>Ga0180007_10003715_pt1 | contig 16760 bp, 9 predicted proteins | sample MM_PC_MetaG_FD_121122 | JGI IMG/M metagenome (GOLD analysis project Ga0180007, IMG submission 121122) | Groundwater microbial communities from the Aspo Hard Rock Laboratory (HRL) deep subsurface site, Sweden - MM_PC_MetaG | ecosystem: Environmental > Aquatic > Deep subsurface > Groundwater... | reverse complement strand
TTAACGGGTTGCTCAGGGGCAGAAAGGGACGCAGTCCCAGAGATCCCATGCAGTAGATGGTCGCTAAGTTTTTTTTCCCTCAATTTCGGTTTAATCCCATCTCCCGGCTTTTAAGCTTTAGCTTCCAGCGCGTTTCCATTTCTCTGATATCGTCCTCTGTTGAAGATGAACCTGCCACCTCAAGAATTGAAACCTGGTAGTCACTGGGTTCTCGGCTCTTGAGTGCTACGTCACCACCGTGGCCGGTTTGCACGTACTCCTGCCATCGCTGAAAGAACCCTTCCGTACCAGTTGCCGACCCCACATATTGCTCCTTTGTCTTGGGACAGGTGAGGAGGTAGACTCCTTTTGTACAGCTAAGCGCAACTATCCATCCTTTCGGAAGCTTTTCCAACTTTGAAAGCGGTTCTATGAAATTCAGAAAGCCAGGGAACTCAGGCTCTTTGAATTCCCTGCGCAGCTCGACTATCACTTTGTTCTGGCGATCAGCACGCTGAATCCACGCCCGCCCTCCTGGACCCCAGTCAACTATAAGTCTACCGATAAAATCACTAAGATTGTCTACAAGTTGGATGTCATAAACATCACAACTCCCAGCTTTATCTACTCCATCTGCATGCGGCATAGGAGTGTCCTGCTCCAGCAGGCCGCGGTAATTTGCCTGATAGAGTCCCACAAATATGGTTTCATCGCTCGGTGTTACTACAAATGATGCCCAGTATCCGGCGGTCAGCTTCTTCCGATTTTCAATGCTTTGCATCGATTGATACAGGTCGAATTGTCGTCTGTTATCACGCCACAACTCATAAGGTGAGCGTCCCTTGGTAGCTCGCTTGTCTTTGTGGCGGAGGAGACGCATCTCTGCGAGATCCAAACCTGCTTCACAGAAGATTGTGTTCAGAGTTAGCCCCATGGTTATCTTCGTAATCTTTTCAGCGAACGCCGCGATATCCCGGCGCTTGACGGCGACCGACCGGGCGGCAGCGAAGGGAGGAAGCGGCCAAGCGTACGAGTTGATCGAATTCGTTGGGGGTATTTTTTCATGCTTTAGAACCTGACGGCTTGTTCTTATTAGAAGCGTCAATCAATATGATATGCGGCGAATCGCTGAGTTTGAGTCGGTGCAATATATCCTGGACGCGCTCCAACTCGGACTCCGAGAAATAGAGTATACCCTTTAGCGGAGGGTGGGTTGCATCGCTTGCTCGTGAATAAATTTCAGCTTGATTTCTAAGATTCCGCTCAAGTTGCGTGTTCTTTGCAAGCTTGAGTTCCACTATTACCTTGTCTCGCGAGCCTCTGCTTATCTTGAAATCAGCGGGACCTCGTCCGTCGTTAGCTTCCCGTGTTACATCCGAGGCAGACGCAAACCAGGCGAGACGGTAAAGGATCTGTAGGTCCTCTTCTCGTTGAATTGGTGCGCCGCCGACATAGAAAATACGATGACCACCTTTGTTCTCAATTACATCTTTAAGAAACTCAAGCCTTTGCCGCGCATCTTCGTAAGTATTCGGAGGTATATCATAGAATCCGAGAGGCGTCAGGTACGATGAAACGAGCTCCCGTACATTTGAGTTAAAGATACGTTCGACTTCTTTCACTCGCTGTTCGGCGAATGATACCGCCCGATCCCCAGTTTCCTCTTTTCCCGGACGTAATAATCAAGCGCTTGTGGAAACCTCTCTACGACTCGTGAAATAGCTTCCCGTATTTCACGTTTCGCTACTTTCGGTCCGGTTGGAATAACTCGAATTAGATAGTCATTGATTTGGGCACGGAGCTGATCATCTGGTAACGCATTTGCCACCTCGACATAACGATCTAGCAGCTCATTACGATTAATCCACGCTTCGTCTTTTGTGAGAATACGTTTCGGAGTGAGCAATACGAAATTACCATCGATAAAGGGCAGCTCGAATCTTTCAGGTATCCAAGATGTCGTTTCATAGTTGAAGCGTACCTTGGGTAACGCGACCACACGTCTGGCAGTTATGGGAAGAAGATCTCGCGCAATGCTTTGTGTATACGTTGCCAGATAGCCCTTAATCAGATTAGTTGTGAAATCGCTGATATTGTCCCTTCCGACCCCATCTCGAACTAGGCACAACTTCTCGATATGGCTACCGCGTGTGACCGTTTCGTCTCCAAAATCTCGAAATACGGAATTGAAGTTACGATGAAGTGAGCGCGCAAAATCTTTACCCAATCCGCGACCTGCGTTCCCCGACAGACTGAACCCGAGCCAATTCTGCTTCACCTCAGGAAAGGTAAACCAGAGATTAATCAACGGTTCCGGAAGCGGCCCTTCGAGGGCGACGTCTTTTAGGAAGCGCATGTATCGAATAATTTCGCCGTGCAGAGTTTGCAGCTCTTCCTCTGAACTGTTGAAGAGCAAAAAGGGATCTACGAATACGGGCAAATCATTGATTAACGAGATGTCAAAAGCATCTCGTTCCTCAAGGGCTTCAGGGGCGACGCCAAAGAAGTCTGAAAAGTAAATGCAAGTCACGATGATCGAAGCTCCTTCAATACGCCCAACGAGATAAGAGTATTTACGGCGCGTAGCCGATGTAAATACCCCTGTTGAACTGAACCGCCGAAGCGGGCCTCAGAATCTCAGCATTATATAGGAATTTTTACTCGGATTTTCTCTTATTAACGAAAAGAAGTAGCACTTTTGAGAGGAGGTGACAAGCAGGAATAGCTGCAAGCATGAGAGGTAGATATATTTTTATGGAATATTTCCCAGCATCGAGGGAAATGCCGTGCAGATCGGGGACCAGCTCCCCAGAGCGGAGATTGCATTTCTCCCTTGCTACTCCCGTATTTTGTTTCAAATCTGGGGTGTAGAGTAGGGAGATATGTGGACTTTGTCCTGAGTAAATTTCTGTTTTTTAGCCTCAGGAGTCGAACCCTCTGCTTGCCTTATTTTTCAGTTCGCAGCAAAGGCCTGGGAATTAAATGGAAAAATAAAAAACACGATGGGCGAAAATTTATTTAGTATCAGCAGAACAAAATCAAGAAACGCTGGTCATTTTTTTATCTGCTTGTTACTCCATAAAAATAGGCAATAGAAGATCGAAAAAAAATTGACATCTCCATAAGAATTCTATAGAGTAAGAGGCAGAAAATGAGTGGCCGTTCATTTTCTGCGGCAAAAAAAAATTATCTTTACTTTTAATAATCCGATATTATAAAAATAAGTATTATTTTTGTCTTAAAAATCATTTTTTGTTATTTACTTAAAATTAAGAGAGGGGAACTATGGCTGCGAAAAATAAACAAAGCAAAGATCTCCAGAAGACCCCAAAGAAAAGCACAGGTTCTGATTTTAAAATCAATCTCGAAGAAATTCCTAATGGGACTAGAAAGCCGTTAGAAACCTGTCTTTTTTTAGAAGCGATGCGCAACTGGCGAGCGGAATCGGCACACTCGAAAGTATTGATCCGATAGCAGCAACTCAATAATATTAATAATATTAAGGAGACCGGGTGGCTTAGATAAGTCACCCGGTTTTTTTTTACCATGAAACTTTTAAATAAACTTTCAGGCGCTGATTTTGCTCAACTTCATAACAACTATGGGAACTCAAAAGCAATAGGCCGTATTCTGGCGATGGTGGAGGAGTCAGGTTGCGAAACCATTGTGATAGAGGAAGATCCCCAAGAAAAAGAATACAAAACGGAATACGAAAAGTTCTATAATAAAGTTTTTACAGTCAATAGTAAATGTGTCGAACGTTTACACTTCTTTGAAGGGTTAATTGAACAACTGGAAGATATTGTAGAAAATGATACAAGGTATTTGGGTTATTGTGATATCCGACCTCTTCGTCCCCCTTCCATATCAGGCGCGTTGCTCGACCAAAAAATATTTATTAAAAAAAACAACAAGTTCCTGTTTCTTGTCTGTAAGCGCTTCTTCGATGTCCCATTTAATGGAAAACGCTTGAAGGTCGAGGCGTTCCCATATGTCCAACAGGACGGCAGGATTATTCGATGTGCCCAAGCAGCTCTGACCTCTATTTCAACCTTTTATGGAAAGGAGCAAGTAGGGCCAGATTTTACAGAAATAGCTTCAAAAATCCCTACGGGGCATCGGGCTATACCAAGTTCGGGAATGACGGGACAACAGATAGGAGTTTCGCTAGAAGCTTTAGGCCAAGAAGCTGTACTGTATGAGTATTGGGGAGATGACTCTAAGGATGTACCTTTACAGCACCGTGAACAGATAATTTACCGCTACCTTGAATCTGGTATTCCTGTCCTTGTTGGGGTCGTTGCTGGATCTGAAATGCACGCTCTTGTTATTGTGGGACACACATTTACACCGGACTCTTGGGGTGCTCAAACTCAGACAGATTACTTTGGACATCCTAAAACAGGCTTTATTTACCATTGTTGTACAAACTGGATAGAAAGATTCGTTGTTCAGGATGATAATCTTGGGCCATACACACTAATTCTTTCAGATTTTCTCCAATATTATGGTTGTAAGTTGATAGCTGTTGGGCTTCCTCCTGGAATTTATTGCATGGCTGAAGATGCAGAAGCCTTTGTGGGAGATCTTTTGTGTCCACGAATGCATAATATCACAAACACATTTGATCATTTTAGGGAAGAACATCTTAAGAATAAAAAGAAGTTCCACCCCGAAACGAATTTCTGGTATGAAGAATTCAAAAAGCACACACGGCAAGATGAGCTTGTGCTGAGAACATATTTACGCACCGCGGAAGAGTGGAAAGATGCGGCTAGAATATTAGATAGCTACTCAGAATATGAGGATTTACTCGAGCAACTACCTTTGCCAGAAAGAGTTTGGGTAGTTGAAATAAGCTGGCCGCAAATATTCCGGCACTGTCGTCGACTTTGTGGTGAAATTATTGTGGACACAACAGATCAAATTACTCCAGGAATACCCACTTTGGATCAGGGTTGGCTTTGGATGCATATTCCAGGTCTTGTCCTGTGGAGAGATGCTCGTAGCAACAATAAGGGCGTGAGAGTATTAGAAGGCCAAGATGTAGTAAGAATGCATCGATTTACTTGCGAATAAACCGAGTCAGTAGAATACTGTTATCAAGGCGACAGGAAGTGATCCAGTCGCCTTTTTTATTTCCTGCAGAAAAACTCCACTCCCTTATTCTGTTTCAAATTTGGGGCGTATAGATAGGAAGCTATGTTAACTTTTACTGGCCCAAAAGCCGAAAACAACATCTTTTGTCTTTCCCATTTGGAACCTCACGGTTACCGTTTCATCACCTGCCGTCTTCCTGAGCCACATTCTCCTCTTCTCGCATTGGAGTTAATGATCTCATTGTTAACAAAGGGCGTCGTTGGGGCAAAATATAAGCCCGTGGATCAAACGATGTGTCACCGATTGGTAGGTTGAATTGGTGGTTTATTATCCATGCCGTCACGCCTTCAACATCCTTCCGTGGATCGAGACTCCGGCTCCATTCGATAACGGAGGACTCTTTGCTTGCCAAATAGCCGGGGTCTTCGGAATTATCTTTATGTGAGATTGTTATTTCTACTAAACGGGTTACTGGTTTTCCAATCAGATTAAGAGACTTTGCCAATTCACGGCAGGTACGAAAATCAAGTATGAATGCAGCTGTAAGCAATAGCAATTCAGCGCGTGTACTTAAAGAGTAAGACGAGAGAGGTTTCTCAAGCATTCGTACCAAATGGGCATTACCGCTCAAGCCGACTGCAGCGATAACTGGACCTGAGATTAAGCCATAGGGGTCGACCGCCGCAGATTTGAGCATTTGCATGGCTTTTGACTTTATAATTAGTTTAGAATTGACTGACCGATCAAATAAGGCCCATGCCGCAGCTTGCGCAATCGGACGATATTCGCTTGAACCCCCTATGCCAGGAGAAGACAAATTTTCTGCAAGAATAGTATCAATTCTGTGGTCCTTTTTGTCGGCCAAAGCATTTAGGATTGAGCAGATTACAAAGGAGTCGTGGATTGACGAAGACGAAGTAGTCGCCAATCTAATCATTTCCGTAATGTGATGTTTTTGGAGTCCGTGATCTTTTTTGAGTGCATGGGCCGCAGCCCGTGCAACTTTATATACAGGCCACGAGTCCTTAAGTATTGATCCGCCATTGTTGAAGTCGCGGGTGTCGGAAAGAAGGGAAATAAGAGCATTTCTTGCTTCAGGCCAGTGTTCGTGTTCCATTAATCTCGCAAAGTCCAACCGCACATCCGCGCTTCGGTCATTAGTCATTTCAACTACTGAATCACGTTCATTGGGAGGAAGATGCCTAACGAGATGTCTCATCGCTTCGCGGCGAACTTTCCATCGTGGGTGCTTTAGAGCATTCTTGATTTCAATGACGTTCTCATCTGATCTGAAAAGGGTCAGGGCTAAAACAGCTGAACGACCTACTTGCGGGTCATCGAGCGCCAGCAAACGTTTCGACGTCTGAAGGGGATTTATTCCTAAGAGTGCACCTATACAAGCAAGAGGAGCGGCGACTCGCGGATGAGAAGTATGCAATATCGTGGTTATGCGGGGAATAATATCAGCACTCAAGGACTGGACAATATCGTTCAGTTCTTTTCCCTCTATCGCATCCGTAATTGCCAACGCAATGGATTTTAGATGGTCATCTAAACCGGCCGCAATGCGACGAGCTTTGTGAAAACGGTATTCCTGGTCTTTATTGAAATTGGTGTATAATATATCAACTACGATCTCAAGTGCTCGTTCATCAGTGGTAGTTTTGGCTAAATTAATAAGGTTGTCGACCCATTTTCCATCTCCCGTTGAAGCTGATAGCGCTTGTATAAGAGACTCTCGGAAATTATTTTCATGTAGATCCGTGCGTACCAGTTCACGAAGTAATTGGTGGGCAAGTGAAACATCCCAATGCTTGGCAACCACTGACCAGGCCTTTCCGCTATACAATCCATCCTCTGTAGCATCTATAAGCGACTTTAACTCGTATTCGGATATGGTTTGTGTTGTGCTGGCTAAAACATCAATCCAACTTTCTACAAGATCGCTACGCGCTGGATGCGTCAGTAACCAATCAAATCCCTCACATTCTCGACGCGTCTGTACCAATGTGCCTAGTCCCTCATTAACATTATGGTAACGCTCACCTGGTTCTTCAATGAGGTGGTCAGCATACTGTGCGTCAACCTCATGTTCCTCAGCACGACGATGCTTTTCACTAAACTCTTCAAACCAAGTATCAATGTCGTTCTTTGCCGCCAGAAAAATCTGAAAAATTTCTTCATAAGGAGGCTCACCTCCGCCAAGTGCTCCTCGAACGATTGTGTCAACATTCATCGAGGGTGATGACATTTGAGCGACTGTAACTGCGGCATCCATAAAGGAAGCCGCGGCATTTTCATTCAAAACTCGAACTAGGTCAACTACCTCAGCACCATAGAATGTATGTGAATACGGCAGAATCTCACGAATAAATCTATCGATTAATATCGGTATAGTTGGGTTTGTCTTAAGTAAGGTTATTTTTTCAGAGGAAAGATCAGGACTAATCCATTGGTTTCCGAAAAATCCTGATCTTGGGGTTCTCTGAACAAGAATGCGGGCAAGATTGGAAGATAAAAGCTTTCCTGATCCATAACGTGCAAGATCATCGAACATGCGCTCAAATGTCCCGATGCCACTACTGACTGCTCTACGCTCAAGATACTTGTCTAGCGCATCTTCCGTTTGGGGGGCCAACGGTGGCGTAATGTTGTCGAGCTTGGTGACAGCTTTTTTTACTTCGATTGCAGACTCAGCCCCCCAGTCTTCGCCCTCATCGTCTATCGAAACCAAAGCATCACACAAAAGACCAAGAGCATGTTCCGTGTCTGCAGGGCGAGCAATAATGGCAAGCCGCAAACCATCTTCAACCTTTGGATGGTAGAAAGAGAGGAAGCCATTATCCAGCCGTAAGTTTCTGCCTTCAACCAAAAAATCAACGAGAGCTTCAATTCCTGGGCGAAAATTTGGATCTTCTCGCATCATCTGGCGCCGGATGCTTGGAATTACAGATTGCCCCACAACAGGGCGGGCCGACAGGAGACCCCAAAGGATCGCTGCAGCCATTACTTTATCTGTATTTTCGCTAAGTTGCTGAGTGACTACACGCGAAATTGCGTCTATCTGAGAGTTAGCAATGAGGAGCCTTGTTTCTCCTCCCGGATTTGCACATAGCCCTGCCAGGAATCGATCGATCTCAAATGGTCGCAGAAGAGCTTTAACCACTCGATCACGACACGAGCGTGCTACCACACGAACAGAGCTAGCAAGATCAGTGCAAAGGTTATCATAAATCTTGGCTCTTGCTTTTGAATCATAATCTTCAATTTCGATCGGAACCATATAAGGCCTTAATTGCTGAGATAGTTCCTGACCTGCGCTGTAAAGTATGTCGGATCTCGATGTAATCAGAAATTTTTTCTCAACCGACGCTAAACGCAAAAGCTTTGGCAGCTCATTGCTCCATCGGTCAGCACCGGGAGCTAACCGATTGGCGCCCCATGGGTCTCGCAAATGGAAGAGCATTGGGCTGGGTTGGGCTAAAAGCTTGCGAATCGAGGAAGGCCCTTCATCACCTCCAACTACTAAAAAGGGAGGATTAGATCGGCGCAGATTCTCCTCAATAATATCTGCGGTTAATGTTTTACCTGTGCCAGATGGTCCTGTTATTAAAACGACATGTTTGATCTCAAGTGCTTGCACTACATTTGCGTAAGAACTTGGAGTAACATAATGATCCAAAGAGCGGTTCGGAAGGATGGCTCCCCCGTTCTGTAAAAGTACTGCAATCACATCATCCTTAGTCCAAATTCCGTCTGCATTACCTAACAGTCGTTGACGAATTTGTTCCTTGAAATCATTCAGGCAGGCTGAAAGATTTAAGGCCGGAACATGACAATAAAGCGAAAGAATGTTACTAATTCTGCTGTTAAGAATTTCATTTGTAATCGTAGCGCAAAAAGCAAGACGATTGGCAATTGCTGTTTGGTCTCGGGCTGCAATATTTTGCCGAGTACCAGGAGGAAGCTGTTTTGCGTCCGGCCACTCTAATAATGAATCAACCTTATAGGGCATCAACCCCGTTTCTAGGCCAGCATCACTAATGAAAATGTAATGCTTCCGAGGGGATGTCTTGAGGATTTCAAGAGGGCGGATCCGGGGCTTAGGGCCTTTTGAGTTTTTTCCGGTTGAGGGATTTCCTAACAAAATTTCTTTAATATTTGAAGAAGACCACGGCCCAGTAGACTTTGATTTAATTTGGATTATTAGATCTATTCCACCTTCAGGTATGTTCAGATTCACCGATGCATCATTAGAATCAACATTCAACTCCGCTTCAATATCCTCATGTGATGGAGGTTCGATAAAAATTTTGTCGGTTACTTGTTTTGCAAATATTAGATCAAGCCCAACCCATACTGTTACCTGAATTTGATAATCATACCCACCATAAGATGGATTGCCACTTAAGATTGACCTTGGTCTCTCAAAATTTTCTGGGCTGTTTGGAGCCATCATTGGTCACCATCCATTATCACAATTCCAAGATAGCTGAGCATGTGGATTGATTCTTTGTCGAGCTCTTTTAAAGAGGCAATGCAGAGCATCTCTTTCGGCCGCGTAAAAGCTACATATCCAAGTCTGCACTTATCTTGTTTGTCTGCCAGACGGCACGAACGATCAGTCTGTAGCCATTTCTTCAGCTCGGCGATGTTTTTTGCAACGATCAGAACCGCGTCCGCTTGTAGCCCTTTCGCCTTGCGTATCGAAGCCATTTCCGATGTGTGCCTGAATCCCCCTCTAACTAGCTCACCACGAAGCAGATTCAGGTCTTTTTCTATCTCCTTGATTGATCGCTTCGGCACTTTGAAACCGAATTTGTCGGCTACAAAGACGGGTACGTTTTGATATATTCTCCTTTGTGAATATAAACCAAAGAATTGTGTGGAGGCGGGACTATATTTCGTATCTATGGTTCTGCCCTGCCGCGCCATACGAATTCTTAATTCGTTATGCATCAGCTGATACATGCGCCAGTGTTGTAATCAATCTCGGGGGCTGCATAATCACTCTTCCAGTCAAGGGATTCGGAAACCTCGATCAGTTGAGCCCACTCGTCGCAGTAAGCCTCCGCGAGGCGGACGTCTTGAACGAAGAGTGCGTTTTCTAAGCAGGCATTCCCGTTCTTGGTGATGTTGTATGACCCAGTCCAGACAGCATACGGCTGGTAGGGCCATGCCCCTTCGTTCACCTCGGGATGGGCTTCAGCTCTGGCCCGTAGAAACACCAAGAACTTGTGATGCATGCGCGGCATTGCGGATTCATGGCCTTTACGATGCCCGATACATCGTAGCCCGACCGCATGTAATGGGCTGCCCAAACCAATTGTGTCTTCGGATGTTCGTACTTCGAGCCAACCGGCCATCCAGTGACCTCGGGCACGAATAGGACTGATAGCCTCGTAATGCGCCTGCAATTCAGCCTTCCAATCAGGCTTCAGGGGTTCGAGGTCGGGCCGCAGGAAGTCCTCTTTTTGAACGATGATTGATGCAGCGCGCTTCGACGCCAATGCACGCAGAACCCGCAGATTTGTCAGCCACGCTACGCACCCAACCACGGCGTCGGCCTCGCTGATATGCCGCAGTAAGGGACCTTCCAAATCGCGAAAATAGGCCGCAGCTTTGGTGTCCGCGTCGAACGCAAGCGCGATGGAAGGGTTCGACAGAGAAACCTCTTCGGTGTTGTCCCCCATGTCCGTTTGGTGCCGTTTAAGCGTATTGAGATTCGAATAGTGGTTCATCGGAGTGCGTGGGATGCATAAAAGTTATTATCAAGTTTTCTTGATATCTACTCCAACCTAACATTCTTGACAAACGAAATATAGGGTATTTTACTCATTTATAACCCGATATCATTCACGAAAGAATGATATGCGGAAACCAGATAATCCTCGCCTTTTTATGATCCACCGGCAATATCAACCGTTTTAGCAAGACCTCAAGTTTACCTTCTTGAGAGGGTGAGATATGAATGTTCATGCAAGCACCAGCAAACCAGGTTGCCGGCAATCGTTTTTTTGATTGCATTTTGATCGCCCTGGCGGGCTACGGACCTGATAATTCTGCAATCAGATTCCCCGGCATCGAGGGCAGCGCTGGTCAAGATCGGCGGCGAGCTCCCCAGGGTGGGGATTGCATTTTCTTTGTTGGAGTCCCGTATTTTGTTTCAAATCCTGGGGCGTATAGCAGGGAGCAGTTTTAACTTTCTTCATCGTTAGCCATTTACAGGAATATGTTGACTCGGCAAATTCCAGATAATCAGTATTGATCCTGAACAGGGGGATTCAAGATAGTGGCAAGTTATATTGCTGCCCAGAAGAATGAATTAAGTATGTTGTCTCCTTCCGAAATTCTTTCATTTTCGAGCTAAAGATCAACTGTTAACGTCGAAATATTTGCTGAGCCAACCTTTGAGTAGGTTTATCAATTCCAAAGAGCGTATCCTTCCGCTTCTTGGTCCGTTTCTCAGCAGTTTGCCGAATACGAGCGAAGAGCTCGCTTCCGAATTGTTTCATCATTGGTGTATCGGGATTGGTTGTAAGCCAGTGGAAAGCGCGGAAGTCAGCAATTCCTGCCCCCAACTCACCCCAACGCCAAAATTGTACGGGATCCGAGGCTTCAGTGGCTTGATCTAACCAAGTCTTCGACCAGGCGTTACGATCGTGATTGAAGCGAGCTTTTTGGGCGACCTGTCCTAAGAAGCCAGAGCCCCAGTCGCAGCCAAGCAGTAATGACTCCCCACGTTCGGCATTTCTCAAGCCTTCGATAGTCAATCCCCTCGCGATACGACACGGCAAGCCAGATTCTATCTCTCGTTCAATCCAATTTTGAAGCCAAGATGTGTGCTCTGCAGACTCAGCAGCGAAGATCAATGTCTCAAGGTCAGCATCGGTAGCAGCTCGATCAAGCACACTTCCCCTTAAACCCGACAATATATCCACCTCCGGTCCACTAAATAAAATTACGATTTCTTGGGGAATGCGGGCCTGGCCATACTTGATTGAAACGGGACTTCGCACATCCATAACTTGGTTTAAAAGAGCTACTGTGAGGTCAGGCTTGTTATCAGAGAAAGCTTCAGCGAGACCTAAAGCGAAATTACGAACTGTGGACAGCCTTACCTGATTAGTCTCAGCGAGAATGGTATCGGCATAAGAAATGACCCTTTCTGGATCCCGTATAACCAGTCTCTTCAAGGCGATGATATCAGGTTCATAAGCAAGAGGTAGAGTTTTTTCGGTCCTCAATTGATCCAGATAAGTCTCCGCTTCCTTTTGAAGTGTCTTCAAACGCTTGTCATCTGAGTCAAGACCTTGCCGTGATTCAGAGAGTTTTTTTGCACGGGCCCGCAGAAAATCGATCATATCTTCAGAACCTTCTTTCGCGCAATCCTCCATGGTATAGAATTTTGTTTGATCGGCTCGATCGACTTCAAGGGACAATCGACTATGCTGAGGTTCCGGCGTTTGGATTGGATTTAGAAGCCGTTCGAAAATGAGATTGATCACGGTTGCCATTCTGCTATCGAACTCTCCTCCAAGGTGCTCTGCAGCAAAACCGACGAAACATGGCGCAATGAGGTTGATGTCGTCATATCGCTTGAGCGAAACTACCGCTGAGGCTACGGCCCTGTCACGCCAGTATGTCTCATTGCCTCCATCAAAGTTTCCGCCTCGACGTCGTGCGTTTGCAATGATCAGCTCATCAAGTACTGAATCCTTAGTTACATAAGCAACATCGGAAACGCAGGTAACAACGAGAGGATCATCGTGTTCGAGTGTACGTCCCAAAATTGCGCGGCTCTGGTCGTTCAGCGTATGAGGGTGGGACGAGACAAAGAACAGTGTTCGTCGGAGGCGGACAGGATCTGACTCCACAACCCTCAGGGACTTCTCAAGCTCAGACAAGTTAAGGGGCTTGAAAACCTTGCGGAATTTGTACCAGTCGCCAACCTCATGGGGCAGTTCAAGAAAAAGCTGAAGTTGATCGTAAGCCGAAAAATGAGGCAAAAGGCTCAAGAGGATTGAGCCTGCAACATGATCTTGATCAGAGGGATCTACCAGGCAAGGTTGCTGCACGAGGCGCTTAAACCCGGCGAGGACGGATGCAAGCGTTTCGTAGTCAAAAAGCGGGCTAAGGCGTGGAAGATTCCAGCTGAGCTGACGCAATGGGAGTTGGCTTCGTGTCTCTATCGTGCGAGCCACGTCACGCAAAAGGGGGATTATCGCTTCTGGTTCAAATCTTGTTAACCCAGGTGTGATCCACTCCAACAACAGGTCTTTCTCGCCAACCACATACTGGCTCCATACTTGCTCCGGGATGATCGCTTTGGCTTCTCGGATAGCATTTATGAGGTTTGAGGGGCGTGTAGATGATGGGTCGAACGGGTCAGTCATGCAGTAGTTCTCAATACTCCGCCATACTTCACCCGATTGGCGAGGATATAGCCTTTCCGCTTCCGTGGAGGCCACCACTGTACCGAGTACACGTAATGCGATGGCCACAGCCGAACGACTTACATCAGAATCAGATGAGGTGAGCATAGCAGTAATAGCTTCGCGCAGGTTAAACTCGAACTCAAAAAAATCTATCTTATTAAGCCGAACTACCCAACACAGGTCAGCATCGGCACGCCGTAAATCGCCGGTGAGTGTCCAGGCAAAGGCCCACGTCAACACTCCTTCGGCTTGATCGGCAATAGGCTGGCCTGCCATCAGTAGTGTAGCAACTGCATCAAGCTGCATGCTTTCAGGTTCATCAACCTCGTCACATTTCTTTGCAAGAAAATCCAGTTCGGCAGGCGTAAGGCTGTTGAGTTTATCTGAGATTCTTTGTGTTCGCTCACGAAAACGGACATCATCTTCTTTTCTTTGGGGCCCCCAATGTAAAGGGGTGCGTGACCATCGCCCAAGCCATTTTCTGATTCGCGGTTTCAATGCGGCCTCGACGCGGGGCCGATCTCGCATATTCAGTAGTGCCTCGAGTAGCCAATCCCGGCGCCGATGAATGGTGCGTTCTCCGAAAGCAATCTCGATAGTATCAAGTACACCTTCAGGGCATGTAGCCGTATAGGCGGCGAGCACTTCGATGCCAGAATTAGGGATGTTTTGCAGGGCGAGCCAAGCGGAGATGAGAGCAGCACGCCCGTTTGGCTGATAGTTCTCTTCGAAGCAGGCGATTCCTGCGGCAGCTCGTAACACATCTCCTACCAGATCGAAGCCTTGAACTTCCTCGATAATACTATCAATTACCTCGGCAGGATTTCGGTTCGGTTTGCGAAGTTCATCTTGTAACTCTCGGGCAACCAGCAGCCCCAATGCGAAGGGGACTATATCAGTTTTGAACTCGTAATACCCATCGCGATCCTCAACGACTTGTAGAAATGCCCCCTCTTCAATATCCGTCAGATCATTCTCGACCGAACGTCCATCATCTCGTCGGGCTGCTCCGGAATGTTCGCGCCATTCATCTCGGTCGAATTGGACACCAGGGTTTTCGCGAAGGGCTTTGGCATGTGACCTCAGTAGTTTCTCGAAGTCTCCTATGTTGTGGGCAATCAGATCGCCACGCTCCTCAAGCCGTCGCCGCCAATACTCCAACAGAAGTCGTTCGATAGTTAGTTCGTCTGCCTGTGTTGAAAGGCGATCCAGCAAGTCAAGAGCGACCGAACAAATACGAGGATTGCGGATGAAACCACGTACCTGCTCCGAGATGCTATCGATGCTGATATCCCGCTGCCGGAGGAGTTTGTCGAGTTCCTCAGGAGTGAAATCTCCAACTCGAATCCGAGTTATAGAAAGACCGGCCAATCGAGGTGCGATTTCTCGGTCCCAAAATCTCTCTCGACAAGTCAAGAGCAGTTGACCGCCGAGTTTGTTGATTTCCAAACAAAGGGAAAGAATGCACGTGGACCATGCTATCCCGCTTCTTTCATTTAGCCCATCGAGGAGCACCAGAAATCGGTTTTGACCGTTTGCGACGGGGAGACTGTGACTCTGCCAACGATTTAACCGCCGCCACCACCTCTTCGACAATTCGTCCGAATCGCCTTTCCCTTGGTCTGCGATCAGGTTGGCCAAGGTCTTCAATGGATCCCTCGGGGAAATTAATTCGGCAACCTGCGAGCTGCCGATAACCAGAATCGGCTTATCCGACGCCGAAACCCACCAGCGAGCAGCCAGCCAAGATTTACCGGTGCCTTCCGGTCCAAGTATTGCGACACATTCTGAAGATTTCTGCTCAGAAGAAAGTGCAGACCCAAGAGCCATTTCCAAGGAAGGACGTGGGATTGGGGGTCTAGCTAAATCCGAGACGGTAAGGTATTGGCCGAAAGCTTGCTGTGAGGCGGTGCGTTCAGAAAATACTTGATTACACCAAATCAGATTTGCTTCAGCAAGTGCTGCAAGGCCGGAAAATTCGGCGCTTGCATCTTGTTTTAGTTGGTCACGTGCTGAAGAAAAGGCGCTGTCAGCTTCAACTGTGGTTAGTATATTGGCGATCTTTGAAACATCCTGTACAGAGAAATGCTTAGTGCACCACTGTTCAACCTTAACTTTTGCTGCGGCCAGAAGGACCGCTAGGCGCGGGAGTGGAGCGGCAGTCCAGTCCAGCATCAGAAGGCTGATGCCGTGTTCCTCCAGCATCTGCTCAAGCTTTGCGAGAACACCGTCGCCCACTTCAGAAGTGGCGCAGAGTGCCCAAAGATCGACGTCTGACGCGAGCTCATGGGACGCAATCCAGATCTTTCCGGCAACATTCTCAAGGCTGAGCGGCTCGGAGTACCGTTTTGCCTCCATCGCGATGGCGAAGCGCCCACGTGGGGTACTTGCATCTCGTCCGAACTGCAAACCGCTCTTTGCAAGCCTAAAGGTTAATCCAGTCAAATCGGCGAGAGCCGTGGCGACTAGTCCTTCGAACCCATCGGGTCCGGACGCAGGCAACTGCAATAGTTGCTCGCGAAGCTCGATCAAAAAATTGTCGGTGATAGGTTGATGAATCATGTCTTTAAGCGTAATTAAGTTTGTTGAGAGAGATACGCACAATTCAGGGGACAATATATAAATAAACGTTATCAGTTAACAAATTCAAAATAGGGGCTAATGAAAACGCAGCTATGTTTTCATTAGCCCCTGAGAAAGGTAAGGGCAGCTCATGCAATCAAACATGAGCTGGCCCGTGCGCCGGCAATTGGATTTTTGATTGCATTTTGATCGCCCTGGCTGGCTCCGGCCCTCATAATTCTGCAATCAGATTCACCGGCATTGAGGGTAGCGCCAGCCAGATCGGCGGCCCGCTCCCCAGGGCGGGGATTGCATTTTCTTTTTTGGAGTCCGCTATTTTGTTTCAAATTATGGGCGTATCGTAGTCAACTTTGTTGACTTTCGCCAACTCAACACGTCCATTTGTCAAAATAAAGATTCGACTCTCTCTATGCACCCATCACTCAATAATAAATAATCAGCTGGGATAGATTGAGCGAAACAAGGTGACGGCAAGAATGCCGGCAATATCACTAAGCACTCAAATACTTGCAAACCCACATTTCATTGCACATTAAAGCTCATGCACCTCTACCATATCTTTGTCTCCCAGCTTTTTCGCCTCATTAGCTATCTGGCGATGATGGGTAAAGAGGATGACCTGGTTTTTCTTGCCAAGATCTGCCAGAACCTTGAGGGTGG
>Ga0180007_10003714_pt1 | contig 16764 bp, 19 predicted proteins | sample MM_PC_MetaG_FD_121122 | JGI IMG/M metagenome (GOLD analysis project Ga0180007, IMG submission 121122) | Groundwater microbial communities from the Aspo Hard Rock Laboratory (HRL) deep subsurface site, Sweden - MM_PC_MetaG | ecosystem: Environmental > Aquatic > Deep subsurface > Groundwater... | reverse complement strand
GGCTTATGTGGAACAAAATCCTAAAAAAACTGTTATTAGTGGCGAAATGGAACAGGCTCAGCTGGGTGCTTCAATGGCTAGGGGAGACTTTAATGGTGACGGCTATGTTGACCTGGTGCTGGGTAGTCCGTACTATTCTTCCTTTGACAAGGAATGGAATGGGGCAGTTTATGTAATTCCGGGCCCTGTCGAGGAAGGGGAAGAGTTTAGCTTGATACAAAGGGAGGATGTAATAAAAATTTTGGGCGAAGATACTGGTGATCAATTGGGAAGTGATATTGTTGTAGCGGATTTTAATAATGATGGTGTTGACGACTTAGTTATTTCCGCTTTTAATGGCGGCCCTGAAGGAGATAAGCAGGGAAGAGTGTACATTTTTTATGGCGAGTTGACAGGGAGTGGACAAATGCCTGATTTTAGCTTGGAAAAGCCAAGTGTTGAACTTGCGGGAAGTAGACATAAGGATTCTTTCGGATTGGCTCTGTCTACTGTTGACATAAATATGGATGGATTTGAAGATTTGTTGGTTGGAGCGCCTGCGGCATCTTCTGATAATGTTCGCAATAGTGGAGCTGTCTATTTATTTTTTGGAGGGGAGGATGGATTTGGGAAGGAGGCTTTTAGTATGGATACTGATAACGCGTCTGTGACCTTTTATGGAAAATTTTCCAATGAAAGATTCGGTTCTAAAATCGCTGTTGGTGATGTCACGGGTGACAACTTGGTGGATGTTGTAATTGGGGCTTATAAAGGTAGTGCCAGTGACAAAATGGAGGCAGGGAAGGTTTATGTGTTTAGAGGCCGCGAGAAGTGGTTTAAGACGATTCGGGCCTATACGGCTTATATTTTGGGAGAGAAGGCTAGTGCCTGGTTTGGCTTTGATTTGGATCTTGGAGATATGAATGGAGACGGAGTGCTGGATATTGTGGTGAGCTCCTTTCCTTATAAAGATCAAAAGCAGGGAGGTAGTGCCAACATATTTTTTGGGGGGAGTCATTTTTATGATAAGGGTACTGCTCTTGTTGAGTCAGATGGGGATGTGAAAGTTGATGGTTCATTTAAAGGGATGATGATTGGGGCTGATGTTTTGGTTGAGGATTTTGATGGGGATGATAGGGACGATTTGATTGTGGGAGCGCCTGGTGTCGGTTATCCGGAGAGTGAATATGAGGGAGATTTGTATGTTTTGTATGGCGCAGATGATTACAGAAAGAGTTATCAGGTTAATGATTATCTGATTTCTTCAATAATACATGGGGAAAGTGCCGATGACTGGTTTGGTTATAGAAATATGCTTGCGGACCTTAATGCTGATGGACGGCAAGATTTGGTTGTGGGAGCAAGGTATGCGGGAACTGAATTGGGACAGAATGTGGGGAAGGTTTATGTACTTTTTGGAAAAGGGAAACCTTTTGGAACGATGAAATTGATTACCGAACCGGAGAATATGACTGTGAGCAGAGGGGAGGCAATAAAAATTGTTGTGGATAGATTAAACCTGATCACAAAAAAGAGTGAACAACTGAAAAATTGCTTAGAATATATTGATTTCTGCCTTTTCAATTTTATGGCGATGTCCAGATATGATGAGATTAATTTTTCGCCTGAATTAAACCTTTATCCTGATATATATCCAGATGATGAGTATTTTGAGGCTGTGAATACTGCCACTCTACTTGGCCTTGTGAATGGTTATGCGAACGAAGAGGGGACTCCTTTTCATCCGGAATTAAGCCTGAGTAGGATTGAAGCTCTTAAAATGATTTTAGGGGCAGCTGGTCTGGTTGAACCCAAGTATAAATTTGAGCTTGTGCAAGAGCTGGGGTCTTATGATCAATTAGCTAATCAGGAATCTTCTTTTTCTGATATAAATGCCCGTATCTCGAGAATGTGGTGGTATCCGCGTTATGTTAATTTTGCGGTGGAAAACGGTATTGCGTCACCGGGGGAAATTTTTAGGCCGAATGGGAAGATTACCGTGCAAGAGTTTGAGGCTTTTGTGAGTAGAACTATTGAATATCTAAATAAACAAAATGCGCAAGAAGAGTCATCAGGAGATACAGAAATCTAAGCCTTCTATTGAAGGGGTTAAGGCCATTTCGCGCATGCCGATTTTTGTACTGCTGGATAATGTGAGGAGTTTGTATAATGTGGGATCGATTTTTCGAACGAGTGAGGCTGTGTTGGTGGAAAAGATTTTTCTGTGCGGGATTACCGGCTACCCGCCGCGCAAAGAGATAAGCAAAACTGCTCTGGGGGCGGAGGAGATCGTGCCTTTTGAGTATGAGGAGGAGGCTTGTGATGTTGTTAAGAGGCTGAAGGCTGAGGGGGTGAAGGTTTGTGCGGTTGAACTTTGTGAAGGGAGTGAGCCCTATGATGGGGTGGAGTTTGATTTTCCGGTTTGTTTTGTGTTTGGGCACGAGGTGGAGGGGGTTAGCGATGAGGTGATGGAGTTGGTGGATATGGCTATTGAAGTGCCAATGTTGGGACGGGCGAATTCTTTGAATGTGGCCAGTTGTGTACCTATTATTCTGTATGAAGCTTTAAAACAATTGCGAGATGCCAAAAAATAAAAAAATATTGCTGTTGGTGTTTGTGGGGGCGGGGATGTTGATTTTTTTGTGGTTGTATTTTGTGGGATTTTCGGCAAATAGGCCGGGTACTGAGTTTAATAAAGGGCATAATGCCGTATGGATTGGCCATAAATGGGTGGGAGAATGGCAGAGTGAGGAAGAAATAAGGACTCTTGTAGAGATCTTTGAAAATCATGGAATTGATACGATTTTTGTGCATTGCGGACCCTTGGGGAGTGATGGTTCGATTGAAGCGGAGACTTATAAATTTGCGCAGAATTTTTTGGAAACAGCTCGACAATATAGTAATGATATTGAGTATCAGGCTTGGCTAGGGCAGATAAGGGGGCGGATTGATCTGGCTGAGGAATCTGTGCGGGAGAATGTGCTGACTCAGGTGAATATTTTGACAGAGTTGGCTGGTTTTGATGGTATTCATTATGATATCGAGCCTGTTTGGGATGAGGATAGCGATTTTCTTAGGTTGCTAAAGGAAACAAGAGGACATTTAGGAGAAGAAAAGAAAATGTCCGTGGCATTGGCGGAGTTTATTCCAAAATCTTTTATTTGGCTTATGCAAAGGTTGCATGAGTTTAAAAACTACAATACGGAGATCAATTATAGAAATGTTGGGGAATTTGCCGATCAGATTGTGGTGATGACCTATGATACCGGTTTTGATGATCCTGAACTTTATGAATGGTTGGTGAAGGAACAGACGGTCTGGGTGACTAGACTTTATGACGAGAAGGAAGTGTTTATTGGCCTTCCTAGCTACGAGGCGGGCGAGGGCTTTGATCCGGTCGTGGAAAATATAGGAACGGGCTTAAGAGGCGTTATAAGAGGACTTAATAATTCCAGGAGTGAAGTGAATAATTTTGCTGGTGTGGCGATTTATTCTTTCTGGGAGACTGATGAGGAAGAGTGGGCGGTGTATTCCAATTTATTTAACAATTAGAAGTATGCAGGAATTGATTGAGAAGGGGCGAAAATTAACCGGATTTGGGCCGGGAGAAGTTGGTTTCGCCTTGGTTAGTGATGCAGAGATTGCAAAATTGAATAAAGAATATAGGGGGAAGGATTGCGCGACGGATGTGCTTTCTTTTGCATATTTGGAGGGGGAAAGAGGTGTGCAGGGTGGGGGAGATACTCTGATTGGGGATATTTTTATTTCTGTGGATACGGCAAAGAGGCAAGCTAAGGAGAAAGGACACTCACTTGATGAAGAGCTGAAATTTTTGTTTGTGCATGGACTTCTTCACCTGTTTGGATATGACCACAACAATGATGAAGAAGAAGAAAAGATGGAGGCAATGGCTAAGCGGATTTTAGAGTAGGTCTTCTAAATCCATCATTTGCCAGGTGTCTGAGCTTTCGGGTTTGCGCTTTAGGGTTAGCTTGATCATCGGAGTATCTGTGGCTTCCAGACTTTTGTGGTGGCCTTCACCGACGATGCGTTTTTCGCGGACGCGGCGGGTCATTTGGAAATCGAATTTATTAAGGTTAAATTCAACAACTCTTTCGTAGCCGATTTCAGCTTCCTCTGTGCCGATCTCATCGTAGAGGGGCGCGGTTTCGTCTTTGGAGATCTCTCCTCCGGCTTCCTTCACACGCTCTAAAATGGCTTCGAACTGGTCATCCCTGACTTTTGCTCTGGTTGCATCTATTTCGTGCAAACTGTATGCTTTTCCTACGCCCATATTAAAAATGGTTAGTTTTATTGCCTATATATTAACAAGTATGACCAAAGTTTACAATTCTGCCCAGGGATATGATTTGATGGCAGGGGATTATGACGGGAAAAAGGGGGAAAAATTAGCTTTTTTGAATAGTTTTGAGGAGGGGGAGTTTTTGGCGATGATTGGAGGTGTTAATGGCAAGAAGGTGCTGGATGTGGGGTGTGGGACGGGACGACTTGTTGGTGATTTGTTGAGGGAGGGGGCTGAGGTTTATGGGGTGGATGTGAGTGAGAAGATGGTTGAGGCGGCGCAAAAAAAATTTGGCCGGGCGAAATTTGAAGTGGCGGATGCTTGTGATTTGCCTTTTGAAAATGAGAGTTTTGATGTTGTGGTTGCGGCTTTTTTGATAGTTCATTTAAAGAAGCCGGAGGATTTTTTTGCGGAGGCATATAGGGTTTTGAGGGATGGAGGAGTGTTTGTCGTAAGTAATATCAATCAGAAAAAAGCTCCTTTGCTAAAGGCTGGTGGCTCAAGGGAGAAGTTTTATATTGATTCGCATTATCATATTCCTAAGCATGTTCTTGAGAAGTTGGAAAATGAGTTTTTTAAGATTGAGGATGAGAAGTTTGTTTATGAGGGGAAGGCTTGGGTGAATCAGGTTATCAAAGCTCGCAAGGTTTGACAGTCTTGGAGATTTTCAATAAAGTTAGTGGGCTTTAATATTAACCTTATTTTTATGAAGAAGTTGGTAATTTCGTCTTTAGTAGCCCTTTTATTGATGGCTTATGGTTGCGGGCCAGCTGGTTCTCCAGGGAAATCTCCGGAGGAAATGATCAAGAATGGAGTCACAAATTTTTATGATGTGGAACGAGGGCAATATGATGCCACTATCGGTTTTGATGCGAAGGGGGAGGGTGAGCTGAGCCCGGAGGATGTAATGCTGGCTTTTGATATAGTAGCGAAGTTTGATAGTTCTGATAAGGAAAATCCGCTGTTGGGCATGGAGTTTGATGGAGAGATTGAAGTTGAAGGGAATCCAAAGGAGGAGCTTGCTTTCCAGTTGAAGCTTATGGGGAACAGTTTATTTGCTTATGTTTCAAAGTTGCCTTCGATGGATGGGGCTTTGCCTGCGGAGACTATGGCTATGGTCGGGGGAAAATGGTGGGAGATTCCGGTTCCGGATGAGATGTGGGGGATGATGTATCAATCTTCCGATGAAGGAAATATGACCGATGAGCAAAAAGCAATTAAGGAGTTGGCCAGAGAGACTAATTTCTTTGAAGATATCGAATATCAGGGTACAGATAATCTAAAGGATGGACCCGCTTATAAATATGAGGCTAGGATTGATGAGGAGGAGTTGCAGGATTTCTTTGTGAAGGTTTCCAAGCTTCAAGGACAGCCTGTGGAGCAAGCTCAGATGGATAAGATGCAAGAGTTTTTTGATAATGCGGATATGCCGGTGGTGTTGTGGGTAGATGCCGATGATGAGATTTTGAAGAAGGTTAAAGCGACTTTGAGCTCTAAAAATCAGGAGCTTGCTGGGACAATTGAGATTACTTTGGAAATTGAACTTTCAGGAGCAGGGGAAGATGTTGAAATTGAGAGGCCAGCCGATTCGACTTTGTTTGATGTGGCTACGATGATGGGAGGAATGCCGATGACTGAGGGAGATGTGATGGGTGGAGCTATGAATGGGGGAGAGGAGGTTAGCCTGGAGGATCTTGAGGCAATGCAGACTGAATTGGAGGCATTTAGCGAAATGAGTGGGGATCTTGAATCTATGGAAGACCTTGAGGCGGCGATGGCTGAGCTTGAAGCAATGGGGATTGAATAATTTTAGGGTAAAGAAAGAGTCCCGTTTTGCGGGACTCTTTTTGCGCTCGCAGGACTTCCTATGTGCGAGCGGCAAATTTTTGCGAACAAAAATTTGTGTTAATATACTCGGTAGCTGAGATTCACTTTTAAGGTGATTTGATCTTGTCCAGGTTCGATGTATGGAGCTTCCATCATTTCACCACCACCAAGACCACTGGCTTCTCTATATGAAGAGGCGTTGCTGTACATTGGTTGTGGATAGTAGTCGTCTTGGTATTCCCAGAAGTTTAGGACTTTTCCAAGGCGAAGGCCGGTTTGTTCGGCAATTTTTTCGGCATTTTCTTTGGCTTTTTTGATGGCTTCAGCCCTTGCTTCTTCTTTTGCTGTTGTCATATCATCTATCACAAATTGGACTGAACCGATTGTGTTGGCTCCAAGCTCTGCAGATTTGGCGATTACATCTCCAATCTTCTGGAAATCTTTAATTTTTACTTCTACTGTTTGGTTTAGGGTGTATCCGTCCTGCACACTACCTCTGTCTTCTGTCCAGTTGTACTTTGGATAAAGGTTGAAGTTGGAAGTTTTGATGTCTTCTTTTGCGATGCCAAATTCAGCTAGGCTTAGGATGATTTTGTTTACTTTCTCAGTATTTTGAGAGACGGCATCCTGAGATTCTTTGGCTTCTGTATACACCCCGAGGGAAATTTGGGCAGTATCCGGCGTTACAAAGGCTTTTCCTTCTCCTTCAACAGAAATTTCGCGCGGGTAGCTGCCTGTGGCGCTGGTATACATCTCGTAAATGCGGAATCCCCAGAAAAGGGACATTCCCACAAGGAGGATGATAAGTAGGGCGTAAAGGCGGTTTGAAACTTGTAGTTTCGACATAGAAACGGGGTTAAGGTTTTGTGTGTTTGATTTTACTACTTTGAGCGGTAGTGTCCAGTAATTTGAGCGGGCCAATTTAAAAGATAATCGTCTTCCTGTGTGCCAATTCCGTAGTTATGGATTAACAGGGGGAGGCCATCTGCGCGTCTTTTATCTGATATAATGGCGATATGCTCAAGTCCGCTGGATTTTAACGGGGCAAAAGTCACAATATCCCCACCTTGCCAGTTTGTTAGGTTTTCGATGTCCCCAGGGATCGCTTGTATAGTGAGGGGGGTAAAATATTTTCCTAGAAAAACTGTAAGAATTTTTACGCGGCGGAAGTTGATATTGGAATCTAGTGGCGGAGAAGATGGGTACTGATTGGGGTTTTTGGCGATATCCTCTTCAACTTTTTCCCGAAGGTCGTAGTCTATGGAGTTTAGGGCACGGGCGATTACATCCGTACAGACTCCGCTGTTTTCTGGGACTTGGTCGGCAGGGAAATAGGATCCATCATATTCTGTAACTATTCCAATTTGGCTGCGGGCAGATTGCACAATTTTTTTTGCTTCAGGAGTTTGGAGGTTGGGAATTTCTAAAACGCTAACATTTGGAGCAAATGCCTGGGGGCTGTAAGCGGCCAGGGCAAAAGAAAGGGACAAAACTAGAACAACTGCAATTATTATGTTTTTTAGATTCATTTATATATAGTTTTGGCTTTTTCCTGAAGTAGGGCCTTGAGTGGGGGAGGCAGTTCGTGCCAGCGAAGGCCTTGGAGGGCTCCTTCCAGCGCGTAGAGGGCGCAGATGCAGATGTCTTTGTTGGGGTAGTTGTGACGAATTCGTTGCCAGGCTTTTAGTGATCCCATTTTTTGGAGGTCTTGCTTGTTGTGAACACCAATCTCGATGAGATTGGCGGCGATTTTTTTGCCGATGTTGGGGAGGGCAGTGAGTTCTTTCATGGGGGTATTTTAGCTTGAGGTGAGGGGGGAAACAAGGGGAGTGGGGACTGCTTCTTTGTGTTGCGAAAAGTAAAAAATTCAAAAAACCAAAAATTTTTACTTTTTTACTTTTTGAAGAAGAAGGTGTGAAGTTAAAGTTCTCGCAACTTTTGCAATCGGGGAAACCTAAACTTTTTATGAAAAATAACTCGCGATTGTAGGCGATTGAAATGCGGAATTCGCTTCGCTCATAATACGCTGCGATTCTTCTGGTCGGGGTGACTGGACTCGAACCAGCGACCCCATGGTCCCAAACCATGTACTCTAGCCAACTGAGCTACACCCCGACACTGCCTGATTTTTCTAAGCGTTGTGATTCTATACAAAAAATCTCCACTTGTTAAGGGAATTTTAAATTTTGCTCGTAAAGCCCTCGCCCGCTATAATCGATGCATGGAAAAACTTTTTTCGCGGATATTGGGGACGCCGATTGTGGATGATGGGGGGGGAAGGCCGATTAGTTCGGTTAAGGATTTGGTGATTGATCCGGAAAATGGCAGGATTCTGGCGTTTAAGGTGGATTTGGTGCGAAATTTGATTGTTTCGGAAATGGATGTGTTGGGCTGGGGGATTGCGCTGAGAATTCATAATAATATGGATATTATTGATGCTAATGAAGTTCTTAGGGTGGATGAGGTGCTGAGGTCGGGGACGAAAATTTTTAGGAATAAAGTTTATACCAAAGAGGGGGAGTTTTTGGGGAAGGTGTTTGATTATACTGTCGATACTAAGGCGATGAGCTTGAAGAAGATTTTTGTGGCGAAGGGTTTGTTGGGGATTATTCGTTATGATTCGAGGACTTTTGACTACAAGGATATTGAGGAAATTTTGACAAACAAGATAGTGGTAAAGGAAAGCATGAGGAAAATTAAAGAAAAAGAAACTCAGGCGGCTACGGATCTGGCGGCGGCAGGATAGAGGTTTATCGATAACAAAAAAACCGGCCCACCAAGTGAATGATGGACCGGAAGCGGTCTTATAATTTAGGCTCTAACTCTAGGTTTCTGTTCCCGTACCTGCTCCAAGGATTGTGTTTACAATCGCAAAGGATAGAAGAACGATGATCAAACCAACCAATGCGTATTGGATGATTTTCTTGGCGTTTCCTGTAGCCTCGTCATTACCTGCAGAAAGAACATAAGTTACACCTCCGTAGATCACCATAATTACGGCGATTATTCCTAAGAATGTAAGGAAGTAATTTACCATTGTTAAAACAAGTGAACGAAGAGAACTTTCTCCTCCTGTTTGTTCCGCAATAACCGCAGGATTGTCTCCCGGATTGATAAGGGCGGCTGAAGCGACAGGAAGGAAGCTAACGATAGATAATGCACCAACCATTAGCACGAAAACAAATAGCGCTTGCTTTATTAGGCTTTTGGTTTTCATAGGATATAGGTTATTTATTACTATAATTATAGCAAGTTTGGCCTTGCTGTACAATATCTTAAATTATTTGCACCTCTTCTTCAAGTTTGATGCCGAATTTGGCTTTGACTTCTTTTTTAATTAGTGTTGCTAATTTTCTAACATCTTTCGCCGTGGCACTGCCAGTGTTTATGATGAAATTGGCGTGCTTCTCGGATATCTGGGCGTCGCCGATGCTATGACCTTTGAGTCCGGCTTGGTCGATTAGGAGACCGGCGGGTTGCTGTGGGTTGGGATTCTTGAAAAATGAGCCGGAAGATGCACCAAAGGGTTGAACATTGAGCCGAAAGTGGCGGGATTCTTTTTTTATTTGTTCGAGCTGTTCGGGGGAGAGGGTGGAAGGGGTGCGGGTGAATGTGGCTTTGAGAATGATTTTTTTGGAGTTTTTGAGGGCGGAATGGCGGTATTTTAGGTCTAGTCTGGTGGCGGGGATTTCTTGGATTTGATCTGTTTGGGGATCATATATTTGGGCTGATTTGAGGATGTCTTTGGTTTCAAGGCCGTTGTAGCCGGCATTGCCATAAATTGCGCCGCCAACTGTGCCGGGGAGACCGACCCATTGCTCAAGTGGGGAGAGGTGGGTAAGGCGGGAGATTAAGGTGCCGGAGTCTGCGGTAAATTGGTCTTTGGATTCTTCTATGTGATCGGTTTGGTTCTTGATTATGAGGCCGCGGAAGCCATCATCCGGAAAAAGGATGTTTGAACCTCTGCCGATTAGGAGGTATGGGAGATTGTTTGTGATTGCAAAGCGGATGAGTTCGGGGATTTGGGCTGTTTCCCGGACTTCGTAGAAGAGGTCGGCGGGGCCGCCTATCTGAAAAGTGCAGTGATTTTTGAGAATTTCATCTATTTTTCCTTCGGGAAATTTTTTGATAAATTCTTCTTGGACTTTTTTATTACTCATGGCCGGATAATAGCATTTATATGCGGTTATGCGAAGTAAAAAAGTGAATTTGACATTGGGGGAATTTTAAAATAGAATTTCGCTTGCAAATGTAGACTAAGCCACCTTAGCTCAGCTGGTAGAGCAACTGTCTTGTAAACAGTCGGTCGTCGGTTCAAATCCGACAGGTGGCTCCATTATGGCTTCTAGAAGGAAAGAAAGCGGTTTTTGAATAGGGCTCGACAACCATATGTCGCAAGATAACTAACCGCCGACATATGAAAATGAACATCCAAGAACTGCATGAACAGTTCTGCACTGAGCGTAAGCTCATCAACAATTTCACCGACAAAACGATACTTTGGTATCGGGGGACGATGAAGGTTTTTAGGGATAAGTTCCCTGAGTTAAAATGTGTTGACGAGATCACAACAACACACCTCCAAAGGTTCCTGTTTGATGGCAGGATAGAGCGCAAATGGGCCTCTTTGACCTTTGTCAATTATTACAAGGGGTTGAAGATCTTTTTTGACTGGTGTGTGAAGAGGGGGCATTTGGAGGCAAACCCTATTTTACCAATTGATACGCCAAAAATTGAGAAAAGATTGCCCAAGAGGATCTCTTTGCAGGACTCTATGAGGCTTTTGGAGATTTCTTTTAATAAAAAATATCGTTATAGGTTTGAGGCTTACAGGAACCAAGCGATCATTGCCACTTTTATTCATACAGGGCTTAGAGCAAATGAGTTACTGTCTCTAAACACGGTAAACATCGATTTTGAGAATGGAGTTGTTAATGTGAACCTAGGAAAAGGAAATAAGGATAGGGTGGTTCCTCTATCTGTGAGGTTGAAATCTTATTTGACTGCCTACCTAAAGGAGAGGGGGAGGCTGGGGCGCAAATGTGACCGCTTATTTTTATCTGTGCGAGGAGATATCCCTTTTACCTATTCCGGGCTCAAGTTAATGGTCCAACAGCTTAAAAAGGCCTCTGGTGTCGATTTCTCGCCTCATAAATTGAGGCATACCTTTGCAACCTTAATGCTCGAGGGCGGATGTGATTTATTTAGTCTGCAAAAGATGATGGGGCATAGTGATATAAAAACTACTACACTTTATCTTTCTGCGACGGTGAAGCTTTTGCAGGAGCAGATGTTGAAACATCCGATGGGTTAAGTGTAGAATTTTAATAATTATCTAATAAGCTACTACTTTGTCGAATTTCCTTTTTATAATAATTTTGTTGCTAGAGATAATCTTATTGCCTGTTCTAGATTCTAATTGGCAGGCATATAATGATTTTTTATCTGAATTTTTCCTTAGGCATCCTAACTTACCAGACCATTTGCAAACTACAGGGATTGCGCTTCTAACGATTCTAATCCCTTTAGCAATAGCCTCTTTAAGTGAAATTCTCAACAACAAAAATTCAAACAAAGTTGAACTGGGAAAATTGGATCTTCATGTAATTCTTGATCGTGTTTTCAAAATAAAAAAACTGATTATTTATACAGCTTTGATTTTTATTCCAACAACGATATTTGGTTTGTTTAATGGTGTTATTTCATTACTGTTATTAGCCCTTTCTGTTTCTGGGATTATTCTTGTCGTTAAGATAATTCTTACTACTTATAGATGGATAAAGGGGAATGCTTATTTAGCAAGGTCTTCCTACCTCACACAATTAGAAGAGACTGAGGACTTGAAGGTCGTCTGGGAGTCTGTTTGGACTTCAACTAATAATTATTATCGTTTTTATGAAATATTTGCTGATACGATGGATAAGCTATTATCCCCTTATGATGTTAACTCTTTGCATGCTTTTTTGCATATGATTCAGGTTTTTAATTTAAATCTTGGGAAAAGACATCTTTTATCGATATTTATTTATCATGATTTGTTCAAATTAGTTCTAAAATGGCATTACTTGGCTACCGTAGAATTGAAAGAAAAGGTAAGCATGGGAGGAATTAAACGAAGGGCTGCTTTTTCTCAGATTAAAACTGAGCTGGAAAAAACTATTTCTCTAGTTGCTGAGAGATCTTTTGTGGACAATGATGGCTATTGGCATTTCTTTGATATTTTTGAACATGAGATTGACAGTAGAATTAGTGATTCTAGGTATATAGAACAAATTATGAATGTATTTTACAAAAGCTTCTTCCAAGGAATTGAAGAAAACCGCTATCATTATCTGATGTGGGATAATGCTTTTCCAAACAACTGGCTAGTAAGAAGGTCTCAATTATTATCGCAAGATAACCCCTTTGCTGGCATAGCTTTAAATGAATTTGTAAAATGGATGAGATCAAGATTAAGGTCTCATGAGTTAAGTAAAACTCCTGATCTCCTCCTAGAAGAGGTTAGTAGTAATTTATTTCCTGAAGTAAACAATGCCGATTGGGCTGTAGTTTTGATTTTTTATGCTACATGTGGACATGAGCCTAATGCACGATGTAAATCCGTAGTAGAGAAATTCTGGTCGTTTGGTTTTGGTACAACTCCTACATTGCATGATATCCCTGAGAAAGATGGGGTTAATGAAGTGTTTAAAAGAGCGAGAGCCGACTTAAGAAATAGGAGAAAAGCAACTTTTGAATTGGTATATTCTTTGCCTCAATTGCAATTGTTTTTTTCTGAGCAGAACTTGGTGGCCGACATTGACGAATTGGAAACACTCGACATATATGAGGAAAAATCTCTAGAAGCTGCTCATAGGTTTAAATTACTAACTCTTTGTAGAGATATGCTGGCATATCTCAGAGGTATTTATTAGCATTTAGAAAGTATTCTTTAATAATTGTGACTATGAAAAAATTCTTAAAAATTGCTTATAAGACAAATAAAGGGCAAATTATTTCCTTTAAGTCACACTATCCCAAAAACAATCCTGAGAATTGGGATCTGGCAATTACCGACTGTTTAAGGCATTTGGGGATTTTTGATGGGATGGAAAAATCTGATAAAACCCCCCTGTCTGAGTGACAGGGGGGTGTAGGAATTATGACCACCCCCTATTCACACCTATCTCTTTTTTTCTTGTTTCATAATGAGGGGGGGGAGGTCCAAATATAATTATGTATTCAATAAGAGCAAAAGACCGACTGTAATAATTGGTCCGCCCCACTTCACCATGTTATAGTCCATCTCCTCGCAATATTTAATCAAAAAACCATTCCCGCTAACTACAATTATAATAAAAAACAAAGCATTAAAGATATCTCCAAAAGTTAGATTGGCAAGAGAAGTAGAGGAAAACCCTGACGGATAAATCCAAACATATAAAAAGAATATAATTACCCCCCACAAAGCTAAGAAAAAACATGATAAGATAAACTTTAAGATGGACTTTTCATTCCTGGAAATAAAATGATGAACTTTGCGAAGTATTTTATCCATCCCACTCAATAGCTCACGAAACATCTTTGCCGCCTCGCTTATTACCTCACTTCTTAATGATGCAAGTTTTTGAACTCGCAAAGATAAAAAAAAGAATGTAAAAACGCTTAATAATAGGTATGCAATATAATAACCCGAATAATCATAAGGATATTTCGAATCAATCAACACTGAAAAACATAAGAAAAGGAGAATAATATAAGATATATCCATATACTTTACTACTCCTTTTAAAACGCTATTCTTAATTTTCTCATGCTCGCGCAAGGCAATACTTAGGCAACACCTAGAAAATACTATAAAGAAAATTCCAAAACCAAAAATGGAAGATGAGTCATCCTTAAATAATCCTCCATACTGCAAATAATCACCTAACAAAGGAACCATTAAATACCCTGCAAAAACAAGAAAAGAAATTGCCAACAAGAAAAAGAAGGCAGAAATCAAGAATCTCTTTAATGCAGTCATCATTTTTTTATAATTCATAAATTGAGTTTTAGTTTATTTGTCCAAAGCTTTTCCTATCCATCCCCCAATAATACTTTGTGCAAAGGCAATAGCTTGCACGATAATAAAGATTAAAAATGGATTAACATCAACAAACCAGCTAACAATCCATGAGAGTAGAAGAGTTAGTGCTAAAGAAAGAATAAGCACTTTTGAGCTTGAAATATTTGGTGTAACTTTTTTTCTGGCTGAGATAGATTTTTTATCTAGAAACATTTCAACATGCTTAAGCACTTCTTTGCTTGACCTAAATTCATCTTGAGAAATACCCACATATTCTGGTGACTTTTTTTCAAAGAGCTTTTTCTGAATCTTTTCCACATTTTTTACAGCTTTTTCGATTTCTTTTTTTGACATTTTATCTTGCTTGGACTTTGGATACCAAATTGCACGCCCTGTATATTCATCTGTTATTTTCAGACCTGTTTTGTCTGTTGCAAGAGTTTCTTCAATTTTTTGGTTTGCTGTTTTTATCTTTTCTGATATTAGGCGTAGGTAGCGCCTATAATCATTTGGGGGAATTATGTCAGGGTGTTTAGAAAGCAGGTACATAGATATAGGGCTGCCAGTCCACTCTTCATGCCACTCGACCCCCTTTTTGAGACCTGAGATAAAATCCTTAGTCATTTCATTTAATAATTCGCCTTTTTCAGCAAGAATATCTGATTCTAAAACCACACCATCTTTTACACAATAATGTTCTGGTGGTTCGTCCATTCGTTCAATTAAACGAATTTCTACTTTGATGGGGTTTGTTTGAATCCGATATTCATATTTTTGCTTACGATGATAGGCGTCATCTTTTAAAATTAGACTTGAATGATATATTTTTGATTCTGGATTTACATCAATATCACAATAAGAATCTTCGTCATTGAAGGATAAGGTATTCTTACCATCTTCCTCAAAGACCTCTACGCTTTGACCCTTTTGGTCTTCCGCAGGTTGTTTTGGTTTATTCTTATGTTTTTTTGTCTTAGACATAGAACTGTTTTAGAAAAGTTTATACAAAGTATATTTCATGTAGCTACTATTCCTTTTTAGGACTCTACTGTCAATGAGACAGGGGCTGTGGGATTGTATTTATTGTGCCAATCTTTAATAGCTCTGAATAAACGAACACCCCTTCCCTCTGCGAAAAAACTGAAACACAAACATAAAATAAGTTGAAAACATTGTGCTTCCATTATCGTTTTTGACTTTTTCTCTTTTTAAAGTTATACTGAAAGTAGTCTTTAAAATTAACTTTAAAATCTATGACTAAACTTATTGGGATAAAAGAATTGCAAACAAATACTAAAAAAATCAGAGAGGAATCCGCAAAGGGAGTTAGATTTATTGTTATGTATAGGTCGAAGCCTGTTTTTGAGATAAATCCTGTCGTCCAAAATGTTGAGTTTGCTGCTGATTTAAAGGCCAGCGGGTTATATACTGATGAATTTGCCGGAAGGATGGAAGAAGCTGAAAAGAATATAAAGGAAAATGAAACCAGGACTTTTGATTCTACTGAAGACTTTTTAAAATCTCTTTCGTAAATGAAAATCACCGAAACGGCTCAGTTTAGAAAATCTTACGAGAAGCTTGAAACGGCTCTTAAAAAGAAAGCCCAAAAGCAATTCAAACTCTTTTTGGCTAATTTGTTTCACGCTTCCTTGAATACAGAAAAACTAGAACCAAAAGAGAGCAATGTCTGGTCCTTTAGGATAGATAAAGGCACTCGGGTAATTTTTACCTTTGCAGAAAAGGAGACTGTTCTTTTGCTAGATGTGGGGTCTCACGATATTTATCGGAAGAAAATGAGATAGTTTTGTTTTTGCGAAAAACCAAAAACACAAACATAAAATAAGTTGAAAACTTTGTGGCTACATTATGGCTTAAGCAATCTTCTTCTGGTCTACTCTTAGTTGCCTTGAGTCGTTGACAAAAATATATTTCTCCATCATACTTTTTCCTTAATTTTTCCAACAAAAATATGCGTTTGTACAAAGGTCCTGGAGGTGAGCTCCCCTTAGCCTTACCTGAAGGATATGTCCCATTAGAGAAATGGATTGCAGGGCATCCGGAGGCCTCTGATGAAGAAATTCATAGAAATGTTCGATGGCTATCGAAAAAAATTGCCTTCATCTTAGATGAAAATCACCCTGAAAATGTGGCTCTTGCAGAGAAATATCGTAAAGATTCCAATGAACTGAAAATGTCAATTGAGGCAGAATTAAGAGAAAGGAATGTAAATATTACTGTAAAAAAGGCTAAAAATGGTCGAAAGGGAATGCGCAAAATGGCATTTTTGATAAGAGGGACTTATATTCCTGCCTATCCAGATACAATCAACGAAGAGAATAGAATGCAGGGGGGACAAATAGATCGGGATTACTTTGTCTTGCATTTTGATGCGAAACAAAAATGCCGAGGGGTTCGTTTCTGGAAACCTAAAACAGGGGATATTGAGCAAACAACTGAGTTAAGGAAATTCATTGTAGAGATGATTTACAAAACAACTCGGGATTTTCTGAATGAAGAGTATGGAAATTGGGAAATCATTGCGAAGAGAATTGTGGATATTATTGAAAAGGGCATGGAAATGAAGATAAAGGAAGCTCCTGCGGTGGAT
>Ga0180007_10003713_pt1 | contig 16772 bp, 6 predicted proteins | sample MM_PC_MetaG_FD_121122 | JGI IMG/M metagenome (GOLD analysis project Ga0180007, IMG submission 121122) | Groundwater microbial communities from the Aspo Hard Rock Laboratory (HRL) deep subsurface site, Sweden - MM_PC_MetaG | ecosystem: Environmental > Aquatic > Deep subsurface > Groundwater... | reverse complement strand
GAGCGTTTCCGTAAATACGGGGTGAAAGATACTGTTGTATTTTTTGGATCGGCTAGGACTTCCCCCAAGAGCGTTGCTTCTACAAATCTTAGAAGAATAAGAACGATAATTGAAAAAGCAAAATTACCCTCTCCTAAGCTCAAACGCCAGTACGAACAAGCAAAGCGAGACGTAGCAATGTCGCGTTACTACGAAGATGCTTGTCTTCTTGCGAAAAAACTTACCCATTACTTTAAAGGTTTAAGGAAAAAAGGTAAGAATTTCATGATTTGTTCCGGCGGCGGCCCAGGTATAATGGCCGCCGGGAACCAGGGCGCAAAAATAGCGGGTGGTAAATCTGTAGGGTTAAATATCAGCCTTCCGATGGAGCAATATCCAAATCCTTACCAAACTAAGGAGCTCGCATTTGAGTTTCATTACTTCTTTATACGTAAATTCTGGTTTTTTTATTTAGCAAAAGCGCTTGTTGTATTTCCTGGTGGTTTCGGGACAATGGATGAGCTTTTTGAGTTACTTACTCTCATGCAGACAGGTAAATATAGAAAACCTCTGCCGGTTATTCTATTTGGACGGGATTACTGGCAAAGAATAGTCAATTTTGATGAAATGTATAAATGGGGAACAATCTCTAAAGAGGACTTAAAGCTTATTAAAGTGTTCGATGACGTAGACGAAGCGTTTAGTTACCTAAAAAAACAATTAACCAAACATTTTATAGATAAAAATCACGATAAAGAACCTTTCTAATATCCCTTAAATTCAGAAATACATTTATCCTATAATCCCGACTATTAGACAAGGAAAGGAAGGCGACCTGCGCCAGCCAGTTAAAGGACGCGGCTCCGGGGCAGTTAAAGAAATTCTTGGAGTGAAGAAGTAATAAAAAAGTTGGCAGGCATTACCATAGTGATATAAAAATGAAAAAAGGTTAATATGCGCAGACTCTTGCAATCATTCCCATTAATGTTTACTAGGATTTTAATACCAATATTAATATTCTCAGTTTTTATGGCTGCCTATTTAAAATATTTCGAGAGGAAGGGCATATATTATCCCACAAAAGAAATTGAATTAACTCCTATAGATGTTGGCCTTAAATATGACGATGTTTTCTTTGACACCGATGATAATCTTAAGCTAAATGGTTGGTTTATTCCGGCAGAAGATCCGAGAGGCACATTGCTATTCTGCCATGGAAATGCGGGAAATATAAGCCACCGTATCGAAATCATAAGAGTCTTCAATAAACTTGACCTGAATGTTTTTATTTTCGATTACCGTGGTTATGGAAGAAGCGATGGCAGTCCAACTGAAGAGGGGCTCTATCGAGATGCGCAGGCAGCTTATAAGTACTTACTTAGCAGAAAAAATATTGATAAAGATGCAATTGTGATTTATGGAAAATCCATAGGAGCAAATGTTGCTATCGACCTGAGTTCTAAAGTTAAAGCAGCTGCCCTTATATCTGAAAGCGGGTTTAGCTCTGCTTATGATATGGGAAGGGAATTATTTCCATATTTGCCGGTAAAATGGATGATTACAATTAAATATGATGCTTTAACAAAGATAAAAAATATCCCTGCTCCTAAGTTAATTATTCATAGTCAAGATGATGAGATTGTGCCATTTAAGTTAGGTAAGAAGTTATTTGAAGCCGCATCCCCGCCAAAGGAGTTTTATCAAATGCAAGGTGGGCACAATGAGGCTATTTTTATGGCAAGGGAAGAATATAGTGTCAAAATAGATAATTTTCTTGGTAGATATCTTAGCGCCATAGGGTCAAATCTTTATCGTTGACAAAATTAGAGCTAATAAAAAACTTACAGATTGCACAGTGTAAGGGGTAAGGTCACAGATACGGAAGAGGATTTTCTTCTTGCAAATGTGAGCAGTGTTTGATAAGATAAACTGCATTTAATAGGAATGGGTGATACGGGCCCTGCTTAAAAACAGGGTCTTTTTTTATCTATCCGTAGCAAAGGATTTTAAAATATGATCTCATCTAATGGAATATCATTACGCTATGGCTCGCGTAAACTTTTTTCCAATGTAAATATAGTTTTTTCTCCGGGGAATTGTTATGGGCTGATAGGGGCTAATGGTTCAGGGAAATCCACATTTTTAAAGATCCTTTCCGGAGAAGTCGACTCTACCGCGGGAGAGGTTGTAGTGTCTCCCGACAAACGTATCGCGGTCTTAAAGCAGGATCAGTTTGCTTTTGATGAGTATACGGCTTTGACCACTGTTATCATGGGCCATAAAAAGCTCTATGATATTATGCTGGAAAAAGACAAGTTCTATGTTAAAAAGAACTTTTCTGATAAAGATGGAATGCATCTCTCTGAGCTTGAGGCAGAGTTTGCTAAGCTGGATGGATGGAACGCTGAATCTGGCGCGGCTAAATTATTAAGTGATCTGGGTATTTCAGAAGAATTCCATGGAGTCGAGATGAGGCAGTTGGAAGAAGGGCAGAAGGTGCGTATTCTTTTGGCGCAGGCATTGTTCGGTAACCCTGATATTTTATTGCTCGACGAGCCGACTAACCATCTTGATATTGAAAATTGTAGGTGGCTGGAAGAATTTTTATGTAATTTTGAAAATATCGCTATCGTGGTTTCTCATGACCGCCATTTTCTGGACAAGGTTTGCACGCATATCGCGGATATTGATTACGGCAATATCCAACTGTATCCGGGTAATTTTAGTTTTTGGCTGGAATCCAGTCAATTGATCTTAAGACAGCGTATCGAAACCAATAAAAAGGTAGAAAAAAGAAGAGAAGAGTTAAAGGAGTTTATTGCCCGTTTTAGCGCCAATGCCTCTAAGGCCAGGCAGGCAACCAGCCGCAAGAAGGCATTGGAGAAGCTTACCCTTGAGGATATCAAGCCTTCTTCAAGGAAAAGCCCGTATATAAATTTTGAACAGGCGCGTGAGGCCGGAAACAATATCCTGAATACCGATCATTTATCTAAGTCACTTGATGGACAGGTTTTGTTCAAGAATTTTACTATCACTGTTGAGAGAGGCGATAAAATAGCTTTTGTCGGGCCTAATAATATTGCTAAGACGACCCTATTTCAGGTACTGACCGGAGAGATACAGCCTGATGGTGGTAATTTTAAATGGGGCGCTTCAATAAGCCAGGCTTATTATCCTAAGGATAACTCTAAATATTTCGATGTAGACCTTAATCTTATTGATTGGCTTCGCCAGTATTCGGATAATACTGACGAGATTTTTGTACGGGGATATTTAGGACGTATGCTTTTTTCCGGAGATGAATCTTTTAAGCAGGTCAGGGTTTTATCCGGCGGCGAACGGGTCAGGTGTATGCTATCTCGCATGATGCTTGCCCAGCCTAATATGCTGATCCTGGACCATCCTACAAATCATTTAGACTTAGAATCGATCGAGGCCTTGAATAAGGGCTTGGAGAGGTTTAGCGGGACTATTTTATTTGCTTCACATGACCATCAGCTGATCCAAACCGTGGCTAACCGCATCATTGAGATCACGCCCAAGGGTTTTATAGACCGCACCAATATAACACTTGACGAATATTTATCTGATGAAAATATTAAAAAGCAGCTTCATCGATTATATTCTTAAAATCCTATCATTTCCGCGACGGACGTCTCGTAACCTTTTATATCTTAAAGAGTTACAAAAGCTATTTCTAATGCGCTAGATATTGTAAAATAGTTTGCTGACTTTTATTTGACAAAGATTTTATTACGGTTCTCGACTCCCCGCCTGAGGCGGGTCGCTCGAACAATATTTAACCCCAAGCAAAGTCCTGAGCCTGTCGAAGGACAATATTCTTCGAGCTTGCCCCGAACCAAAATCGAAGATTTGGTACGGGGCTTGTCGAGAAGACATAAAGTCAGCAAAGTTCTTGACACTATGATGCGCCAATTATACTTGATATTTGGTATTCTGTTCTATATAATAAGTTTGTTTGTTAATCTGATGAAGTAGACGCGCGGGTGGTGGAATTGGCAGACACGCAAGGTTGAGGGCCTTGTGACCGCAAGGTTATGCGAGTTCAAATCTCGCCCCGCGCACCAAGCATAGATTGTCATTCCCGCTTTCGCAGGAATGACAAAATAATATTCTGATTATTTTTAACCGGAGTTGCGGCGTTCGGTTACGTAGGTACTTCCTTTGAGACTTTTGGCGTATTCTTTTAATTCCGCTCCTATTTCACCTATCTCCGCTACATGATGTATTTCTTTTTTTTTGTTGCTTACCACGGCTATTGAGACAGAGATAAATGCCATTTTTCTCTTTTTTCCCTGCCTGTCTTTAGCTATTATATAGCCTTTTTTTCTGTCATCCTCACTATATAGCTCAGGCACCATAGCGTCGAATTTTTCTATGATATTTTTACACTGGACGTCGACTTTGTCAGGAGTCGTTATTACCACAAAGTCATCGCCGCCTATATGCCCGATAAAATCCTGCGGCGTGCCTTTTACGCGTACTGTTTCTATGAGTATCCTTGCGGTATTTTTTATGACCTCATCACCTTTTTTAAAACCGTACTTGTCGTTAAAGGCTTTAAATTTATCAAGATCGATATAACAGACCGCGAAGGGCTTGTTTTTATCTATACGGCTTTGTGTTTCATTCAGAATTGAAACATTGCCCGGAAGCCTTGTCAATGGATTCGCGTCCAGGTCCCTGACGCTCCTGCGAAGTGCCATCTTGACCCGCGCTACCAGTTCCTGCGGTTCAAAAGGTTTTACCATATAATCGTCAGCTCCGGCGTTTATGCCGTGGACTTTATCAGTGATCTCGCCTTTTCCTGTAAGCATTATGATAGGCATGTGCTGGATAAGGATGTCTTTTTTTAAATTACTGCAGAGCTCATCCCCGCACATCTTAGGCATCTTAAAATCCGTTATCAACAGGTCAGGGGTTATTTTCTTAATGATATCCAGGGCTTCTTTGCCGTTATTGGCCTCTGCCACTTCATAGCCTTCAGCCTCGAGGGTTATTTTTAATACATCCAGGATATCAGGGTCATCATCAACTATTAAAATTTTTTCTCGTAACATTTTTTCTCCTTATATCAATAGCTCGGTATGGTAAATCTGAATTGCGTGCCTTTGTCCAGTTCACTTTCTACCCATATCCTGCCCTTGTGGGCTTCTATGATCTTTTTAACCAGGGATAGCCCGAGTCCTGTTCCTTTTACTTTTTGATCCAGCGCGTTATCCGATCTGAAGAATTCTTCAAATACTTGCCCTACATCATTTTTTGGTATACCTATCCCGGTATCTTCAACGCTAAATTCCACGTAATCTTTATTAGCCTTACAGGAGATGGTTATTTTGCCTTTTTCCGGCGTAAACTTTACGGCATTTCCGACGAGATTTATAAAAACTCTTTCCAGCTGGTTCGCGTCAGCTTTTATTTTTTCGGGGCTTGTTTTTATGTCGATTTTTATAGTTATGTTTTTCTCTTTGATCTGCGGGGCTATAAGATCCACTACGGAATCCAGCATTTCTTTTATGGATATTTCTTTTATGTTCATTTGCACTTTTCCGGATTCTATCCTTGATATATCCAGAAGATTATTTACAAGCCTTACGAGACTGTTTGAATGCTTATCTATCTTTTGGAGCCTTTCTTTTTGCGCGGGCAATACGTCGCCTAATTTTCCTGCCATAAGTATAGACGCGTATCCTTTTATTGACGTAAGCGGTGTCCTGAGTTCGTGCGAAACAGCTGATACAAAATCAGATTTTACTTTATTGAGCCTTGTCAGTTTTTCATTAAGCCTTGCCAATTCCATGGTTCTTTCTTTTACCCGTCTTTCGAGGTCTTGATGAGAATTATAAAGTTCTGTGTAAAGCCCTGTATTTTCAATAGCTGTCCCTATTTGGCTGGCCAGCACGGAAAGCAGTTCCGCGTCGCCTTCAGTTACTTTACTATAAGCAGAGGCATTGCCCATAAGAATGAATCCTATGGATTCGTCCTTAGCTACTATAGGTACTGTGAGGAAAGAGTCGCTTTTAAAAATTTCTGAAAAAACCTCCTCGTGTTCTATCTTTTTAAGATCCCTGTTTACCAATAAGAATTTACCCTTTTTTAAAAGCGACAATGCCAATGACCCCCTGTTAAGGGTCTTCTCTATGGTTTTGGTCTCATCCTGAGAATAACCCATAGATGTTTTCGTGATGATAGCCCCTGTTTTATTATCCTTGATCATTATAAGGGCTTTTGTGAAACCTAACTTTGATACAAGGGGCGGTTTTAAAAGGCCGAACAGGTCATCCACGTTAAAAGTGGAGTTTATTTTTTCCCCTAATTGATGGAGTGTATACAACCCTGTTATTTTTTTATCCAATTCTTCCTGAACCTTGTTAAGCGCAAGGTCTGTTTTTATGATCATGCGCGCTTGCTCATCAAGCTGATTTATTGTGTCCTGCAGGTTTCTACTTTTTTCTTCCAGATTAGCGCGTTTGTTTTTCTCAAATATATATAATAAGAAAGCGGACCCGGTTAAAAAAGTCAGTATTATCGTAGTATACGCGGTCATTTTTTTATCTCTCTCGACTTACTCGGAAAAAACGGCTATGGAGAATGCCTGGTTTTGAAAGTTGGACCATCCTTTGCGGCCGGATGTGTCAGATGATGTATATTCTCCATAGGTATAAAAGCCCATTATTGGTATATTCCCGGGGAATATTTCCTTGATTATCTCTACTTCTCTCCGGCAGTCTTTCCTTAAAAGATTATACCTCGCTACGTCATTAAATACAGCTATAAACTTTATATTATTTTGCCGGATGCCGCTTACTGCCTTCAGGCATGCGCTTCTTGTCGCTCCAAGAGCCAGGGTTTTATCTCCTATCATAAGGTTTACGTCTGTTCCTTCCGGGATCTCAGAGCTCATAAAAAGGCCTCCGTCATCTTCTATTCTCAGGGGTATGCGTATTAGGTAATCTCCGTCGCCTTTGATTTTTATTCCAAGAGGATAACTTATGCCTAATTTGCCAATACCCATATGGTTTAATTCCTGCAGAGTTTTTCCAAGATAGTCCTCATAGATCTCAACGGCAATTTTTTTATCGATCTCTTTTATGATATTAGACCTGGCCTTTGTTATTTTATGCGGTTTGCCGATAGGCTGCCAACCGTGCTCATTTCCGATGCCTATATTGATATTTCCGCTGATAAGGACGCCTACCACGGAGTCCGTATAAATATTATTATTTAGATATTGGTAAGTTTTTTGAAAACATAGCTCATCAGCCGCGAATCCGCCTATTATGGGAAAGCTGGTTCCCAGGATCTCCTGGGCGCCGCGCAGTATATTTGCCCCGTTGCCCGATAAACTATCGGAAAACATCATATATGCTTTGGTCGTTTTGTCTTTTAGGGAATTGACAAATGCGTTGTTAGCGGCTTTATGGCCTGCCAGGCGCGCATTCTTGCTGATATCATTACCTATTCCAAGAGATATGCTTACCGAATCCGAATAGATAAGAAATACGGAAACAGATCCCCTGATCAGCCCTTCCGAGGTAATGCTGCCTGCCGAGCTACATCCCGCGAGCGGAGCGTTTTTTATTACGGAGCGTATGCCTCTTATGGCCTGTTTTTGGTCGAATATGGTGGATATAAAAACAATGGCGATGTTTGGTTCCCGCCTGCCGAGCTGGTAGTATGCGTTTTGCGCGGATTCTCTTCCGGCTGCGAATGAATCAAGCTTAGCGCTTACTCCGCAACTAGCTATCGTAGTCATAGTTCAAATGATACCCAATAAGGCCCTAAGTGTCAATGTTTTTTAGGTAAAAATAAGGCTGAAAATACTTGACTTTTTTAATATATCCAGTAAACTATAAACACCATTATTTTTTGATAGCTACACAGAGAAGAAATATTTTAGCGGGGTCAGGGTAGGTCCTTGGATGGCATTGATGCAGAGAAAAAAATAACAGAATGTAATCAGGGGCCTCATCGTCTAGCCTGGCCTAGGACAGGTGGTTCTCAGCCATCAGACACCGGTTCAAATCCGGTTGGGGCTACCAAAAATACAAAGGTGTATTTAATAAATAGTTAATAGTCAGTTAGCGAAAGGAGGCTTAGATGTTAAGCGGACCGAAGTTTTTGGAAGTAAGCTCCAGGATATTCAAAGTTTTGGCTTGGGTGTCAGTAGCTGTAGGTATTATTTCCGCTCTTGTTATATTTATAGGAGGCGGCACGCCAGATGCTCCGAGATCAACAGGTTTTGTTGGTTTGTTGCTAGGAGTCGTTTATTTCTTTCTATTTACTGTTGCTTCTGAGGTAATAGCGCTGCTTTTGGACATGCGCAGTAAACTTGACAAAGGTTCAAACGCCTAAAATTCACTTAACTTCACAAAACTGCAATGCACTGTTGTGAAGTTAAGGTTAATTCTGATCTTTGGAAACGTTTTCTTGTTGCTTGTCAATAGCGTGTTAAAGTCATACTTTTTAATATATTTTAAAAAGTTACTATTGACATAGCCTATATTATAATATATACTATAGATAGGAAGGAAAAATTAGATTTTTAGATGACAATTAAGTAAATTTTAAAAGTATTTGAAAGCAGTTTAAAACCTCTCCGATAATAGCAAACCATGAGTAATCGTGGGACGCAAAACTAAGGACCCCGAAGGTTCGGGGTAGCCGAGTTGCCGAAAAATGAGGTTAATCAGCAACTCGGCTATTTTTTTGAATAAAAGGGGGCACGGCCGATGTTAGACTGGCAGAATAAAAAATGGATAAAAGTGATCGCCGTAACAGTGGTGGTTACTTTTTTGGTGTATGATGTAGCCTGGGCAATGGATTTTTCGCCCATGGCCATTTCTAGCGCTCCATCCGCGTCATCCCAGGGATTGATCCCCAGAATCAGCGATTTTGTTTCCAAAAATATTCTTAAGAGAACTCAAATCCAGGATAAATCAGAAACCACAGAAATTCTTTTCAGGACCCAGCTTGTCCCCCACAAGAGATATGGGGAGAGTTCCGGATTCCTTCGCAAAGAGGCTACTGAGAACGCGATTAAGCGCCAGATGGATTTTATCAGACGCCATCAGCGCATAGAGACTGAACGTATAAACAGGGACTTTACTATATATAAGATAAATAGGGGCTTATATATGGATAATGTGGAAAAGGCTCAGGAAGCCCAGAATATAACACAGCAGGTTATGAAAGCCAGAGGCGATACGTTTGAATCCGCCGCGGCGCTTAGTGAATTTAACTATACGATCAATAAAGATGGTTCAAAAATATATTACAAAGACGGCCTTCCTTCCAGGATCCTTAACGAGCCTGTCTATGATTCCATAGGTCAATTTTCAGTAAAAAATACTTATAATATGGCCTATAGCGGCAGGAGATTGCTGCTATCTTATGATTCTGACATAACGGATTCCCTGGGCAGCGTGACAAAAATACAGTGGCGTAACGGTACTTATTCAGATGATTCTGTGTGGTATGCCAGCGATGATTCGGCGTACGGTAAGTATCTTACCGGTTACACGGAATATATAACAGATTCATATGGCACTATGATAGTGCGCGAATGGTCAGCGACCCGCGATTCATACAGCGGCAAAAAAGTTACATCATACACTGAGATCATTAAAGACGCTACCGGCGCGATCGTTTCGACGAGCGACTGGTATAACGGGACTTATGACGGAGACAACCTGGTAGGTTATAACCAGACCTCAACAGATGCCTATGGTAACGTAACGCTTACCACATGGAGCGGTAAATTTGAGAACGGCAGGATGATAGAATCATCTTCCATTGACGAGCAGATAAATGCCGATAACACTACTTCGGTCAGCAAAAACAAAGTTACTTATAGTTATGATCCCGCGAATGAACTTACAGGCGCTTCCGGTTCTACGGATATAACAGGCGAAGCAAAAGACGCTAATGGATTAACGATATACACTTATTCCGGAAAAACGAGCCAGCATTACGAGATCTTGAACGGTCAATTGAAACCTGTTTATACAGAGACCGAGATGGATCAGGTAAACGCGGATACTTCCACTTCCCGCACTACCACACGTTTTGATTATATTTACAATGACCGGAATGTAATAGTCGATGCCAGTGAATTCAGTAAGACCACAGGAACAGACATATTTGGTTTAGAATATACCAGCACTACTATAAGCGAATATGACGTAATAGCCAGCCAGCCCAGAAGGACTTCTTCCGATACAGAGACTACCAGCGAGAATATTTTCGGCGATACCAGCAAGACTGTTTCGCATATTGAGTATATTTATGACGAGATGGGTAATTTCAGCGAAGAAGGCGCTACGGGTTATACTGATACGACAGGTGTAAACCTATTTGGGGAAGCATATTCCACGCACACGATCAATGTATATGAAATTATAAACGGCCAACCCAAACTGATAACTTCCGAAACAACGCCGAACGCGCCTAATCCCACTGAGGACCTGGGTACTATGCTCTCGAGAGTCGAAGATATGCTTTTTGGAATAGCTGAATCCGAGGGTCCGGAAAAAGAAGAAAAAATACAAGAGGCCGCTGAGGAGCTTGGCATAGAGCATGAGTCAATAATTGATATTACCATGGACATGGTTTATTCAATTATTGCGTGGCTGGGCAAAGCCTCTACCAATGTAATAAACTGCGCGGTAACCGCTCTTAAGAATATATTCCAGGGCCGTAGCGTAGAAGTGGAAGATACTGAAATAGCAAGGCAAGCTATCCTGATAGATGTCCTTACAGGTGTGATTACCCCTGAGAACGCAAAAGGAGAACTCGAACTTTCATTCTATTCAATGGTGAAGACAGCCGAAAATAATGGCGTGGTTCTTAACGCCGTGAATATAACCGAAGACCAATTGAAAAATATAATCACTCCTGCCATTGCCCATGTGGGCGGGGATCACTATGTGGTGGTTACTGGGGTCAGTAATGCCCAGGTAACATACATGGACAGCGGAGAAGAAATTGTAAAAGATATAGATGAATTTATGTACATGTTTGACGGCAATATCTTGATCACTGACGTGCCTGTCGGGGCAAGTGTTATTGATTTTGCGGCAATGAAAGAAATAAAAGGCGCGGATGAAGCAGACGCGACGACTCCTCCAGCTAGTCATTTATCTTCTTCCCCCTCTTTTGGAACAGAAAAAGGAACATGGAGTCCTAGTGATGATGGCTTATGGAAGTGGGAGAAAAGCGATGCTTGGCAGGATGGTGACGAAGTATGGAGCGATAGTTCCCATTATGATGATGGTAATTGGATAACTGCTTATACTAAGAGTGCCGGAAGCTATGATAATGGGGATTATGTTTCTTCCACATATGATGGCACAGGCAGTAATACGAATAATTCTTATTTCACAAAAGAAGATTGGGGCGATGGTGGTGTTCATATTGCCATGTATGATGATGAAAATGGAGGGTTTGAGCTTTTCAGGAACAAGAAAACAGCGTTTGATAAAAAGGAGATAGAGTATCATACATGGACTGGTAATAGAGATGATCCTACCAGTTATAGCCTTACGGTTATAACTGGAATAAACATCTATATCAGTAATTTCAGCGAAGTCGGAGTTTCTTATATAGATGCTGTGAATAACAAAGATATAGGCGTAGAGTACGCGACATATTACAGTAAATCCCAGGGTAAGGTTGATCCTAAAGATCCTGATTCCGCGCTTGACGGAAAATGGAGTGTTACCTACGCGACAATAGATAGGGAAGCCGGAGATATTTATAAAATAGACGGTTTAAGCTGGAATAATGAGGGAGCTATAACTACCGCGGTTTCTTTAGAAAGGGTAATAGGCGGTGATGTAATAATTAAAGAAGGAAAAGAACAGCGAAGTTTTTATGCTATAAGAAATGATTTCAGCTATTGTGATGCCGAAGGAAATCCTATAGATCCTTTTATAGACGGTTCTGTTGTTAACGGTAATAGTGGTCCTATAAGCGGCTGGACAACTACAGGTACGCTTCCCGCAGGTTATGACTTTAAAATAAATTATAATTATGATGAATATGGTCTTGGTTTAGTTGAAAATCTTACAATAAATATAGCCGGGAGCGAAGTTAGTCTGGATCTATTGGCATTTGATTCTTCAAGCGGAGAGCTGAAGGTTGTCCGTGAAGATGCGGAAGGGACTATAACAAAATATGTTACGTTTACTAATCCTTATGACACATCCGAAAAAGTAACCTCTAAGGTTACCTTTAATATATCAGTAGATAAAGATGGTTATGTGGAAATACGCGCAACCTATGATTCTTATGAATGGACAAAGGAAGAATATGTAAAGACAATAGAAGGCGGCGCGGTAGAAGGTAAGTTGGATGATGCTAAAGAACGATGGATAGTCGGAGATACTAATGGAGATGGTTATATATCAGGATACGGAGAAGGTTATTGGGATGAAGAGAACAGCGTATGGGTATCTCAGGACATGGATGGAGATGAAGTTATTTCGCAGACAGAAGGTTATTATGATACCGAGACAGCAACATGGGTAGAAACATCTCTTGGGCTTGATCCTGAAAATGAGATAAAAGTAGATGCGTATACTGTAGAAAGAACAAAAACTTCTAACACAGGTTATGTTAGATTTAATGTAATAGATTCTACATCAAGATCGTATGATTTATATCAAAACTCAGCCGCTATCATTAACGCCCTTAAGCAGGCTGTCATTGATAAGGACGCAAGCTCAGATGTTTCAATGTATGACGCTGCCCTGGTATCCGGGAGCACTTTGAGTTTTACCCAGGCGGTTTCTATCAATGAAGACGGAATCGTGTCTGTAACCCGTGAATATAATAGCCTTGGCATTACTCAGGAGATTACAGGATTAAGAGTATCTGCTGATGCAGGCAGTATAAACGATGGAATCTGGTCAGCTTTTACAGTAGACGCCGGGACAGAAAATGCCCTTTTGCCGTATTCAAATTCTAATGTGAGTTATCAGGCCTTGCAATATGGCATTGGTATTGGTATTGTCGAAAATAACGTAGAATTAAAATTAGTTAATCCTCCTGATAATCCGACAATATCCGGCGTTACTCCTAATTATATGGCTGATCCCACAGGAGTATTCCTTGCCAGCGGCGAATCGCCTCTCATGATTACCATGGATGCTGACAGCAGTGAAATCAGTTATATATTAAAGGAGACTCAGGCAGGCGCAGTCGCTCTCTATAAGCCTGAAGAAGAAGTTACGCTGGATAAGATCAGATTCGTATCTCACGAGACTGATGAGGAATTATACGTTGAATATAAAGGCGAAGCAGTAGTTGTTTATATGATAGACGCTAAAGGCGTAGAGACGAGTATTGAATTAATTGCTGATAAGGCTTATGCAACAACCAGAGTTGAGCCAAGGCATAGCGTCGAAATGGAAAGCGTCCTATACGAAGATGAAACAGGAACCGCTACAAAAACAATACTCGTCCAGCTAAAAGAGAACGCGAGCAATGCCCTAAATGTTAGTTTGTCTTTGGCAGGGAATGTCATAAACAGGGTAATAGAGTTCCTGAAGCTTAGAATGGAACAACTGGGTTCAGGTGTAAATAATTTTATAGAACAGGCAGGCGGCCTGGATAAAGTAGCAGATTGGCTCAAGAGAATGGGAACGTATGTAATTAATTGCGCCGTAAGAGCGCTTTATAATACATTCAGTAAACTGGGCGTCAGTGTCTCTATGGAAGACATAGCGGTAGAGACTATATTGAGTGATCTTTCATCCGGCAGGATAAGCCCTGACCAGTCACCTATATTGTATACTTCTTTCTATACTTTGCATAAAGTAGCTTATTCCAAAGGCATGGACCTGAAACTATATAACATAAGCGTGGAAGACCTTGAAAGCATAGAAGGGCCTTATATAGCCCAGGTAGGGGGAGACCACGCGATAGTCATAACAAAGGTCGAGAACGGCATTGTTTCATTGATAGAATCAGACGGGAAGCTTTACAATGTTTCCATAGAAGAATTTGCGGAGGAGTTTAATGGTTTTATACTTTCTAATAGAGGCCCTCCCGGAGCAGAAGAAGTTATTCTTCCTTTAATCTCTCCTATTACAGCCGCGGGAAAAACACTTCCGCCTGAACCTCCTGTTCCGGCTGATCCCGAATGGACAGAAGGCGCTAAAAACTGGACAAATATAACTACTACTTCTCTTGACGGGTCATATACCAGGACAGATTCATGGGTAGAATATGAATACAATGCCAATGGAGTTCTTATAGGCGCCAAGGGTGGCGCTCTTACATGGGGCAATGACATCTTCGGCAATACCTATTATGCCAGGCGCACTGATATATATACTATTGTGTTGGGAGAGACAAAGATAGAAAGTTCTGTAACTGTTACAGACAGTGTTAATATCGACGGCACAGAAAGCATTTCTGTCGGCATAATGAATTATTCTTATGATGCTTCCACAGGCACATTAGTCTCCGCGGATTGCACGGGAACCATATCTTTTGATAAATTTTCCAAAACAGAAGGCGAACTGGATGAAGACGATCTCGCTATGATCGAAGAATGGATTGCTGAAGGTAAATTCGCAGGGTATCTGAGCCTTCTGGACACAGATAACAACGGTAATAATGATACAGTGGCTATTAACGCCGCTAATTTGACCGTAGGAGACGATATATTCGGCAATCCTTTTACCGGGATTTTAATAAATATCTATGCGATTATCCAAGGTGAAGCCAAGGTCAGAACTTCCGTAACAATAACAGATGCTACGGCGTTTGACGGTAACATTACCCACGCAATAGCCACGACTACATATGAATATACTGACGGCACAGAGACAGACGAAGAATTGCCAGCTGAATATTTCAATCCTGACGGAACATTGAAAGACGAATATTTAGATGCTGACACGGGCGAATTAAAAATCGGCATCATAAAGCATATTGATAGTGACTCAATCACCGAAGGTCAGGATATTTTTGGCAGCGCTTATACCTCTACTACCATAAATACATATACCTTTATAGAAGGCCAGCCCAGGGTATTATCAGCAGAGACAACCAGGACTGATGAGACATTTATGGGGATTACGGCGAGTTCAGTTTCTTATATGGAATATGAATATGGTTCTTATGTAGATCCTGAGACCGGAAGAGAATCAGAGATATCTGTCATAGGCGCGACAGGTTATACAGACGCTTCAGGCAGAGATGTATTCGGCGGGACATACAATACCCATACTGACAATATTTATGCAATAGAAAAAGGCCAGCCTGTTTTGGCAAGCGCTAATTCAACTACTGCGGGAGGAAGCCTTGACCTGTTCGGATGCCCCAATGATACACAGTCTGTTGTAACATATGTTTATTCTGAGGTAACCGGTATAGACGGAAGGACAACATCTCTCGCGACTTCTACGATAACCACCAACAAATTCGCGGGAGAGGATATATTTGGTAATAGCAGGGAATCTACACAGTCCCAGATTATTGCTTCAGATTATGGCTTATGTGATTTTATAGATCCTCGTACCGGAGAGCCTGTAAGCTACTGGGGTATCATAAATGCCGTAGAAACAGTTCCTATGGTGACCGCTGGAATAGATACTTTCGGGAATAGCTTTACTGTTGTAAGTACTAATACATTTGAAGCAGGCGGAGAACATTTCGGTAAAAATGTCGGCACCAGAGTATCAACTGTCACTACCGGTAAAGATATGTTCGGCGCTTCATACACAACTACCTCTAATACTACAAATACGTATGCTCTTCAGAGTGACGGTAATGGCAAATACGCGTACCTGACCAGCACTGCTGTTACAGAAACAAGAAATGTAAAAGAAGATATTTTTGGGAATAACAACAGTATAGTTTCTCCGGAAAAAGTCACAAATACTTACGGGATAATTTTTGCTCCCGATAGTCTTCCTATCTGGGGAGTAACAAGTGCTGTCGGAACTAATCCGCTTGTTACGGAAGGCGTAGATATATTTGGCAATAGTTTTACTACCACTACTACAAATCAGATATATGAGTGTAAATATGGTGTACCGGTAGCTACAAAGGTAATCACTGAGACAAGCGGAACAAATTTGTTTGGCTCAGAATATTATTCTAAATCAGAATCCATTAATACGCCTGAGCTTTATACTGAATCAAGCGGCCGCATGGCTTATATGATAATGTCTTCAGTTAGCACTTCAGTGGACAATTGGAGTGAAGACATCTTCGGTAACAAGACAACTCTTACACAAGGCTCAGTAGTAGTAAACACCTACTCTAAAACAACCGGTCCTAACAACGAAACCATCTGGGGCATAGTAAGCGCGAATGAAACTCAGCCCCTAGTAATGACAGGCACCGACATCTTCGGCAACCAATTTACAACTACAACTCATAATGACGTTTACACCTGCCAGTACGGAGTCCCTGTAGCCACAAAAGTAACCACAGAAACCACCGGCACCAATTTATTCGGAGGCATCTACTACCAGAAATCAGAAACCATAAATACCCCAGGCCTATATACCGAAGGCAATAAAAAAGCTCTCCTTATATTAAGTTCTACCTCTACCACCATAGACTCCTGGAGTGAAGACATCTTCGGTAACAAGACAACTCTTACACAAGGCTCAGTAGTAGTAAACACCTACTCTAAAACAACCGGACCCAACAACGAGACCATCTGGGGCATAGTAAGCGCGAGTGAGACCCAGTCCCTGGTAATGACAGGCACCGACATCTTCGGCAACAACTTCACCACCACAACTCAT
>Ga0180007_10003711_pt1 | contig 16780 bp, 15 predicted proteins | sample MM_PC_MetaG_FD_121122 | JGI IMG/M metagenome (GOLD analysis project Ga0180007, IMG submission 121122) | Groundwater microbial communities from the Aspo Hard Rock Laboratory (HRL) deep subsurface site, Sweden - MM_PC_MetaG | ecosystem: Environmental > Aquatic > Deep subsurface > Groundwater... | reverse complement strand
ATTGTGTATGGGCTTTTTCTTGGGATATCGCACCTCCTTTGTTTTTAGGAAGTACGTTATCACGCTAAAAGTCAAACTGTCAACAGTAATACGTCATCGTATTTATGAATACAAGTACTAAGGATATCACCGAACGTAAAATAGCTGAACACAAGCTTGAACAGATGGCCCTGTATGATTTTCTGACCGGCCTGCCCAACCGCCTGACCTTTCACGACAGGTTGCAGCATACCCTTAAGCAGGCACATCGGGAAAACCACCAGGCAGGACTGATGTTTGTTGATCTTGATCGCTTTAAGTCAATCAACGACACCCTTGGACATGCCTCTGGGGATGCCTTACTCAAAACCGTATCCAAGTGGCTCAGTGGTTGCGTGCGCGAGTGCGACACCGTGGCGCGTATCGGTGGGGACGAATTCGCCGTCATTCTTGACAACATCAATCAACCCGGGGATGCCGTACATACGGCCAGGCGTATATTGACAGCCTTTGCTGAACCGGTCATATATGAAGGAAAGGAAATTTTCTCCTCAGCCAGCATCGGCATCGCCATCTACCCCTTGGACGCCCAGTCTACCGAAGACCTGCTCAAGAATGCCGACATTGCCATGTACCAGGCCAAAAAGGGTGGCGGTAACGGTTTTTGCCTTTTTTCCGGTGAAATCCGGAAAGCGGTGTAGGGAGTAATCTGGGCTGTGGATCGTACCGTGAAGAGAGGCAGCCATTAAACATGACTGCGCCCTGCCGAAACGGCTGCCAGCCTGGCAGGGGATGATAGCTAACCTTCTCCGGGCGCAGACAAAATTGATGCGCCTTGCTGAACTTTCCTTTTTCCCTCTTGATGGCGTTTCCCTTCAATATCAGTCCTTCTTGCTTGCTGCCGCGGTCTGACTTAAAAAAGACGGCCGCTCTTTTTCGGGAAAAGCAGGGCCTTCCCCCCTCCCCCCCCAAAAAATCTTTTGTTACGTGGTAGTATGGGCGATTTCGCCATGGAATACCAGATGGTGATCCGTGCAAAATTATCCTTCCTCCACCGCCATTTTCAAAAAAAAATATCCTTTCAAAGTTTATTTCTATATACTTTTTTCTATCAGACATGATGAGCGCATTGACAATTTCGTCAGTGATTCCTGGCAATTAAGAGGATCTTTATTGGGGGAAGAGTGAAATGGGAAAGGAACAACTTTTTGCAACCTTCATCCTCAACGGCGAGATCGAGATTGCCATACCAGCCGACCGGGTTGTGGAGGCAATCAAGGCTGTTGACAAGATCCTGCCGGTCCCCGGCTGCGTTGATTATCTTGAGGGTCTGATGAATCTGCGCGGCCGGGTGATTCCCGTTATCAATCTGAAAAAGCGGCTTGCCATGGCTGACAATGGTTACGGCCCGGATCATAAAATAGCGTTTGTCCGCCTGGGAAGCACTCTATGCGGCATTCTCGTTGAAGACATCAAAGATGTCCTGCGGGTCCGGCCTGAGATGATTGAGCCTATTCTGCCGAGTCTCCTGGGTGATGACCGGATTGTTTCCGGCATTATCAGGCTGGATGACGGCGACCGCCTGCTGGAAATTCTTGATCTTAACCTGCTGCTTGATCAGGCCGCTGAGGATGAGATCGTTGCGGGGCAGGAGATAGATGAAATACCGCAGGTGGCTGCCGGCATAACGGCGCAGCAGTGTCGGCAATACCTTGTTTTTACCAGTAACGGCATGGAATACGGGGTCGATGTCAATGATGTGCAGGAGATCACCACCCTCTCCGGGCTGAACGACACCTTTCAGAGCGGCAGCATTGAAGGTGCGGTTGAGCTGCGGGGCCGGATGATCCCGATTGTTGACAGCAATCTCCTGCTGACCGAAGCAAAGGAAAAGATCTCTCTCTCCGAGGAGGGCCGGGTGATCATTCTTCTGGTCAACGAAATATATTGCGGCGTTGTCGTCAACTCTATTGTGGAAATAAGGTCTGTTGCGGCAGCCGAAGTGGTACCCGTTCCCTGTTCGAAAGCAGGAAAGGGTGCCGGGGTGGCAGGCATGCTTCACCTCGCCTCCGGCCGTAATATCATGCTGCTGGATATGGAAACCATGTTGGCCGACGAGCTCGAGGAGTTGGGGCGGGTGGCAAATATGTCTTGCGATTTAGCCGAAGATAAGAAAGAGCTGGAGAGCCATTCCCATCATCTGATTACTGAAAATAGCTATCTGATTTTCAAGGTGGAAAGGGATTTCGCCATTGCCCTCCACAATGTTCAGGAGATACTGGAGAACTGCAGAATCATGCCGGTGCCTGCTATGGGCGGTTTTTTAACGGGAATTATCGATCTGCGCGGTCAGATGGTGCCGGTGGTCAGTCTGCGTCTTTTTTTCGGTTATGACCTTAGAGCCGATGGCGGGGACGGTAACGATAAGTATGTCATCGCCCAATCGGCAGAAGGCAGGGTTGCCCTTGCCGTGGATGATATTGTCACCATCCAGAAACAGCAGAAATATTTTCAGACCCCTGCCTTAAATCCTAAACTCCGTCCCCGCCAGGATACCCTCGACCGGACCATTGAGTTGATCACTGATGACGATCTCAGCGAGAGCGTGCTGGTGATCAATATTGAGAATTTAATCGGGAAACATCTGGAATTTGGGAATGAAAAATCCTTTTACCAGAAACAGCCATAAGAAAAACAAAGGAACAGGAGACAGCAATGTGCCCAGCAGCTTCAAAAAAAGAAAGGACCAGCGGCGAGCAAACAACCTATTTGAATGTGCTGCCTACCCCCGTGATGAGCGTTGATACGGAATTTAACATCACCTTTATGAATCCAGCCGGGGCCGCGGTTCTCGGTCTTGCGCCCGAAGCGGTGGTTGGTCGCAAATGCTATGACCTGTTTAAGACCGCCCACTGCCGCACGGATAAATGCGCGGTGGGGCGTGCCATGCGGGAGGACCGGGTGATCAGCGAGGAAACCATTGCCCGGCCGCGGGATGGGGTGATTATGCCGATCAAATACACCGGCGCGCCGATCAAGGATGCCAAGGGCAATATCGAAGGTGCCCTGGAGTTTGTCCTTGATATGACCGAGGAGGTGAAGCAGCGCACGGCGGCCCAGCAGAAAATCAACAACCTCAACGCCCTGCCCACGCCGGTGATGAGCGTTGACACGGAATTTAGCATCACCTTCATGAATCCAGCGGGAGCAATGGTCCTGGGACTTGCTCCCGAGGAGGCCATCGGTCGCAAGTGCTATGACCTGTTCAAGACCTCCCACTGCCGTACCGACAAATGCGCGGTGGGAAGGGCCATGCGGGAGGATCGGGTGGTTAACGAGGAAACCGTTGCCCGGCCGCGAGAGGGGGTGATCATCCCGATTAAATACACCGGTGCGCCGATCAAGGACGCCAAGGGTAATATTGAGGGCGCCCTTGAATTTGTCCTTGATATGACGGAGGAGGTGAAGCAGCGTACGGCGGCCCAGCAGAAGATCAACAACCTCAACGCCCTGCCCACGCCGGTGATGAGCGTTGATACCGCCTTTAACGTAACCTTCATGAATCCAGCCGGGGCTGCGGTCCTGGGATTCACCCCCGAGGAGGTAATAGGCCGCAAATGCTATGACCTGTTCAAGACCTCCCACTGCCGCACGGATAAATGCGCGGTGGGGCGGGCCATGCGGGAGGACCGGGTGGTCAACGAGGAAACCGTTGCCCGGCCCAGGGAAGGGGTGGAGATTCCCATCAAATATACCGGCGCGCCGATCAAGGATGCCAAGGGCAATATCGAAGGCGCCCTGGAGTTTGTCCTTGATATTACAGCTGAAACCGCTGCCAGGCAGCGGGTGGCCAAGGCCAGTGATGAGGTTTTCAATCTTACCGGGATTGCCAATGAATCCAAGACGGAAATGCAGAATGTTTCCACCAATATCTCCTCCATGGATATATCCATTGGCAAAGAAGTGCAGCTGCTGGCCAATTCCAGTGGCACCATTGACGAGATGATCAGCTGTGTCAAGCAGATGCTGCGGGCCACAGGTGAATCGGCGGAAATATCAGGTGGAGTGACCAATGATGCCAAGGTGGGTGGAGAGGCGGCGGGGAAGGCCATGCAGCGTCTGGCCAAGATCAATGAATCCATGCTGATCAACAACGCCAATGTCGGTGAACTGGCCAAGCAGTTAAGTCAGATTTCGGAATTTATCGACATTATCAAAGATATTGCTTCACAGACCAATCTGCTGGCTTTCAATGCTGCCATCGAGGCGGCCAGGGCCGGGGATGCCGGACGGGGTTTTGCCGTGGTGGCTGACGAAGTGCGGAAACTGGCGGAAAAGAGTTCAAGATCCGCCGTTGATATTGCCAAGATCGTTAATGGCATCCAGGATGATTCCAAAGAGACGATCAGCTCCATGAAAGATGGGGTGAAGCAGTTGAGCGAAGGGGTTGATGTTATTAAAGAGGCTCTGGGGGCCATCGAGAAAATTACCGGCGGCATTAACCGGATCTCGGCCTCGGTCACCGATGTTACCCATAAAGCCGAGCTGATCAGCGAAAACAGTGAAGTGGTGCGGAGCAATATCAAGGAGGTGGTCGCTTCCTCGGTGCATAATCAGGATCTGACCACCCATATTGCTTCGGCAGTAAAGGATGTGGTCCAAATTCTGGATCAGATCGTCAACTCTTCCCAGAAGTTGTCAGAGGCCACAAGGTCAGAAGACCATGATCGCAAATAACAACGAAAGTATTATGTCTGTCATCTATGCATCCAGGGTGGTGCTTAAAAAGTTTGAGCCGGATGACATGGACTTCATCCTGAACTGCACGAACTGTCCGCAGGCTGCCGGCGGCTTCATGTCCCAGGAAAAGCTGACCCATGAAAAATATCAGCAGAGAATGGTCAGCCATTTTTACTGGAATGACAAGGCCAGGGCCTACACCATCGGCACCAGGGAAGGTGAACTGATCGGCCTCATCCGCTATTGGGAAAAGCCTGCGGACAGCAGAACCGCTCTCATCGCCCTGCAGATATGTCTGCCCCAGTGGCGGCGGCAGGGCTATGGAACCGAAGCCCAGATTGTGCTGGTGAAGAGATTGTTTGACTGTTGTCGCTACGGACAAGTGGAAGTGCATACCGACCAGAGGAATGTGGCCGAGCAGCGTTGTCTGGACAAGCTGGGCTTCACCTTCCTTGACAGCGAGGTCTACAATGACCTGGGGCAGGAACGCAGCGGTAAGCTATACCGGTTAACCAAGTCGGAATATGGCAGGCTGCATGGCTATATTTATTAGATATGGCGAGGGCCGGAGGGGCAATAGCCCTTTTTGCCATTACCCTTGACTGACTCAGGTTAGCAGATGACAAAAAAGATCGGCATTATCGCGGATTCGCAGTTTTACGATCATCGTGCGCTTATTCCGGTGGCGGAATGCCCTGAGCGTCTGCGGCGGATCTATTTCAATATCCGCAAACCGGAATTTCAGAATTTTCTTCGCTTTTATCCGCCTCGTTCAGCAACCATGGAAGAGTTGCTGGCCATCCATTCGAGTTTTTACATGGAGCAGTTGCGAATTCACTGCGTGGGGAAGAGCCAGTTTGCCTATGACAAGGACACCTACCTGATGGAGGACTCTTTTTATACGGCAGGGCTTGCCGTTGGCGGATGTCTTACCCTGGCCGACGCCCTGCTGGCTGATGAGATCGATTACGGCTTTGCCCTGGTGAGGCCGCCGGGGCACCACGCCGAAGCGGGGCGAGGTATGGGCTTTTGTATTTTTAACAATATCGCGGCAACGGCTGCCTATCTGCGCGATCATTACGGACTGGAAAGGATACTGGTCTTTGATTTCGATGCCCATCACTGCAACGGCACCCAGGAGATCTTTTATGGGGATGACCGGGTGCTGGTGTTCTCCATCCACCAGGCCAACCTTTTCCCCTCCTGGTCCGGACTGGTCGGCGAAGTGGGCGCCGGACGAGGAACGGGCTATAACATTAATATCCCTGTCTATCCAGCCTTTGGCGACACGGAATACAACTGTCTTCTCGGTAAGGTGCTGCAGGAGGTTATCTGTCAGTACCGGCCGCAGATCATGCTGGTTTCAGCAGGCTTTGACGGGCATATCCATGATACCATCAGCCGGTTGTGTCTCTCGACGGAGTGGTACGCCTCCGTGACCCGCACCTTGAAGCATTACTGCCGGGAGTATTCCGCTAATAAGCTCATATATGTTCTGGAAGGGGGGTATAATCTGCAGTATCTGGAGGAGTCGGTCACGGCGGTTCTCAAAGCCATGGCGGAATCGGTCGATGATAAAATCGGTTATCCCTTCTCCCCCCGGGCTCATGAGCTGATCAGAAATGAGCTGGTCCCGGCATTAGGGTTCAAATGGGCTCTATGATGGGGGAGAGGGTGTTTTTTTTATGCAAGCTTTCAAGGCGGTACCTTACAGATAAAAAAGGCAGGCAGAGCTACCAGTTCAGCCAGGCCTTGAGCAGCTGCATGACAATAAGGGTATAGATGCCCGCAATCACATCATCAAGCACAATACCCAGCCCGCCGTGCAAATGGGAATCCGCCCAGTTGGCGGGAAAGGGTTTGACGATGTCGAAAAAACGGAACAGGAAGAAGGCAATGATCATCGGGAGCGCATGTAGCGGTGCACCGATCAGGCCGATGAGCATGCCGATGATTTCGTCGATAACCACAATGCCGGGGTCTCCCCGGTCTAGTATCTTTTCCGCGCTGCCGGCAGTCAGCACTGCCACGACAAAAATGATGGCCAGGCCGGCATAATAGCCGGTCGGGGAAAGGCGGATGAGCAGCAGGTGCAGGGGGAAGGCGACCAGGGTGCCCCAGGTGCCGGGCGCGAAGGGCAGGTAGCCGGTGTATAGTCCCGAGGCGATGGCCATGATCAGCTTATCCATTGAGAGTGCCTGAAAATCCTAAAGTGCGCTAAAATGCCTAAAGTTGAAACTGCCTGAACTTCTTATTCCACGTTGCATTCAGAAAAATTTTAAACACTTTCTTTCTCTGTATTGTTTCCTGCCGGCCTGAAATCCTCCAGGAGCGCCCGGCCGACTTCCCGGTATATATGTTGTAAGGGGATTTTCTTTTCCAGAGCCAGCCTGCGGCAATCTTCATATTCCGGATAGAGGATGTCCCCGGAGGGCGTTACCACCTTTTTTACCGCGACTTGCCCGAGACTTGTGGCAACGGTCCCTGTTTCCCGGGGCAGGGTCCAGCGTCCTTCCCGGCGAAAGCGCAGTCCGATGGCCGAACTCTCGGACAAAATGCAGCGTTTCAGTTCCCAGGCAAAGGCGGGATCGGCCACCACCCGCAGCAGAAAACCGGGACGGCCTTTTTTCATCTGCATGGGGATTATGGCAACGTCGAGGGCGCCTTTGGCAAAAAGCTGCTCGCTGAGAAAGGGAAAACCTTCCGGCTGCCAGTCGTCAAGATGGGTTTCGATAACCTCCACCTCCTGGGTTTCCTCGACCTGAGCGGCGGTGCCGATGATGAGCCGCAACAGGTTGGGGCGCTGGTCGGCCAGTTTGTGGCTGCCCGCCCCGTATCCGACCTTGTCTATTGCCATGGGCGGGAAGGGGCCGAAGGAGCGACAGCATGTTTTGAGGATGGCCGCCCCGGTGGGGGTGACAAGTTCCTGGGGCAGATCCGTGCCATAAACCGGCATGCCTTTGACCAGCTCGCAGACTGCGGGCGCCGGCAGGGGCAGTCTGCCGTGGGCGCATTCAACCCAACCACGGGACAGGGGCAGGGGAGAGGCGATGAGTTGCTCAATGCCGAAGTAATGCAGGCCGATTGCCGCCCCGACAATATCGATGATTGCATCAACCGCTCCCACCTCATGGAAGTGCACTTCATCAGGCGGACAGCCGTGCACCTGGGCCTCTGCCTGGGCCAGGGCGCTGAAAATAGCCAGGGATTTTTCCTTTACCGCAGGGTGAAGAGTGCTTTTTCCAAGCAGCTCCTTGATGGTGCGGAAGGTGCGGTGATGGTGGTCGTGGTTGGTGGTGATGGTGATTTTGGTGGCGGCAAGGCCGCTTTGGGCGGTTTTGGAGATTTGCAGCTGAAAGCCGTGCAGGGCAAGTCCGGCCAGCTCTTTTTGCAGGGTCTCTTCGGGCAGTCCGGCGTCAAGCAGGGCTCCGAGGAACATGTCGCCGCTTATGCCGGAAAAGGCGTCTGCGTAAGCAACAATCATTTTACACCGAATCGTATGCCGGTCTTCAACGGCCTGCCCTGCAGAAAGGCATGCACAGGCATGCGGTTGGCTCCTTCCCGCTGCACCTCCCCCACCAGGAGATAATCATGGCCGGTGGCGATCATCATGCCGTCCCGGTCAATACGGCACAGTGTGCCGGGCGGTTCCATGGGTTCCCCGCTGATGACGGACGGACTGAAGAGGCGCAGCCGCAACCCCTCATGCTCAGTGTGGGCCAGTGGCCACGGATCTAGGCCGCGGATCCGGCAACTGATGGCAAAGGCTGATCTGGTCCAGTCGATTTCCGCCTCATCTTTATTGAGGGGAGGAGCCTCGGTGGCCATATGATTGTCCTGTTTGGTGGGTGGGAGTTCATCTCTGCGCAGCAGCTCCAGGGCCTCGATAAGCAGTCTGCCGCCGAGCCTGGCCATTTTTGCCGCCAGGGTTGCCGAGGTGTCATCCGCCTTGATGGGCAGACTGTCCTGCAGGAGAATGTCGCCGGTGTCCATTCCCTCATCCATCTGCATGATGGTGATGCCTGTTTCTTTTTCGCCTTTCAGGATGGCCCGCTGGACAGGTGCGGCGCCGCGATATTTGGGCAGCAGGGAGCCATGCACGTTGATCGTGCCCAGGGGAGGCAGGTGCAGAAGCGGTCCGGGCAGAATCCTGCCGTAGGCCGTGACGATGATCAGATCGGGTTCGAATTCCCGGATGGTGTCAAGGTATTCTTCTGTTTTGATTTTGGTCGGCTGCAGAACAGGAATCCCGGTATTTTCGGCCAGGATTTTTACCGGAGGAGGGGTGAGTTTTCTTCCCCGGCCCTTGGGGCGGTCGGGCTGGGTCACCACGGCCACCACGTTTTCTTCGTGGTCGAGAAGGGCCTGCAGGCTGGGAACGGCAAAGTCGGGCGTACCCATGAAAATGATGCGATTGACTTTATTTATCATTTGTCGCAGTCCGTTCCTGTTCCTCTCTGATGAGTTGTTTCTTGCGTTTTTTCTTGTACAGGGCCCGTTTCAGTGAGCTGAGATGGTCGATAAAGAGCTTGCCTTCCAGATGATCAACCTCGTGTTGGATAACCCTGGCAAACCAGCCATCCGCCTCAAACTCAACCTCCTTGCCGTCAAGATCCCTGGCGCGCACCTTAATACAGGTAAAGCGTTCCACATTGGCGGCATAATCCACCACGCTCAGGCAGCCTTCCTCATCAATCACTGATCCTTCACCTTCCAGGATTTCCGGGTTTATCAGGGGGATCAGTCTGTTTTTTTCATCTTTGGGGCTGACATCAATCACCACAATCTGCTGCGGCACACCTATCTGGTTTGCCGCCAGACCAACCCCCGGAGCTGAATACATGGTCTCTGCCATGTCTGCCACCAGTTGCTTGAGTTCGGCATTGAATTCGGTTATCGGGCTGGCCTTTTTGCGCAGCAGCGGATGTGGGTATTTTATAATCTCTCGTATAGCCATATTCCCAGGAAGTTGCTGTTATTGATTTTAATTTCTGAGTGACACTCTATAGCAAATGTAACTTTTTTTTACCATGAGAACTATAAAAAAACAGGTGTTCGCTAAAATCAAGCACATTGCATGTAGCAATTTCGGGCAGGCACACTTAATGATATTGTGCCATTTCAACCAAATGTGCGGCGATTAGCACATGAGAAATAATTATACAGGTAATGTTGGATGGTTTTTCGAAAAATAATTCAAAATTGCCCAATTTGCCCTTGACGACATTGTGTGCGTGCAATATTATTAGGTACTTTTACCTATAGCTTGCTTATTATTCAGTAATGATTACTATAAATAAGCATCAGGGTTGGTCAGGTCAAGCTATATGGGGTATTATATGCGTAGGCTTGGTCAAATGCAAATGGTGAAAATATCTGTGCATCAGGGGCAGTTGCAGTTGTTTTTCAGCAGTGACGGTTTGCAGCGGAGGGCTGCAAGCCGGGCATTATTAACATAATATGAGAAAGGTGAAGACAATGAGGAAAAGATTGGCAGCAACGGCTTGCAGTGCAGCGACCCTGCTGTTTGTGGCGCTTTCCGTGCCGCAGACGGTGGCAGCGGATGATTTTGACCGTTTCCAGATGCCGGTGAGTAACCCGGTGTATAACGGCGATGCCCGAAATGTGACCATGGTGCGTCCCATTCTTTTAACCCAGTCGCTGCCGGACAAGATCAACGTGAATATCGGCGGCACCAAAACCAAGGTGGACCTGGGGGGCGAAGTCACAGGTGTCGCCCTGCAGTTCAGTTACGCCTTTAATGAGCGCCTGTCGCTGGTGGCGGTAAAGGACGGTTATGTGGACTGCGAACCGGACAACACCCTGGATGATCACAGCGGCATGCTGGATATCGCCGCGGGCCTCCAGTATTCCTTTATATATAATCCTGCAGAGGATTTCATCATGAGCGCTCGCCTGGTCTACGAAAGCACCAGCGGCGACAGCGAGGTCTACCAGGGGAACGGCAGCGGCAATCTGGCACCATCCATTCTCTTTCTCAAGGGCTGGGACAAGCTGCAGTTTTCCGGCACCGTGGGTTTGGTCCTTCCCTTTGACAGTGATGAAGAAAACACCATGCTCTATGACTCATGGGATGTGAGCTATGCGGTGACCGACTGGTTCAGACCGCTGGTGGAACTCAATCACTTTCATGTGTTGAGCTCCGGTGACCGGAACTTGGCGGATTATACGGCCAGCGGCGACCAGGAGGATCTGGTGGCGGCGATTGCCACCTTCAATCCCTGTGATATCATCAATCTCGGCGGCGAAAACAACGGAGATAACAAGGATCTGGTAACCCTGGCCATCGGCGCCCGTTTCCGCATCACCCAATGGTTTGACATCGGTGCGGCCTATGAGTTTCCGCTGACGGATAATGAAGATACATTGCTCGATGACCGGATCCTGGTCGATGCCATGCTGACCTTTAAGTTTTAAGAGCTTGTTTACGAACAAGCTCTAAGTGTTCCTCCAAGAAAAAAAGCCCCTGCTATCCATTTGGATGCGGGGGCTTTTTTTTGCCCGGAGGCTTTGGCTGTAGACACGGCCTGCCGCCCGAAAGAGGTCACCCACGAGGTGTGCCCCTGCCTTCTCTATTTCAATATTTCACCGGCAGCCCGGATTCCTTCCAGGCGACAAGTCCGCCGCTGACATTATACACTTCCTTGTAACCGTATTTTACCAGCAACTGTCCAGCCGCAAAACTTCGGCCCCCCACGGCGCAGACCAGCATGATCGGCGTCTTTTTCGGCAGGGTGAGTTTGTTCTGCATAATTGCCCAGAACGGCACCAGGGTGGACCCTTCTATGGCGCCTTCCCTGAGTTCCTGGGGGGTGCGGATGTCCAGGATCACGATGTCGGGCCGTTTCTCGATCATCTCCTTTGCCTCGGCAACCGTAATGGAGCGGAAGGGAGAGCTTGGTTCCTGGGCAAATAAGGGTTTTTCCGGAGTAGAAGAGGTTTGTCCGACCTCCATCTTGTCGTCAGAACAGCCGGCAATAAAAAGGACAATAAGGATCAGTGGAAAGAGTAAGCGTTGTGAGAGAGCAAAAGAGGCATGCATGTTTATTGTTATCGTTTAGGTTTAAATGAAAGAATGGCTATGGCCCTTAAGTGACAGAAGTAATTTTTAGCAGAAAGTATCAGGGGCTTCAAGAAATAATTGCATAACAGTCTGCGGATGGCAGGGAATCAAATTACTTGGCATTTATAGCATGCTTTCGGGGTCTACGTCCACCACCATTGTGACTTTTGTGGCACGAACAGCGGGAAGGGGTTGGCCGGCGAGACGGTCGCACAATGCGTGCAGGGAGTTGCTGTCCGGCCCTTTCGCCAGGAGCTGCCAGCGGTATTTGTCTCTGATTCTGGCAAGAGGCGATGCTGCCGGCCCCAGCAGGGTGACCCGGAGAGTATCGGCCAGCTGCCGCGCCTGTTGGGCGGTAAGGGTTGCCGCGTTGCGGACAAGCTCCTCATTGTCTCCGGCGAAACGCAGGTTGATAAGCCGTGAAAAAGGAGGGTATTGCAGGGCCTGCCGCAACTGCAGTTCTTTTTCGTAAAAACCGCGGTAATCGTGATTCTCGGCGTTGGTAATGGAGTAGTGGTCGGGTTGGTGGGTCTGGACGATGACGCGGCCTGGCTTGTCTCCCCGTCCCGCTCTGCCCGTTACCTGGGAGATGAGCTGAAAGGTGCGCTCCCCGGCCTTGAAGTCGGGCATTCCCAGGCCTGCATCGGCCCAGATGACACCTACCAGGGTGACATGGGGAAAATGATGTCCTTTGGTGATCATCTGGGTGCCCACCAGGATGTCGGTCTCCTGTTGGTGAACCGACTTGAGGATTTTGAGAAATTCTTTGCGGTTCGTTGACGTGTCACGATCGAGCCGGGCGATACGGGCCTGGGGGAAAAGTTCTCTGAGCGACTCCTCCACCCGTTCCGTGCCGAAGCCGATTTCCTTTACTCTGGCTGAGCGGCAGGAAGGGCAGATGATGGGGCTTTTGGCCTGAAAGCCGCAGTAATGGCAGGAGAGGATTTTTTCGCTCTTATGCAGGGTGAGGGAAATATCGCAGTGCGGGCATTTGACCGGGTCGCCACAATCGTCACAGATCATGAGGTTGGCGTAACCCCGCCGGTTTAAAAAAATGATGCTCTGGTCCCCCTGCTCGAGATTGTCCTTGATTGACTCAAGAAGCAGCCGTGAGAAAAAGGGGTGGCCGCCTGATTCTTTGCGGGCCAGGCGCAGGTCCACAATGGTTACTTGCGGCAGCGGCCTGTTTTCAATTCGCTTTGGCAACGTGAGAAGCTGATACTTGCCGGAGGAGGCGTGGTAAAAGGTGGTCAGCGATGGGGTGGCCGAACCGAGCAGCACCGGGCACTGCTGCAGTTTTCCCCGCAGTACCGCCAGGTCCCTCGCCTGGTAGCGCAAGGTATCTTCCTGTTTGTAGGCGCTGTCATGTTCCTCATCGACAATGATAAGCCCCGGATCGGTGAGCGGGGCAAAGATGGCGGAGCGGGCGCCGATGACAATCTTAGCCTCGCCCCCCATGATCTGGTGCCACTGATCAAAACGTTCACCCTGACTGAGTCCGCTGTGCAGCAGGGCCACGGTCTTGCCGAAGCGGGAGTAAAAGTGGGCTTCAAGCTGGCTTGCCAGGGCAATCTCCGGCACCAGCACCAGCACGCTGCGGTTTGCGGCAAGTGCCCTGCGGGCCGCCTGCAGATAGATTTCCGTTTTGCCGCTGCCCGTCACCCCGAAAAGCAGAAAGGGGGCAAATAATTTCCTGTCAATGGCCGGCAGCAGTTCCTCCAGCACCTTCTCCTGATCGGCGGAGAGCTGCTGCGGTTCCGGGAAAAAAGGCGGTTCTTCGCCAAAAGGATCACGGAGAACCTGTTGTTCCTGGAAAAAAACAAGACCCTTTTCCTCCAGGGATTTCAGAGCCTTGCCTGCCCCGCTGTATGTGTGGTTTAGTTCCTTTACCGGGACAACGGGGGGAAGACGATTGGCGAGCAGCTCCAGCAGCAGGGCCATTGCCTTTTTTTCGGATGTTTTCAACCGCATTTCGATAAGGGGTGGGGCATTCCGGGAGAGCCCTGCGCACATCTCGGTTTTGGCCCTGGTGCGGGCAGCGCTGACCGCCTCGCTGATGGTAACGGAGCCTTCACTGTGCCATGTTTCGAGGAGTTTGCGCCATTTGCGCGAGCTCCATATGAGGCGTACCCGGGCCGGGGAAAGGGTTTCTCTGGCGGTCAGTTCGGCCAGCCAGGGTGGGGCGTCCGGTCCTTGGGCGGCAAGAAAGTCTGCCACTATCTTTTTGCCTGCCTCGGTGAGGTTGATATGGCGTTCGCTCTGCTGGGTCAGGCCGCCTGGCAGAGCAATTTTAATGACTTCCCCAAGTGGATAGCGGTAATAGGCGGCAATCCAGCGGAAAAAGGGGATCATACCCGCCGGGAAAAGAGGTTGGCTGTCCAGGACATCTGTGGCCGGCTTGATGTGGAAAGGCGTGTCATCAGCAGGCCCTATGGCCAGCAGGTAGCCGGTGACCTGCCGTCGGCCCAGAGGGACAAGCAATCGCATCCCCGGTTGCAGTCGCGATGCCTCTGCAGCCGGAAACCCGTAGGTGAGCGTCTCAGTGACAGGGGCAGCCACCGCCACTTCCAGGTGGATCATAAGTGGGAAGCGACTTCCTTGATATGCTCGCTGAAATCTTCACAGAGATCCGGATGGCGCAGGGCAAAGGCGACGATCGCCTTGAGATAGCCCAGTTTGTCCCCGGCGTCAAAACGGGTGCCTTCAAACTCAAAGGCAAACATGCCTCTTTTGTTCGACAGGGCAAGCAGGGCGTCGGTGAGCTGGATTTCGCCGCCATGCCCGGGAGTGGTCTTCTCCAGCAAGTCAAAGATGTCGGGCTGCAGGATATACCGGCCGATAATGGCCAGGTCCGACCGGGTGGTGCCGGGCGCCGGTTTTTCCATCATGCGGTCGACTTTGATGACTCGATTGCCTTCATGTCTGCCTTCGACGATGCCGTACTGGAATGTTTCCTCAAGGGGTACCCGCTGCACGGCCACCACCGATTCCTGCACATCATTGAACAGGTCGATCATCTGTTTGGTGCACGGCGGTTCACTGAGCACCAGGTCATCGCCCAGCAGAACGACAAACGGTTCATTGCCCACGACGTTTCTGGCGGTCCAGATGGCATGGCCCAGGCCCAAGGGCTTTTTCTGGCGGACGGAAACGATATCAATGAGATTTGACAGATGGCGCATCTCTTCAGCCAGTTTGGTTTTCTTCTTTTCGTCCAGGATCTTGTCGAGATGGAAATTGTAGTCAAAATGATTCTCAATGGCGGACTTGCCCTCACTGGTGATGAGGATGACCTCTTCGATGCCCGAGGCAACCGCCTCTTCGACGATGTACTGGATGGTGGGCCGGTCAACCACGGTGAGCATCTCTTTCGGGATGGCCTTGCTGGCCGGCAGAAAACGTGTACCAAGACCTGCAACAGGAATCACTGCTTTACGTACTCTCATATTCTTGTCTCTTTGGATTTGATTTGCATGGTATAGTTGGGCAATTGGATTGTGGAGTTCTGCGTCTCGAGTTTGGAGTTGTTCTTGCCTGTACAGTCAGCTTCTTGTAATTTCGCAAGAAAGAGTGTTGGTGAACAAGGCACAAAGGTGAAACGCGGAACTGAGGGACTAAAACTCGACACAGCAAATAAATTTATCCTGTAATTATCAATTATCAATGATAAATTGTCAATTATAACCATGCATCCATTGGAAAAAGAAATACTGGCGGTCATCAGAACAGCGGGCCTGGTTTCCCCGGGGGAGGGCGTTATTGTCGGTGTTTCCGGCGGTCCGGACTCCATGGCCCTGCTCCATGTGCTCGCGGCTCTGGCACCCACCTTGTCTATCAGGATCATCGCGGTGTACGTCAATCATCAATTGCGTCCGGATGAGGCGGAGAAGGAAGGACATCTTGTAGAGCAACTGGCCTGTTCTCTGGGTGCGTCTTTTGCCACCTGTCGCATTGATGTAAAAGGAGAGGCGGGAAAAAGAAAAATTTCCATCGAACATGCCGCCCGGGAACTGCGCTATGATTTTTTTGGTCAGGCGGCGGAAAAGTTTCTGGCGGAAAAAATTGCCGTGGCACACACGGCGGATGATCAGGCAGAAGAAGTGCTGCTGCGGCTGATTCGGGGCACGGGCAGAACCGGATTGTCCGGCATGAAAATGATGCGCGACGGCAAAATCATCCGTCCCTTTCTGACCACGGACAAAGAAGAGCTGCTGGCCTATCTCGCTGAAAAGAATATCTCTTTTCTCACTGACAGCTCAAATCTGCAGCGGGACTATCTGCGGAACCGGGTCCGGCTTGATCTCATCCCCTATCTGCGGGAATTTAATCCAAACATTTCGGAGACCCTGCGCCGGACGGCAGCGGTGCTGCAGGACGAAGAGGTGATCCTTGCGGCATTGACAGAAAACTATTGGGAACAGATCGTCACGGTATTGCCCGGTAATACCGGGGACGGACTGCCCGTTATCTCTGTGGAACTGGCAGCGTTTCTTGCGCTTGACCGGGCCTTGCAGAGGCGGATTGCGGAAAAGGTATTTATCACGCTGCAGAGCAGGCCCCAGTTTAAGAAAATTGCGCAGATTCTGCAGGTGGCGGCAAGCGGGGAAACCGGGGCAAGGCTGCATTTCTCCCGGGGATTGCGCATGAAGAAGGGTCGGCAGCACCTTGTGTTCAGCTATCCTGAGGGGAAAACTTCCAGCAGAGGGGATCTCGATGATATCCGGCAGGGATAACCGGGAAGTAATTCTGCACCGGATATCCCCCATTTTGCCTAAGGGTCAAGGGGGCGCCGTTATAAAGCCCTGCTGTCCAGAATATTTCTGACCTTGAGGGCGATTTCCCGCACTGAAAGAGGTTTGGTGATGAAATTCATACCGGCCGTGGCTGTTTGATTTTCACCAAGGTCGGAACTGATGTGGCCTGACATGTACAAGGTTCTCATAGCCCTGTGCGAGGGTTGCATGGCCCGGGCCAGCT
>Ga0180007_10003710_pt1 | contig 16783 bp, 15 predicted proteins | sample MM_PC_MetaG_FD_121122 | JGI IMG/M metagenome (GOLD analysis project Ga0180007, IMG submission 121122) | Groundwater microbial communities from the Aspo Hard Rock Laboratory (HRL) deep subsurface site, Sweden - MM_PC_MetaG | ecosystem: Environmental > Aquatic > Deep subsurface > Groundwater... | reverse complement strand
ATTTGATCTAAAGAGCGAAGTAGAAGATGAAAAGAACAACCTGTTAAAAGAGAAACAGTTTGCAGGTAAGTTAAAGAGTGAAGACCTCTCAGCCGGCAGGACATTGAAGGATATTCATGGTAATCTTGTCCGTGTAGAGCAGATATTCAGGAAAAAAGACAAGCAGAGCATTCAGCTTCTCAATATTACCTTAAGAGATGACGGGCTCGCTTATTTTGACCTTGTTATGAAATACAACCTGGCTCTGCCCGATAGCTTTAAAGACTGGTTTTCCTTCTTTGAAAAGAATGATGATGTGAAATTACAGGAAAGGAATGCTGAATTCGGAACCAAAAGAGTAACCAAGGTTAACGACACCTTCCAGTGGAACGGGACCTATAATTCCACTACAGACGAGCTGGATGATAAATTCTTTATCAATGGAACAGAGTATTACGGAGATATGGATGACATCAATACAGTCGCTGAAGGAAAATCGGAACTGTACACCTTAGGAGATCTTACGCTGTACAGTGATCCGGCAAAAACAACAGTTGCCGGTACCGTACGGATCGGCATGTACATTATCAATAATGACGGAAAGATCCTTTCAGAAAAACATTTTTCATCTGACAGTGATATCCTGAATATTTTTAATACAACAGCCGGAGAGATCATTATCCAATCCAGTGATCTTCTCAATGGCGATATCGATGTAGTGACCATACCGGATATTGCATTTGTCCTGATACAGGAAATATTATAGAATTATAGTGTTCGAACATGAATAGAGAGATCAGGAATATCATTATAAGGAGTAAGCTATGAAAATCATGAAAATAAGTATAATTATTCTTATGCTCTTTTGTTTCAGCGATTTTGTTTCAGCCGATTTTATGGATTCCCTGGAAAAGACCGCCATTAAAAAAGGTCTGGACCTTGCTACCAATCCGAATGATTTTTTTCTTTCCATAAATAATACCATTGAGAACCTCGGGACGGACCCTTTCAATAAACGGTTTCAGCTGAACTTCTCCATGTTCTGGAATTTTCTCACGGTAGGTAATTTTCAGATAAAATATAAGGCATATAAGGGTTCAAAAATAATGCCTGAGATCATAGGAGGACTCTCCTACTGGAATATATGGAGCCTCTCTCTGATAAGCAGCAGTGATTTCTCAGCATCCGCCTCCGGATTCACACCCTTCATTACCCTGGGAAAAGAACTGAAAAAGGACCTTAAATTCTTTGCCGGTGCCAAATATTCCATAGGCAATATCAAAGTCAAAATACAGAATGCGAATGAAGAAGACTCCGGAGATATGTCAGACAGCCTGAGCTTTGACCTTTCCAGCCTGGCCAGTATCTCATCGACCTATAAAGAATTCGGAATTTATACAGGGATCAATTACCTTCGTTTTTCCGGTAAGGAAGTCGTTGCGCTGATAGGGTATTACCCGGGTATTAAAAAAATATTCACCAAAGCACAGGTCTCCTCATCTGTCTTTGACTGGGGTTTCTGCATCTATCCTGACAGTGTTCTGGGGATAGATCTATTCTGGAATATGCACCTTAATCTGTAGGATCAATCTGTAAATTTAAAAAAATAATAAAACGGAGAAGTATCATGAAAAAATTAGGATTAATTATCTTTATTATACTCTTTTCCCAGGGGATGCTCTTTTCCCAGTTATACTTTAATCTTGGTATTGAAGAAGGGGTGATCCTTTCTTCCGGTGAGTATTACACGATCAATGACATTACCTCGGATGTAGCCTACATGATCCCTTTCAATAAAAACAATTCCCTCATGGCCTATTATCAGCTGAAATACAACGGCCCCAGTGTCGGAGACAATGCAGATGCCAGATTTTCAGAGCGCGCCCAGGATCACTATTTTTTATTAAAATATCTGCTGAAGGTGAACAATTCACTGGCCTTGAAACCCTCTGTCAGTTTCTTTAAAGAATTTTATAAATTCGCTAAAAATGAAGTATGGGGAGAAGGATTATACGATCTGAATAAATATCAGTTTGGTATAGACATTGTTTCTAAAGGTATCAGCACAATACCGCTTACATTGATCTATAAATATCAAATGTTTAAATATCCCAACTATCATGATCTTCTGACCATGTATCTGACCAGCTTCCAGGATAAAAAAGAGATCGAGAACTACAGGAACCACTTAATTTCACTTTCCATCAGTGAAGCCTCTTTCTCAAAACCTTTGTTCATCAATTTTATTTATGATCTGAACCTTTCATCCTATGATAATAAAAAAATACTGGAAGCTACCGGCTATTCAGGAAATGATAAGCAGAAAGGAGTTAATCATTCCATTAATCTTGGTCCGGTATATCGAGCCAGTTCTACTGCTCTGGCCCTGAATTTCGGCCTGGAGCTTAATGATTCCAACCAGAATTACATATTCGGGTATACCTCAACCGATATTCAGCTCTATTCTGACTATTACAGCTATACATCATTCAATGTTAAACCCTCGATCACCTTCATGCTTTCAAAAATAGATTATCTGGCTCTCCTCTTCGGCTATATAAATAAGCAGTATAAGAACCGTTCTCCACAGGACAGTAACGGAGTCTTCTTATTGGATTCCAATCTGAAGACACAATCCCTATCAGCCGGATTATCCTATTTTATTAAGCTGAGTGATTACTTTTCATTGAATCCGGAATATCTGTATGTAAAATCAGATTCTAATAATAAATATCAGCAGTCAGTCAATTATAATTATGATGCACATCTGATCACACTGAAACTAAACTACGAGTATTAAAAAAGACGAAACCTAAGAAAAAAAAGGGGGTCTTTCAGAATGATGAAAGAACCCCTTTTTTTAACTTCCTTTTAAAGCCCTGTCAAATGCTTCCCAGAACGGATCTATTCTGGGATGGTTTAATTCTGTCTCTTCTCCCTCTTCCACTATTTTCATACCATAATCCCTATCCATGATACTGCCTATTACGGCTGAATCTATATTTTTCTCTGTTAATTTTTTAATTACCTCGGCTGAATGTTCTTTCCGGCAGGTTATAAGCAGTGTTCCTTCACTGATACTGCTGTAAGGATCTATCCTGAAAAGATCACATACCTTTTGAATAGCAGGGTCAACTGGAATAGCCTCCTTGTCAATCCTCATCCCTTTACCGGATGTATTGGCTATCTCGAACAATCCGCCCCAAACACCGCATTCAGTAGCATCATGCATCATGGAGACACCATTATCCCTTACACCAGCCTCTATAGCTGTTAAGGCATCCTCTACAACGCTCATCTTCCAGAAGATCCCTTCTGCCTTATCAAGGAACTCTCTTCCCAATTTTTCTTCAATAATATGCGGAACACTGGCTATAAAGAGTCCTGCTGCTTCAATAGCCGCTCCTTTAGTAATAATAATGTCATCCTCTTCCTTAACGAATTCTGGACCGATATACTCTTCTTTCTTGCCGATGCAGATAACCGTGGCTCCTCCTACCATGGGGTAATCTACTCCTGCATATTTGGCTGTATGACCGCTGATCACAGCAATACCCATCCTCTTGAACTCTTCATCCATGGTCTCCCACATAAGGGTAAATTCATCTGTCGTCATCTTAAGCGGGAGGTTAAAGTCAACTGTAATGTAATCAGGTTTCAACCCTGATGTAACCGCATCCGAGACCAGAATATGAACAGCAAACCAGGCTGCTCTTTTAAATCCGTATTCCGGCACAATAAAGATCGGATCGGTCGTTGTAGCCATCACATTCCCGTTTCCCAGGTCCACGATCCCGGTATCCACTCCATTTTTAGGGCCAATGATTATGTTCTTATTTTCTGCTCCCAAATGCGGATAAATGATAGTATCAAAGACCTCCGGTGAGATCTTTCCGATCTGAGGCATCTCTACTTTATTCATCTTTCTTCTCCTCCATAATAATAAATAAAAAAAGACTATTCCTAATAGTCAAAGGAACAGTCTTTTTAATATAACTATTGTCCCTACGACGGCATTATCCGTATCAGGTATTATGGGTATGATCTCAGGCCTGAAGAGTTATATTCTTCAAACCACCCCATTCTGGTAGATGGCAGATAGTAACTAATATCAAATTACCATCTACCATTCACCATCTACTCTGCCGGGTCGAATTTTAAACATCTACCCTAAAGGGCACTAAAGCTTGTCAAATTCGACACCGGCAAAATCGTTTTGCCGAGAGGGGGACTTGAACCCCCATGAACCAAGGTTCGGTGGATTTTGAATCCACTGCGTCTACCAGTTCCGCCATCCCGGCCGCATGGATGCGGCAGGTGTCGTGCGAGGCATGGATGCCGGAAGCACGACCCGGCTACTACATCCCCCAGATTAAATTTGACTAAAAAAATCAAACTTTCCTGAATAAATACAGGATGCGGCTGATGTCGTGCGAGGCATGCTCTAGTCCCCGAATGGGGAGATGCCGAAAGCACGACCAGGCTACAATCCTTTAAAAAAACTACTATATTTTACTTGAAGGTCAAGTTTATTTTGGTATATTCCATCTATCATGAAATTGATCCTGGCCACACATAATATACATAAGGTTAAAGAACTTAATAATATGCTCGGATTTTTAAACATCGAAGTACTATCATTACTTGATTTTCCCGGTATCGATGGAATTGAGGAAACCGGCTCTACTTTTGCAGAGAATGCCATGATAAAAGCTATGCATATATATAAAAGACTGAAGATCCCTGTGATCTCGGACGACAGCGGGATAGAAGTAGCTTATCTGAATAAAAAGCCCGGTATCTTTTCAAAGCGTTTTGCAGGAAAAAATGCAACGGATAAAGACCGAATCGATAAACTCCTTTATAAAATGCAGGATGTACCATTTCAAAAACGCTCTGCTCAATTTGTCTGCTCTATGGTATATTTAAATAAAAATTTCCAATATACCGTCAGTGGTTACTGTAATGGCTTTATCGCACCCGTCCCCAAAGGTAAGAACGGTTTCGGATACGATCCTGTATTTTATCTTCCGGACATTGATAAAACAATGGCTCAACTGGATGAACCCTTAAAAAATATGATCAGTCATCGTGCTAATGCGTTGAAACAGATAAATCAAATTCACTCACTTGGTAAATATAAAAAGTAAATGAGAAGACATGATCAAATATGAATCAGATATCTTAGTAATCGGCTCCGGTATAGCAGGAATGAGTGCTGCTCATTATGCTGCTGAGAACGGTTTTTCCGTTAATATTATTACGAAAGGGGATATCGTTAAAGATTCCAATACCTATTATGCCCAAGGGGGAATCATTTACAGGGGTGAAAAAGATTCTCCGGACAGTCTTATAAAAGATATTATTTCAGCCGGTGCTCACCTGTCGCTCCCCGAAAATGTCAGAATACTGGCAACTGAGGGTGTCTTCTATATCCAGGATCTTTTAATAGGCAAAGCAAAGATCAATTTTACAAAGGATGAGGGAGGACAATTTGATCTTACAGAAGAAGCTGCTCATTCTGTCCGTCGGATCATTCACAGTAATGATTCTACCGGAAAAGCAATAGCAAATGGTCTCTACCGGTTGATAAAAAAAAATAAAATGATCACATTTTTTGACCATCACCTGGGTATTGACCTGATCATTAACCATGTCCACAGCAGGGATAAGTTATCCATATACGACCCTCCTGAAGTCCAGGGAGCTTTTGTACTGGATACCAGGGAGAAAGAGATTAAAATTTTTACAGCAAAAGCCGTGATATTGGCATCCGGCGGATTAGGTCAGATTTACAAATATACTACAAATCCTTTATCAGCAACCGGAGATGGATTCGCCATGGCAGAACGGGCCGGTGCACAAATCATAAACATGGAGTATACTCAATTCCACCCCACTGCTTTATATATCAAGAAACCGAATATGTTTTTGATCTCCGAAGCCCTGCGAGGAGAAGGTGCTCAGTTGAAGACCATTGATAACAAGGATTTTATGAAAAAGTATCACCCGGGAAAGTCGTTGGCACCACGTGATGTCGTTGCCAGGGCCATACAGGAAGAAATGTTGAAGAATCAGCATCCGTATGTCCATCTGGATATCCATTCCTATCTCCCGTCAAAAATAATCAAAAAAAAGTTCCCTACTATTTATAAAACCTGCCTTGAAAATAAGATCAATATTACCAAAGAACCTATCCCCGTAGTTCCTGCTTTTCATTATATCTGCGGCGGGGTGAAGGTTGATAAATGGGGTAGATCAGGTATTCGCAGACTGTTTTCAGCAGGAGAAGCTTCCTGCACCGGAATTCATGGAGCTAATCGTCTGGCCAGTACATCTCTTTTAGAGAGCCTGGTCTGGGGAGGGCGAATAATAAAATATATCAGCGAAAATACCTCCAAATATAAATTAAATAGAAATTATAAGATCAAGCCGATAAAAATATCATCGCATCAATTTCAAGTTATTGACCCTGCCTGTATTAAACAGGACTGGAGCAATTTACAGAATATCATGTGGAATTATGTCGGTTTGACAAGAAGTAAAAAGAGGCTTACAAGAGCGTTGAATAATTTAAAATCTTTAAGTAATATGATATTTGAGTTTTACCAGAAAAGAAAGTATAATATAGAAGTGATCGAATTAAAGAACGCTGTGCAGACCGCAATCATTATTACCCGCAGTGCTTTAAAGAACAGAAGGTCGAATGGTACCCATTATCGAATAGATTGATCATAGATCAATCGAATTTTTAACATCCTTGTTAAATTCGAAACGGGCGATACCCTGAAAGACACTTTAGCTGCGCTTCAGCATCCTGTCCCAAGAAGAAGGTTTAATCCAGGATCTTGAAAACAAAAAAGTTATTAGCAAGATCAATGAGATCGTTATCATAAAGTTCTCTTCTTTCCACAAACCGGTTGTTTACTTTGGTTCCGGTCTTTGAATTCAGATCATGGATATAAAATTTATTATTATCAAACCATATCTTTGCATGCTGAAGGGATATATTATCATCATTTATTATAATATCATTCTGATTTGAACTCCCGATCGCAACCCTGTTCTTGTCGATACAGTAGACCTTTCCTCTGTCCGTACCTGTTTTAACAATAAGATATCCGATATGAGGAATATGGGGGATCATTTTATCTGACCGCTGCTTTTTAGCATTGTCCAGAGAACCCATGCAGAAAGGACACCGGTTCCAATCACCTTCGAGTATCTGTCCGCATGTCGGACATTGCCTTGGTGGAGCCGTGTGATCATCCGAATAAACTGTTTTATTATTCTTCAGCAGGGTAATCACTAACACTGTAATAAGTAAAAACAAGAAGGAAGCAACACCGATTATTCCATATAAGAGGTAATTCATAGTCATTATTTGATCTTAACAGATAGTTAAAGTAATAGTAATAAACGAAAATATATTGTCAATAAAATTTTAAATGCAATGGAGCTTAATAGTCAGCCATATCTACGATGAAAGGATAAACATCCTGCAGGCTCTTTAACCTTTCCAGGCTTTTATTCAATTCCCTCCTGGTAAAGATATAAAAAGGTATCTTATTCTCCGTATGTGTCCGTATAGACAAATCTTCAAAATTCCCGTGATCGGAACAGATACACAAAACAGTTTGATCAAGATCCAAATTTTCCAAAATTGTTTTAACGAAAAGATCCAGGTCTTCTGCTATCTGTTTGGCCCGATCATTATCCCGGCTGTGACCCGCTTTATCCGTCTGAAAATATTCATAAAGAATAAAATCATACTCCTTTATTCTGGCTATTATAATATAAGCGGCTTCTTTAGCTGAAAACAACGGAACTTCCGGGTGCCTTTTCTTTAACAGTCTATTAGTAAAATCCTGATAAATACATTTTCGCTCGATCAATTCCTGAATCCCGGCAAAACGCTGTCTGATACTTAATGCCATGATCGTCGTTACTGATATCATTTTTAAAAGAGTAGAAAGACTGCTTTTTTTATCCCGAACAGAATAGTCACCATCTTCATTAAGCTCTAAAAGACCACGCGATAATTCATCCGCATACACAGGATAACAGTTTAAGAATACAGATCTATATCCCATATTTTTTACTTTGAGTAAAAGATTATCCTGCATTAAAATTTTTCGCAATGCTTTATTGGGAAATCCCCAGAGGTGCTTTTTTAATACATCTACAGTATTGATCCCTGTAAAAAGAGTCGATTGCCCGGTAGCACTCTGCGGAGCACCCTCCATACCGAGCTGAGCATCGAGCGGAATTAGGAAGCCTTCAGGGATCTTGATAATGCCATGGCCACTTATATCATCATCAAAAAAAGAAAAAATACCGGAATTATATTTAAAAAATGGATTATTTTCCGATCGGTTCCCAATACCTAACCCATCGATAAAAATAAAGACTATTTTCTTCATTTTTTCATTTTTCTGAAGTATCGGATATTTTTTTAGCGGAGAGAAGTTCAGACCCGTAATGTCCGGTTACAACAGCACCGATAAAAGCAGTTAAATACTGGGCAAAGAACCGCCACAGAAAGATCGCCACACCGATAAGATGTGAAGGGACATAATCACGGTATAATAAATAGAATATCCCTTCCCCTAACCCACTTGAACCGGGTGTGGGCATGAAGGTAATTAAAAACAGAAGTGATCCGGTAATAGTAATACCGGTTAAAATGTCCAGCTGAATATTAAATCCCCATAGAAAACTCAAGATCATCATGATCAGGGAGAGGAACATAAAGATCGTTAAAATAGTTCCGATCAGCAGATAACGCACTCTATGCCCGATAAATCCGTCAAAACTCTCTCTTGCCAGTATCAGATGTTTTAAGACCTTTTTCTTGTAAACATCCGGATGTTTCATAATTTTGATCTTCCACAGAACCTTGAAGATCACGGTTAAAAACCATGCTGTGACCCGAGGAGTATATAGTCCTGCAATAAACAGGGCAGAAGCACCCAAGAGGATGATACCGGTTAATTTAACAAAAAATTTGAATATGGGAACCCCGGCAAAAATATGACTGTAAAAGATCAAAGCCCAGATCGCGATTCCGGTCAGTACCAGCCCACCCAGGATCAATTTTGTAATAACTACAGTAGTGGCACTTCCTCCGGGAACCTTTTTTTTATGCAGGATATAGATCTGAAAAGGCTGCCCCCCAAAACTGAAAGGAGTGATCAGATCAAAAAAGACCTGGAATGCAACCAGCTTGTAACATTCAAATAATTTAATCTTATGCCCGGTCCCTTTTACCAGGACTTTTGTACGGATCGCATCAAAAGAGAATTCCAGAAAATAAAAAAGAAGCCCTAAAAGCATGAAATTCACTTTGATATTTCGTATCGAAGCAACTGTCTGTCTGTTAGCTGTAAAATAGATGATACCGCCGATCAGCAGAAAACTTAACAGAGTAATAACGATCAGACGCTGAATATTTACGGGTATTCGCGTATTTTTCAATCTGTTATCCTTTAAAATAATAGGTACTTAAAGCCGGAATAAAAAATATAAATAAAATGAATATAAAGTCAAACAATTTTTGACTTAAGGTAAGATATTATTTTTCTTTAGAGTAGGTCTGTACATCGATATCAACTACGATCCACTTAACACCCTTCTGAATAAGTTTATATTTATAAATATATGTTTTAAATAATGCGGGACTTTTATATGTAACCTTGCATTTAACCACACTGCTTTTATCCGTTAAAGAATGGTATACATCCAATATGTCGTATTTCTCGATCTCTTTTTCCGGCCTGCTCATGATCCATTCTTTAAATTCAGATATGATCTTCTGCTTCATAACGGTTGATGCTTTTAAATACCTATCCCTGAACTTATCATACTGCATGATGACCGCATTCAGGTCCTGGTATAAAAAATAACCATCCCAGTTCCCTTTTTGGTATGCATTAAGCATAAATTCGATCGTTCCCTGGGGTGTATATGTCTTTTCCTCTTCGATCTTCTTTAAACTTAATATCATATTATTAAATGCTTCATCTTTAATAGAATCTTTTAATACAAAGAAGAGCGGATTGGAGATCATGATCTTATGGGGCAATGTACTGTTGGCAAAAGGGTCAAATTCCAGCTTGACCTTATATCGTCCCGGCTCTGGAAGATCAAAATATTCAGGCAGATTGATCCTGAATTTATAAACCTCATCCGGGTAAAGCGTCTTTGTGGTATACTCAAATAATTCCGGTTTTTCCTTCTTTAAATCATTATTTTCCAGTATCCTGGAATACTTTTCATCCAGGATCAGTCCGTTCTGCAGATTTAGTATGTATAGTTTGACATTATTCAATTTGTAAGGTGAAACATAAAAACTGACCGGATCTTCGGATGTATTCATTACTTCTACATTTAAATAGATATCCTCTTCTATCCTGTACTGTTCCCTGTCTAACGATAAAAACGCCTTCAGTTCCAGGTCATTCACTGGCAAACGATTATCCTGTGAATATAGATTAAAACAGGTACACAAAATCATCAGCATAATACATGACTTTTTTATCATTTCGCTGGCATCCTATCTAAAGTTTAATTATATCCGGTAACTATTAATACTATCGGCAAAATTCTCCTATTTCATAATTAAAATAATTGTTGCAGGATCTCCATTATAGGGAAAATTTACATGATAACTGCGAAAGATCGATCGTATCTCACCAAATACACTATCCGCCTTTCTCATTTTAAGAGATCGTTTTTGAAAAACGGCTTTTTGCAGCATAATATCTCCTGTAAAATGAAACGCAAGCAATATTTTTCTCTTCTGTTTCATTCCTTTATATCTCCCTTTTCGCTTCCCGATCCTGATCGTGATATATTGTGAATCCCTTTTTATATTTAACGGGATCTGTAAAAAATGGCCTTTTCGGTACTCTTCCGAGATACCGTCATCCTCATAATAACTGTATTGAATATAAGAAGGGTCAAAGATCTCAAACCGAAGGTTCTTCCGCGGTTTATCGTCAATAAAAAGGGCATCATCATTCACAGGGATGATGGAATTTTTTCTGATAAAAAAGGGGATCCGTTCCAGAGGAGTACGGACCACTGCTTTGGCAGGTCCCATAGTCATGAATCCATCTTCTATACCAAGCCATTCTCCTTCAGGGAAAAAAACCCTCTTTTTTATTATTCGTCTTCCTCTCATTTTTCTGACAACGGGAGCAACCAGAATATCATCTCCGATGAAGTACTGTTCTCTGAATTTTTTATATTCTCTGTATTCGGGATAATTATGGTACAATCCCCTTATAAGAGGAAGTCCCTTCTCATAACTGATATAAGCATATTGATAAAAATAAGGAATAAGCCTGTACCGGAGCCTTACATATTTTTTAAAAACATCAGTGGCCTGCTTATCGAATCCCCATGGCTCGCGGATCCCGTGATCACTATGGGTCCTCATGATCGGTGAAAAAGCTCCAAACTGTATCCATCGGATATACAGTTCCTTTGATATGCTCTTTCCTAAAAATCCGCCCAGGTCATGGGACCAGTAATTGGTCAGAACATTTCCGGCCGTATAAGTAAAATAGACCTGATACGCCAGCGTCTTAAACGTTGAACAGGTATCTCCGGAGAACCATACGGGATAACGCTGGGAACCATATCCGCCCCATCGTGTTAACAGAAGCGGCCTTTTATTATGAGCCTCTCTGATCGTCTCATAATAAAAATGATTCAGCCATAATTGGGGATTTAATCCGTAATACCCCTCTATACCCAGCCCCATTCTATCAGCATTCCTTTTTTTTAAAAAGAACTTTTCATTCCGGCTGAACCCTTCCGCTCCCCAGCCGTCAATCCACCAGAAATCGATCCCCTCCTTTAATTTTGGTTTTAATAAAATATTACAGAAAGCCTTTACTTCCTCTTTTCTTCTCCAGTTCACACGCCATTTCGTTCCTTTCTCCAGGTTTAGAATTTTAATAATTGGTTTATAGGAAGGTTCGTCCTGTGGTAAAAATTCTGATTCATTATAGCCGGGATGATCATTTAAGGTCAATTTGATCTTCATCTTTTTCATGACCTTAATAAAAACCTTTGGGTCAGGAAAATATTTATCAGACCATTGATATCCCCTCCAGATATTCTTACGCCAGTCAGTATCAACAACCATGACATCCAATGGAATATGGAGACTGCGGTATTTTTCCGCCAGCTTTATTAATTCATCCTGGTGATAAGCCCAGTATCGTGAATACCAGAGACCGAAAGCCCATAACGGAGGCAGGACCGCTTTTCCAAAAACAATGGAAAACTCCTTTAATCCGGCTTTAAAATCATCGCCATATCCGATAAAAAAAAAGAGGTTATATCCCTCTCTTCTTTCATATTCAGCCCACTTCTTCTCTTTATCACTGAATATAAACGTATCATCATAATAAGTAAAATAACCGCTTCTGCTTAATACCCCCTGAGATAATCTCCTTCCCCTGATCTTCGGATATTTAAAAAGATCAAGAGTAGTTCCTCCCAGATTCTTCCTGTCTTTTTGTCCATATACCCATTTTACCCTTCTTTTATTACAGGTATACAGAACATGCAGATTTTTTCTTGAGAAACCGTTTTTTTCTGCTTTATAACGGATCACAAGTTTATCCGTCTCTATGGTCAATAAATCATCTTTTTTTACAACCTTACATCGTGCTGGTGTATTGTACGGCTGATCTTCGTGTAGGTCAGTAATAAAAAGCTCTTTATTTATAAAACGACCATCTGAAGAATATTCTGCTTTATATGTAAAATCAGATAGCAGGGTGAATCTTGCATTTTTAAATTGAATGACCTTTTTCTTCATGTTAAGGATACTGCCTTATTCCTAAAATAAAGAGTTTGATTTGCGAGTCAATTAAAAATAAAAATTCCTTGATTTCTTTTCAAAAAATCTTATTTTATAAAACCATGAAAAATATATTAATTGCGGAAACAGACAGGATCGGAGATGTTATTTTAAGTTTACCTGTCTTTAAGTCGATTAAAAAGTTTGATAAACGGATCAGGATCACAGCTTTGGTTAACTCCTATACAGAACATCTCTTTAATAATTTTCCTTATGTGGATGATATTATCTCCTTTGTAACTTTAAAGTCAAAAAACGATTTCCAAAATTTATATACGATCATAAAAAACAGGGATTTTGATACAGCCCTTTTACTCCACCCGGACTATACTATAGCAAAAATAGTGAAAAAGGCTGAAATTCAGGAAAGATATTCATACGGCTGGAAATGGTATCAATTTCTCTTTTCAAAGGTCTTGATCCAGCATCGTTCCAGGAATAAAAAACATCAGCTTGAATATAATCTTGAATTATTGAATCTGTTATCCGTCCCTGTAAACCTTGCCGGGGCTTCAGTAAAATTGAATCCTGTCAGGAAAGAAGTCCTCTTTATCGAAAAAATGCTCCGGAAAAGGAGATTGACCAATAAATTATTGATTGGTATTCATCCGGGAAGCGGTGATTCCTCTATCAATCTTCCTAAGAATAAATATATTGAGCTGATACAACTTCTTCAAAAAAAATACAAAAATGCGAAGATCGTATTAACGGGAAGTCAAAAAGACAAAGATGTAATCGATCATATCTTGACACATGTAAAAACTTCACTTTATCCCATGCCTCTGAATTTGACATTACCCGATCTGATCGCCCTTATCTCAAAGATGGATTTCTTTATATCAAACAGCACTGGCCCCATGCATATCGCTTCTGCTTTACGGATACCGGTAGTCTCTTTCTTTTCTCCTGTCTTTATTCATTCTCCCGTACGCTGGGGGCCCTATTGGGGAAAAAGACTGGTAATTCAACCGGATGTTCAGTGTAAATATAGATGGAAGTGTAAGAACCGAAAATGTGCCGATTATAACTGCTTTGGCACCGTACAATTCGATGCAGTATTGAATTTTATTAATTCTATTAAATTTTCTTAATAGAATTAATAAAAACCGGTAAGTTTATTGCAGTAATTAAAAATACCGTATATTTTTGTAAGCACAAATATCTGCATAACATAGTCCGGTACTTTATACAGATAAAACTCTCCTCCCTGCTGATAGATCTTTTTTACTGCCATGATAAGAGTCCCAATCCCGGAAGAATCAATATAGGTGACCTGTTCCATATTAATAATAAGCTGCTTTGTCTTTTTTCGGAGAGCTTTTGACAGGATCCGTTTCAGGTTCATTATGTTCAGTTTGTTTTGAATATCAATATCCCCTTTTAATCCTACAATGATACATGTATTCTTTTTTAAAGCCACTGGTGGCATTCTATCACTCCTCACCTATACGGTTTTTATAAAATTATTATGATCCTTTACTATTTAAAAAGTATTTAATGCAGAATGTCATTATCATTATCACAGTATTTTATGACCTTCTGCATGTTTGTAAGGTCAAGGATCCTTTTGATCTTTTCCGGGACATTACAAAGAAAAAACTCTCTTCCACGGGAATTTGCTTCAGTGAAGGCACCTAAAAAAATACCTATCACAGCAGCATTTAAATAATAAAGGTGCTGAATATCAAGGATCAACCGCTCAGAGTCAGATTTAAGGGCATTTGAGATAGTGGATTTTAAGAGTTCAAGGTTCTTAAATGCAGTTATATCATATCCCCCTTCCATCTTTACAATATAATTCTTACCTTTTGTACTTGATGTGATCTTCATAATTGCTTCTCCTCTTATTCCTGTCTATCCCATTATATGACCCCGTATTTAAATAATCCGGCAGTTTAATAAAGGTGAGTGAATAAAATTTGAACCCCCTGCTTTAGTACTGAAATCATGCTATAGTACTCAATATAGTACAATCCTGCTTATCAGTCCTTTAATACTTTAAAAAAATATGAGCCGCCAGGGAATCGAACCCCGAACCTACGGATTAAGAGTCCGTTGCTCTAACCAATTGAGCTAGCGGCCCCTTTTTTAATAAAGTGTTTAATATCTTATAAATTTTTATTCTATAGTCAAGAATTTTTTTTAACAGCCATAAATCCCCTATTTTTTTATGCTAAAAAAAATATCCTCAATGATCTGAATATCATAATACTCATTGATCTTTTTTATGATCTTATTCCTGGTATAATTAAGTTCATTTGACCAGATCGGAGATGAGACTTCAATAAAAAGTCTTTTATTCTTTATATAAAGTGGTTTCGAGTTATCTGCAGCTTTTTTCCCGACTACTATTTTCCATTCTTCTTTTAATTTTTCCAGGGCTAAGTTCTTTTCCCATTTTTTATTCTTAATAAGCTCATCTAATACCTGGTCTATCTTTTTTATCCTGTCCTGTCTGCTCATAGCTTTACCAGATCAAAGTCTGATACCATATTATAATCGGATTCATCCGTGGTAGTGATAAAAAACTGATTTTCAGAACCATTAATATACTTCATGAGTAACTCACTGTTCGGCTTATCCAGCTCCAGTAATATGTCATCAAGTAATAAAATGGGTTTCTCATTTTTATACTGATATACAAAGGCAGCCTCTGTGATCCTTAACAGGATCGCAAGAAGCCTTCGTTCTCCAGCCGATGAATACTCCGGCAGTTTATATTTGTGATCCCTGAAAAATAAGAGATCATCCCGATGGGGTCCGCATAAAGTAAATTTCAGATCTTTCTCCTTTTTAGATGTCCGTTCTAATTTTTTAGCAAATTTCTTTTTTATCAAATCCCTGTCTTTTTCCCCATCCGGAGTATCCTGATCTATATCAAAAAGGTCTGTATGATATTTAACTGTAATGTCTCCGTATATAGAAATATCATAGCTTTTTATCAATCCTTTTAATATTATTAAAAATTGTTTTAAATAATTCATTCTCAGACAGATGATCTCGGTTCCATACCTGATAAGGCTTGAATTCAAAGACTCAAGAAGGGTTTGATCCTGTATTGAAGCCCTTAAAAATGAGTTCCTCTCCTCAAGAGTTTTATAATATTTGATCAGTGTGGACAGGTATTTTCTATCGACCCGTGAAAAAATAATATCAATAAATTTTCTTCTCAACTCTGGGGCTCTTTCAATGATATCAATATCCTTATCCATAAACAGGATAGTATTGACTATACCGATCAGTTGAGATAATCTCTTAATACTCTTATTATTGATTGTAAATATTTTTTTATTGGAGATGTGTAAATGTATATCGATCTTTTCTTTATCCTGAAGTACAAAATTTCCTGCTACATTCCCGGCAGCGCTGTTATAATGGATTAAATTTGAATCCTTTTTTGCTCTGAATGACCTTCCGAGGGATAAAAGATAGATCGCCTCTAAAATGGATGTTTTTCCGGTTCCATTTTTACCTGAAATAATGATCTTTTTATTATTGAATTTAAACTCATTATTGATCAGATTTCTAAAATAATGAAGTGATAAATGCTGTATCCACATTTATGATATTCTAATAGGCATAATGAGACAGGTATAGTCATCATTATTCTCTTCTTTTATTAGAACCGCACTTGTGTTATTATTAAGCGATGCAATGATCTTCTCTGTATCTATGGACTTTAAAGCATCCAGTAAAAATTCACTGGAAAAAGCGATCTCAAATTCATCCAGGTCATAAGAAATATCTATTTCCTCTTTTGCATCACCGATCTCAGGATCATTGGCGATAATATCAATATGGTTTTTAGTGAACTTTAAAATAACCTTCGAAGTCTGTTTTTCACTGGCCATTGTTGATATTCTTTTGACTGCATTTAATACTTTGTTTGTATAGAGAACGATTTTTTTTTCGAATGTATTAGGT
>Ga0180007_10003709_pt1 | contig 16787 bp, 16 predicted proteins | sample MM_PC_MetaG_FD_121122 | JGI IMG/M metagenome (GOLD analysis project Ga0180007, IMG submission 121122) | Groundwater microbial communities from the Aspo Hard Rock Laboratory (HRL) deep subsurface site, Sweden - MM_PC_MetaG | ecosystem: Environmental > Aquatic > Deep subsurface > Groundwater... | reverse complement strand
TAAACCATTATTTATCTTTCCTGTTATCCAGGTAGCTCCTACGATTGTACCATCATTGCCATTGCCACTTTGATCATACAAAGTAGTCCCTGCACCTTCATCAAAATTCCAATATGCAACTAAACCATCTGAAGGAGTAATGATCCCTTCTTCAACTGCTACATGATAAGTAGTAAGAGGGGGACTTGAACGTCCGCCTATCGTGTATATCTTATTATTAGCGGTTACCACTGCAAGAGCATCTCTTGCTATCGAAATACTTGTTTCCGTTGACCAGGTATTGTTTACCGGATCATACACTTCTACATTATTACAATAACCAACAGCATTACATCCACCTATCACATATATCTTATTGCCTAGTACTGTTGCAGCGGAAAATAACCTTGCTGTTGGCATATTTGCTTTTGTTGCCCATGAATTCAATACAGGGTCATATTCTTCCACTACATTTGAATAGCTGGTATCCCAACCTCCGATAGCATAAATCTTGTTATTAACTACAGCTGCAGCAAGGCCATATCTTGCTGTTGGCATGTTTGTTTTAGTTACCCATGTATTTCCAACTGGATCAAATTCTTCCACAGTATTCAGCGCAGTGCCACCGCTATCACCGCCGATACAATAGATTTTATTATTTACTACCCCAGCCGCAAACGTGTTCCTTGCTGTAGTCATGTTTGCTTTATCTGACCATGAATCATAAGAAACATCATATTCTTCTACTTTCCTTTTAGTGGCAGGATCTCCGCCAATTACATAAATTTTGTTATTTACAATGCCAGAAACAGGAGCGACTCTGCTGGTTGGCATATCTGTTTTAGTTACCCATGTATTCGCAGAAGGATTAAATTCTTCAACTTTTGTGAAAATTACTGAGTCGCTGCTGCCGCCAATAGCATATATTTTGTTATTTACGGTTGACGCAACTAAATGGCATCTTCCCGTCGGCATATCAACTTTTGTTGACCAGACAAGATTGCTTGCTTCTAAAACAGGTGTTAAAGAAAAACAGAAAGCAATTGCAAAAAGTAAAATGTTTTTTTTCATATTAATTTCTCCGAGGTTATCCTTTTTTTTCAGTTACCGTTAACGGCATATTGAATTCTTTTAGTATTGTACCATCTGACTGTAAATGGGCATTTACACTCCAATTGCCCGGTTTCATTCCTTTAACATATAAGGAAATAACATTCTCACCTTTAACCAACTCACCCTGCCAATGAAAAGTTTTTTCTTTAGGTTTGCTTGCTAATGAAATACCATCAGGTAATTTCACGTTAAATACGATTGATTTTACATTTTCTTTTGAATAAAGATTAAACGTAAGCACGCCCATTTCATTTATCCTGATAGAATAGATGGCTTCATTGGGCTTTTTTATTGTTTTCTGGGAAACATACAAAACACCGCTTCCTATAAAGATACCCAGAAAAAACACACCAAAAACCATCTGCCACGTAAAACTTGTCCACAATGAAAATCTCCGGCTGTCTTGCCGGATTGATTCTGCCAATTTCGCATCCAATTGCGTTTGATAATACTGCGGCAATTGTTTTGGTTCCAGCGAGCTGACTAAACCAACAACCGTTTTCAGGTCAGCCAGCCTCTTACTGCAATTTAAACAACCTTTAAGATGTAAATCTACATCCTTCTTTAAACCCGGAGATAGCTGATTGTCAATGTAAGCTGATAAAAATTCTTCAATTTTTTTACAGTTCATTGTAGTTCACCTCTCCTTTCGCCTATATAGACGCATAAATCGCTAAAAAGTTCCCACATTTGTAAAAATTTTCCTTAACCGCTCTCTTCCACGGCTCACCCTTGAGCGGACCGTATTGATAGATACCTTGGTTATTTTTGATACTTCCTCGTAGGAAAGCCCCTGCATATCTGTAAGTATTATTGTCATTCGAAATTCATCCGGAAGCGATGTAACAGCATTTGATACTATATTTTCTCTTTGTTCTTTTTCAAGTATGTGGAGGGAGTCAATGGCCACTGCCTTTGTATCTAATTCATCGTTTAGGGGAAGTTCTTTCCTATAACTGTGCCTTCTGGTATAAATGTCTATAAATAAGTTCTTTAATATTTTGCAGCACCAGGTGTAAAAACTGCTATCCAAACGGAAAGTGGGGAGCTGTTTAAAAACCTTTATCCAGGCTTCCTGGGAAAGATCTGAAGCATCCTGCTCGTTTTTGGCAAGGTAATAAGCAAAATTGTAAATCTTTACCTGATATGCTTCTATTAAATCCTTAAAGGCCTCTACATCTCCGGTTTTTGCTCTTTCTATTAATTCGGTTTCTTGTATCATAATTTCGTCCTTCACCTAACAGACGCAAAAATCGCTAAAAAGTTCCCGGGATTTTTAAAAAAGTGGGAAGTTCCGTCTAAAAAATATTTTAAAATTATACATATTTACAGGCAAAAAAACAAATTTTGGAATTCCTCTTGACTTTTCATCAAAATCAATGTATAATACATTCAGAATATATTGAACGCTAAGAATACTACTTAATCTAATAAAAAAGGACCTATTTATGGACCAAAACCTAAAAAACATCACTGAAAGCTTTGTAGATTCTATGGGAAACCTGGGAGCTAGCTTAGGAATATCGAAAGTAGTCGCCCAACTGTATGCTTTGCTTTATTTGAGCCCTGAACCTTTATCTTTGGATGATATGTGCGAAGAGCTGAAAATAAGCAAAGGAAACGCATGTATGAATATCCGCTACCTTGAACAATGGCAGGCAGTTAAAAAAATATGGAAAAAAGGCTCAAGGAAAGACTACTACCAGGCTAACCCCGATATAGAAAAAATCATCCTTAGCCGCCTCAAAGAAGGGGTGAATAGGAGACTAACAGAATTCGTCAGGAATATAGAAAAAATAGAAGAAGTAATGCAGGCAAACGAAAATTCGGCTGAAAATAAAGCATTTGCCCAAAGCTATAAGAAGAAAATCCAGAAAATAAAAAACCTAAACAACCTGGTCAGTAAATTAGTAAAAATCGGAGGGACGTTCGTATTCTAATGGAAAACTCAAAGAAAAATGTATTAGTTGTCTATTCAACCGCTGATCCCCGCAGGGAAATAAAGAATGTAAATGCCATTTTACCGGCATCCGTTCTCTATGTTGCTACACCGGCAAGCAAAGAATACAATGTTAAAATTCTTGACACTCGGCTGGATTTAAACTGGAGAAATACAATAACCGGCCTGGCTAAAGAAGGAATTTACGCAGCCGGCTTAAGCTGTATGACCGGCTACCAGATACAATCCGCTTCAGAAGTAGCGCGCCATATTAGAAGCATAAACCCTTCTCTTCCTATAATATGGGGAGGCGTGCACCCTTCTTTAGTCCCGCAACAAACTCTGAAAAACGGCCTGGTTGACTTTGTTGTAATAGGCCTTGGTGAAGAAACTTTTCTGGAATTATTGAACAATTTGGACAAACCTGATAATTATCCCGATATAAAAGGCATAGGATTTAAAAGAAATGGAACTATCATAGTTAACCCCGAACGCGAATTCTTCGATTTGAATAAGTACCCTATACCAAATTACAGCCTCATCAACGTAAACGATTATCTAATCGACGGGAATATTCCTATCTTTACCAGCAGGGGCTGCCCTCACAGATGCAGTTTTTGTTACAATCTTGCTTTCAATCATAAAAAATACGCCGCAATTAAAACAGAGCATGTTATAAACCATATTGAATATTTGCTTAAAAATTACCCCGGTATCACAGCTATCAGTTTTGTTGATGACAATTTTTTTGTTAATAAAAAGCGGGTCACTGAAATATGCAATAAGCTGATTGAAAAGGGTATATTTTTAAAATTAAACAGCGGATGCAGGGCAGATTACCTGGATAATTTCAGCTTAGATTTCCTCAAATTGCTTAGAAAAACCGGTTTTACCGAAACTTACGTGGGTGTAGAATCCGGTTCAGAGAAAATATTGGATGATATTCACAAAGATATAAGCGTGGAACAGGTTTTGAGAATAAACAAGAAATTAAAAGAGGCGGGAATAATACCCAGGTTTGGTTTTATGGGCGGTTTCCCTGGAGAAACCATAGAGGACGTCAAAAAAACTCTTAGATTAATGGTAAATATATTAGAGGATAACCCTAATGCCTATGTTACCCAATTGATGCTGGCAACTCTTTCGCCCGGCACAGAGCTTTTTGAATCTGCAAAGAAGTTCGGATTTGTGCCTCCTCCTGTGTTAGAACAATATTTTGTTTTCAATTATGAGGCATGGGATGAAAGCCCGTACCCCTGGATTAAAGATGAATATAAGAAATTCGTAAAAGAAATGGCTTATATGGTAACCTGGATAGACGCAAAGGGCTTCTCCGGGAAAAACCCGCTGCATAAACTAATAAATCGGATTCTCGGCCGTATTGTGAGAAAACTGATAAAAAACAACAATTACCCTTTACTGATACTGCTAAGCAGGTTCATAAAAACTGTCGGGGGCAATAAATTAATTAAGGGCTTTTTGAAAAAAATTTTGAAGTTTCATATCAGCTAAAACAAAACCATGGATAATAAATCATCTAATTTTTACTCAAAAATATTGCTTTCTACCGGAAAATATATGGTATTAAAGAATATCTTCATGGTAGTAACGGGCCTGTTTGGAATATTTATTGTCCGCTTATTAGGCCCTTACGAATACGGCAGATATTCGCTGATTTGGCAGTTAATCGGCACTATTGGGCCGATTATTTCATTAGGCTGGATGATCACCCTGTCCAAGTTCATACCGGAAAGAACAAATTTCCAGGAAAAATCTATTCTTTATTCTCAAAGTGTTTCTTTGGTTACGATCCTTGGGGTTAGTTTAGGATTAATTTTCTTTTTTATCAGCACGCCCCTGGCAAAATATATTCCTGTTGAAATCCGCAGCATGAGGCTCATTTTTATCGTCTTTATTTTGCTCACGGCCTGGTTTAACATTTCCGAAGGAATGTTCAGAGGGCTGGGTAAATTCAACGGCTTCACTATAATTGACGGGCTCAGGAGCAACCTGGGAAATGCCCTTGCGATTATTTTAATTGTTTACGGGTTAAGGAATTATACTTCCATTCTTTTCAGTAACTGCTTGTTTTCACTAATTTTTATAATCGGGATAGGGCTTTACCTGAAGGATTACTTTCATTTTACATCACTAAAACTCGAGCCGGCTGTTGCAAAATTTGCAGGCACGATTCTCGCCGGCCAGGTTCTTTTTCTTTTAATGTCCAGCATTGATTTTATATTACTGAGGATCTTATTAAAAGACCCGTCTCAAATAGGTTTTTATACTGCCGGAATAAAAATACCTACCATGATACAATCAATGTTAATTACACCGCTGTCTATTCCTTTTTTGTATTATTTCTCGCACAATGACGGCCTTCAATCGCGGGAAAAAATATTTGAATTCGGCACGAAATATTTAGGGCTCGTTTTTGCTTTAATGGCGCTGTTTTTCTTCTCCTTTTCAAAAGAAACAATACTCATCCTTTTAGGAAAAGATTATGCTAATAGTATTCTTGTCCTGATGTTTTCATCTTTATCTCTCTTTACCCTGGGTTTTTCAACGCTCTTTAACCCGTATTTCAGTTCAATAAACAAGCCCTATGTCCCCTTATATGCTTCATGCATTACCTTTATATCGCTTTTTACATGCAACCTGCTGCTAATACCTCATTTCAAATCAATCGGCCCTGCGATCAGCACAATCATAAGCCACACGCTTCAGATTCTTACTCTATGTATTTTCCTGTCTAAAACCAAAATGCCATTCATAAAAAACTTCGGCCTAATAGCTTTTAATATGGCATTTTCAATACTTATCGGGGTCTTTGTTAACCGCTATTTAATTCTTCCTGTCTTTATTATCACAACATTCGCAACCCGCTTATTTACGTTCAAGGATATTGAAAACCTAAAGAAAATAATCAGAAGAAGGGAATAAAACATGCTCAATACAATAGTTGTACTTGCAATAGTTTTGTTAGTTGGAATAACATTAAGGTTTTACAGGCTCAAACAAAGGGGCTTACTGCATTTTGATGACGGCTTAAGGATGCTTGAAGTTGTATTCCTGCACGATTTATTCGATTTTCTTAAAAACAATAAGGCCGTTATTTTAGCTAAGAAAAAAATTGATATAAAATCTGTTTCTGATAACTTTAGAGGCCGTTTTTTATTTGATACTAACCCGCTGAATATTTTCATCTATTTTTTCAGCTCAAAAATCATAAACAATATCGAATATTCTGCATTATACGCAAATGCATTTTTAGGCATATTCGGAATTTTAGGTACGTATTTCACGGCCACCTTAATGTTTGGCAATCACTTTATAGGCCTGTTCTCTGCTTTGTTTATTGCGGTTTCCGGTTATCACCTTGTTTATTCAAGGTCAATTCATGCCGAGATTACCTGCGGGACCTTTTACATATGGGCAACTTACTTTTATATTTTAAGTTATAAAACCGGCGCCTTATTTTATTTACTTATATCCGGTTTCTTCATTGGCTTTGCATTTTGCTGCAATTCACGCCAATTTTACATGCCTTTATTCTTTATCTTTTGGGAAATCATGGCTGCTTTTAAGTTCTCATTTACCGCAGACCTGATTATAACGAGATTAATATTGCTTGCTTTGTCCATGACTGCGCCTTTATTTCTTATAGAAGAGGTTTTTGTGATTTTAAAGGAATTCAATTATCCGTACCCGACTTTTTTCAGGCAGCTCTTTTTCCGTACGGGTAATTTCAGCCTTCCTACTTTAAGATTTCCTTTCCTCAAAATGTATTTAGGCATTATCATTGAGTATGAAGGGGTCGTGATACCATTTTTTCTTCTGGCCGGGGCCGTTTTCCTGTTAAAAAATGTTTCCTTTGAAGCGGTAATCCTATTAACACAATTTCTTGTGCCGCTGTTATTTTGGAGCGGCAGGCCCGACATATCCAGGGAACAGGCAAACGCAATTGACGACGGAACCGGCGGTTACGCTTATGCTTTACCCAGGCTTATATCTTCCTCTCAATACTCCATGGCAATAATTTCTGCTTTTGGCCTGGTCACATTGCTTAATTTGTCCCAGGATGTAAAATTAATCTATATATTGTTCGCCGCCATTTTGATTATCAGAATTATCGGGTTACTTAAAATAATAGGCGTAAAATCCGGGTATAAACAAGCAGCCAAATTTATATTAGCTTCAAATAATCCAAAACATATAAGTTTTTGCTATCCCAACTCGGAATTTTTTACCAGCAAAGAAAATGCCTTAGATGTCAGCTATATAAAATCCGAGGAGGATTTTATAAAACTTTATAAAGAACAAAAAGTGAGATATGTCCTTTATTCTGACTTTTTATATGCAAATCTTTATAATTCAATAGCTGTAAAACCGCTTATTGACAAAATAATAATAGAAACCCAGCCTGTTTTTTCTATTGGGATGGGTATGGGAAACATAAAAGCAATCTACCTGGAGGAATATAACAGCCCCTGGGTAAAAATGTTTAAAGATGATAAGATTAAAATATATGATTTAAAGAATTATTTTGATAAAATACCTTAAGAGTCACAGGGAGAAATGAAATGTCAATCTTGGATAACGCTTATGTGCGCAACTTTGTCAGAAGGCTGGTCACGCTTCCATTAGAACCGGGCTATTATAACAGATATATTAAATTCATTAAGAGTGAATTACAATTATCGGATTCAGAATCACTGCTTGATATGGGCTGCGGAACGGGCAGGTTTTCGGGGGTTACTGATAATTACACCGGAATTGATGTTAATCCCCAGTTTACAGAATATGCCAAAAAAAAATACAACAAAAACTTCCTGCCCATGAGCGTCTCTAAATTGGATTTTAAAAATAAATCTTTCGATAAAACTGTTATTCTTGAAACGCTTCATCATGTTGGTGATGATACCTTCCTAAAGGCTTTAAAAGAAGCTAAAAGAGTCACAAGAAAATTGATACTTATTGCCGAACCCATCAAACAATCAAAACGCAACCTTTTAGGAAGGGCGCTTATTGCCAATGATATCGGAAAATTTGTAAGGCCTATTGAAGGATATTTAAACCTGATTTCAACCGAACTTAATGTAAAGGAATACAAATATTTCAGGGTAGGCGTTACTGAAAGAGTTTTAATCGTTTGTCCGATAAAATTATTAGACAAGCCTGAATAATTTTATCGATAGGGGGCTTTGTGCAGATTTTTCTTTCAATCATCATTCCTGCTTTTAACGAAGAAACAAAAATTCAAAAAGACCTCGAAAAACTCTTTGAATATTTTGATAAGCAGGCCTACAGCTTTGAAGTTATTGTCGTGAACGACGGCAGTGCCGATATGACCCTTGAAAAAGTAAAAGCTTTCGGCCAGAGCATATATAACCTTCAAATAATATCTTATGAAAAAAACCGCGGCAAAGGTTATGCTGTAAGACAGGGAGTAATGGCGGCTAAAGGCGAATATATATTCTTTGTAGATGCAGGTTATTGCGTGCCTTTCATCGAAATCGAAAAAGGCCTTAATCTGTTAAAAGAAGGAAATGACATAGCCCTCGGGTCCAGGCTTCTTAAAGAATCAAATATAGTTATTAAACAGCCGTTTTACCGCACTATAGCAGGAAGAACTTTTTCTTTTCTCGTTAAGTCCTTTATAGGGCTTAAAGGCATAAAAGACACGCAATGCGGATTCAAACTCTTCACAGGAAAATGCGCAAAAGCTGTATTTGCAAAACAAAAGATAGACGGATTTACTTTTGACGCAGAAGTACTTTTGATATCGAGGCGCGCAGGCTACAAAATAGCGGAATTTCCTATTCAATGGGCCTGCGACCTGGATTCAAAGATAAAACCGATGTCTCATACTTTAAAAATATTAGCTGAAATAATCAGAATAAGACTTACAAAACCGTGAATAATATGCAATTTTCTTTAGTTATACCTTTTTACAATGAGGAAAAAAACGCAGAAAGCGTCTGCCATGAGATAGTTGAAATTTTCAGCAGACATAATTTGAATTATGAGCTTATTGCCGTAAACAACGGCTCCCGGGATAAAACTGCTCAGCTCCTTGAACAATTAGCAGATAAGCATCCTGTGATAAAAATTGTTAATGTGGCAGTAAACCAAGGTTATGGCTATGGGGTATTACAGGGCTTAAAAACTGCCCAGGGCGATTATGTGGGTTATTCCGTAGGCGACGGCCAAATATCAGCGGAAGATGTTTATAAAGTATACAAAGAAGCAGCGGTAAATAATTTGGACTACTGCCAAGGGAAAAGGATTGGAAGAAAAGACTCTTTTTTGCGTACTTTAAATACAAAATTTTTTCATTTTATCTTTCATTTGCTTTACAACAATAATATTACGGACAACGGCAGTAATCCAAAGATACTGAAAAAAACCTGGTACGAAAAAATGAAACTTGTTTCAAAAGACTGGTTTTTGGACAGTGAAATAATTCTTAAAACATCTATTTTGAACGGTTCTATGAAAGAAATTCCAGTAACATTCATAAAGAGAAAAGAAGGAAAATCAAAAGTGAATATTTGGGGATCCTTAAAAACCCTGAAAAGCGTATTAATTTGGAAATTTAAGCTTATAGGACAGTCTAAATGAAAATATTGCTTGTTTTTCCTCCAATGCTGGGAGAAGAAAGATACGGCAAACTTGCAAGAGCAGGTTCTTACCTGCCTCCTCTTGGGCTGGCTTATCTCGCCGCTGTCTTAGAAAAGAAACATGAAGTAAAAATTGTGGACGGTGCGGCTTTAAACATCACCGTTGAAGATATCAAACAAACCCTTATTGATTGGAAACCGGATATTTTAGGCGTTACAGCCTATACGCCTACGTTTTACAGGGCCGTTGCCGCCTGCAAAATGGCAAAAGAAATAGACAAGAATATTTTAACAATTTTAGGAGGGCCTCACCCTTCCGCCTGCCCGGAAGATTCTATAAAAGATATGGCAGTTGATTTAGTCGTTGTAGGAGAAGGGGAAGAGGTAATTATTGAAATAATCGCAGCAATAGAGTCAAAAAGCGATTTTTCAAAAGTTAACGGCATTTTTTATAAAAAAGACGCCAAAATAATTTCAACACCTCCGCATGACAGAGTTAAAAACCTGGACGCGCTGCCTTTCCCTGCAAGGCACCTGCTGAACTGGGATTTGTACAAGCCTTCCGTGATGCATTATAAAAACCTGCCTGCCTTCTCAATTATGTGCGGGAGAGGATGCCCCTACAGGTGCACTTTTTGTTCCTGTTCAAAGGTATTCAAAACCAAAGTTACGCTAAGAACGCCTGAAAATATACTTGAAGAAATAAAGTTTTTGATTGATAAATACGGCGCAAAAGAAATAATGTTCTGGGATGATTCATTCGGCTTATATAAAAAATGGATGGATACAATGTGCAGCTATTTAAAACCATTGAATATCACCTGGTCCTGCTGGATGCGCGTAAATATGGTTGAACCAGAAATATTAAAAAAAATGAAGGACAGCGGGTGCTGGCACATATCCTACGGCATTGAATCGGGCAATCAAAAAGTTTTGGATACTATAAAAAAGGGCATAACCGTCGAACAGATAAAAAACGCTTTTAAATGGACCCATGAAGCAGGGCTGGAAGCGCGGGGAACATTTATTTTAGGCCTGCCAAACGATACCTGGGAAACAATGATGGATACCATCAATATTGCGATTGATATAAAGGCTGACTATGCCCAGTTCCAACTGCTCACACCGTATCCTGGGACGGAACTATGGGATGTTGCGGCGCAGTATGGTGATTTTTCAATAAAAGACCTTTCGAAGTACACGATTTGGTTCCCTGTGTTTATACCAAAGGGGTTAACCAAGGAACAGCTTGTGAAGGCCCACAAATTAGCTTACAAAAAGTTTTATTTTAGAACCAATTATATTCTGCAAAGTTTATCAAATATAAGAAATCTACAGGACATCAAACGCAATTTCATGGGAATCATGAGCCTGTTTGATTTTTTCTCTTAAACGGTCTATATGAAATATCATCGCGAAAACTATAACATATCCGAGATTTGCCCTTTATGGGCAGATTATCAGGTCGTGAAATTAATTGAGCCCGGTTCAAGTATTTTGGAAATTGGCTGTGCTACCGGGTACATAGGCAAATATCTAAAAGAAAAATTAAACTGCAAAATGTTTGCAGTTGAGATTGATAAAGAGGCCGCAAAAATAGCCTCTCCTTATTATGAAAAGATAATTATCGGAGATATTGAAGACGAAAATATTTTTCAACAGGTTTACGGGCAGTTTGATTATGTATTATGCATGAATGTTTTAGAACACTTAAAAAATCCCGAAGCTCTGTTGTTTAAATTGAAAAAAATTATAAAAAATAATGGGTTTCTTGTTGCAGCAATACCGAATATTGCCAATTGGACAATCAGATTAAAACTCTTAACCGGGAATTTTGACTACGAAAAAGGACTTTTTGGGACGGATCACGGCAAAGGCATAATGGACGAAACACATCTGAGGTTTTTTACATTAAAAACAATGAAAAGCCTATTTTCAAAAACCGGCTATGAAATAGTCCGCCAGTCTTTTGACCCCGACAAAGGTATTCCTAAATTCCATGGGCTTCTTTTGAGATTACCGCAAGGCTGGAAAATATTAAACTTTTTTTACAGCCTGAACCCAAAATTATTCGGGTTACAGTTTATATTTAAACTAAAGGCGTTATAAGGGGTTTATATGAAAAACTTTCTAAAAATTATGCGTGAAGTTATCTCTGCGATTGTTTATTCAATATCCTGTCTATTAAAAATGTTCAGGCATAGGTATTTCAAAGAGCTGTTTTATGCATTCAATGAAGGGTATTACCGCAGTAATTTCAAGAAGTTAGGCAAATGGGCCAGGATCGGACGTAATTTCCGGGCAAAAAACCCGGGGAATATCGAAATCGGGGATAATATCCTGGTTGAATCATCGGTAGTCTTTGAAAGCGGCAGAATAGGAAATGGAATAAAAATAGGTGACAATGTTCAAATAAGGCATCATTGTGTTTTTTTTACTGGAGACCATGCTTCTTCCCTGATAAGTATCGGCGGCGGTGTTTACATAAACGATCATTGCCGTTTTTATGGCGGCGGTGGAATACTGATCGGAAACAATGTTTTAATAGGGCCCAATGTAACAATTACTTCTTCACAACATGATTTCAGGTATAAGAATAAACTGATTATTGAACAGGAAAGCATACTTAAAAAAATAGTTATTGAAGACGATGTATGGCTCGGCGCAAACGTAGTAGTTTGTCCCGGTGCCCGGATTGGAAAAGGCTGTGTCATAGGCGCGGGGGCAGTAGTAGTTAAAGATATACCGCCCTATAGCGTAGCTGTAGGCATACCTGCCAAAGTAATAAAGGAAAGAAATTTAATAAATGAAAATTCTACTGGTTTATAACCATTTACCGTGGTCCTGCGGATATTTCATAAATAAGGCCCTGCTAAAAATGGGCCATAATGTTAAAACTTTTGATTTGACAAGGACGCCTTATTGGATCGATTTGCGTCATATTTTGCCGTTTTATGCCCCAAAAGGCATACCGGTTTCAGTGGCTTCAGTTTTAAAGACATTCAACGAAAGTTTTGATTTAATAATTGAATTTGACGGAACGGGCCAGTACCACCTTTCAGGTTATGACAAAACAGATATTCCTGCTCTTTATTGGGCCCTGGATGTTTATAGATCTGACAACAGAAAATTTCACCTGACTTTCATAAAAGATTTTTGCCATATATTCATCGCCCAGAATGATTACCTGGCTGAATATTCAAAATATAACCCTAATTGCACCTGGTTGACTTACGCCTGTGACCCGGAAATTCACAGAAAAATCAATACTAAAAAAATTTACGATATTGTTTTTATAGGGAGCACTGACCCCAAAGGGTACCCAGAAAGGGTAAAATTGCTTGAACGGCTGGGCAAAAAATTTAAACTGAATATTTTCAAAGGCGTTTACGGCGAAGCTATGGTTAAAATTTATAATCAGGCAAAAATAGTGTTTAATAAAACTGCTGGAAGCGAAATAAACATCCGCATTTTTGAAACCTTGGCTTGCGGCACTATGCTGCTCACAGATAAAATAACCAACGGCTTGCAGAATATTTTAAAAGATAAAATGCACCTGGTAATGTATGATGAAAACAACCTTGAAGAATTGGCTGCCTTCTATTTAAATAACAATGACAAAAGAGAACAAATCGCATTATCCGGTTACAATGAGGTAACCGCAAAACACACTTTTATTAACAGGGCACAGGAAATACTTTCAAAAATATCTAAAAACTAGAGAGGAGAATCGCATGATCCCGGTATTTAAGCCGTTTTATGACGGAAAAGAATTAGAAGCTCTAAAACCCATTTTTGAATCAGGATGGATCGGCCTTGGGCCCAAAACAAAGGAATTTGAGGATAAATTTGCTTCATTCATCGGAGTAAAACATGCAATAGGCGTAAATTCCTGCACTGCAGCGCTTCATCTTGCGCTTCTTTTGCTTGACCTGGAAGACGCTGAAGTAATTACTACTCCAATGACTTTTATTTCAACAAATCACGCAATACTTTATAATAAAGCCAAACCGGTATTTGCAGATATCGAACCTGACACATTAAACATTGACCCTGCCTGGATTGAAAAGTCTATAACGAAAAAAACAAAAGCAATCGTTGTTGTCCATTATGGCGGGCATGCGTGCCAAATGGACAAAATTATGGAAATAGCTAAAAAAAACAAACTTTATGTTGTAGAAGATGTGGCTCATGGCTGCGGCGGGTCTTTTGACAATAAAAAGTTAGGTTCTATAGGCGATTTAGGTTGTTTCAGTTTTCATGCTGTAAAAAACCTTGCAACCGGCGACGGCGGAATGATAACTTTAAATAACGACAAATGGGCTAAAAGACTGCAAGGCCTGCGCTGGCTCGGGATAGACAAGGATACCTGGAGCAGAAATGAAATTGACAAAAAATATTCCTGGTACTATACGGTCGAAGAGATTGGTTTCAAGTGCCATATGAATGACATAATGGCAGTACTGGGCCTGGTACAGCTTAGTAAACTTGAATGGTCAAACAAAAGAAGAAGGGAGATTTCTGAAACCTACAATAAAGAATTCTCAAAACTCTCCTGGCTTGAAACGCCGGTTCAAAAACCGAAGGTAGAAAGCGCAAATCATAACTATGTAGTCAAACTTGCTATGAACAAAAGAGATGCTTTCACCCAATATCTGGCAGAAAAGGGGATTTCAACAAGCGTCCATTATTTTCCTAACCATTTGTATGACATTTATAAACCATTTTACCGTAAATTACCTGTCGCTGAAAGCGTATGGAAAACAATTGTTACCCTGCCCTTTTATCCGGGCATGAGTGAAACCGACGTCAGCCTGGTAATAGATGCCGTAAAAACATTCAAGATATAATTATGGACCTGACAATATCAATAGTAAGTTACAATACAAAAATAAAACTTCAAGCCTGCTTGGAATCAATTTTCCAATATAAGGGTAAAAAAACATTTGAAGTTATAGTTGTTGATAACGCGTCTGAAGACGGCAGTATTGAAATGGTTAAAAGTTTCTTTCCTCAGACAGCATTGATTCTAAACAGCGCGAATTTATTTTTCAGCTGCGCGCATAACCAGGCGTTTAAACGCGCGAAAGGGAAATATGTGCTTATTCTTAATTCTGATACCCTTATTAAAAACAACACCTTTGACGAATGCCTGGATTATTTTGAAAATAACTCTGAAGCGGGAGCGCTTACCTGCAGGACAACAAACACGGACGGCTCTTTTCAGTTAAATTATTCCGAAGACTACAGGTATAAACTCGCCTTGCTGAACTATACTTTTTTGGGCAAAATATTCCCAAAAACAAAAAAAACATTTAATGACGAGTTTACCTATTTCAACGACCGGGGCGCCAGCATCAGGGAAGTTTGCGTAGCGGGGGATGCTAACCTTTGGATACGTAAAGAAATTGCTGAAAAAACAGGCTATTACGACGAAAGATTTAAATTGTATTATACCGAGAATGACATTTGCATCAATGTGCGCAAGCTGGGACACAAAATATACTTTATACCGTCAGGAAGCGTGGTTCACCATGTAAGGCAAAGCGTTGAGAAAGCCGGATTAAAAAAGATTTCACAAATTTATTATGAAGACACTATTGAATATTACAAAAAATATAACGGTTATTTCCCGGCGCTATTTTTGGCAGTCCTGATAAAAATAACAAATTTGCTGATTAAAATGCAAAAATTAAAAAATCAGAACATATTTTTTACATTTTTAAACCATCCAAACAACATTAAATGAAAGTCTTAGTACCGTTTTACCCTCATTATGCCTCAACAGAAAAAACCGATTATTTTAAAATTGCGGCTGCTATCACCAATGGGGAAATAGTAACAACTGACAAAAACAACTTTTTCCAGCTAATCCGAAAAGTATGGGGCCAAGACGTTCACGGCCACGGCAGGGGGTTTCCATTCCCGCAGATTGCCTGTTTTTTTACAAAGAAATCTGTCTATACCTTCCACAACAACTTTATAGGCCAGAAATGGCATGCGATAATACTGCGCCGGTTTATATTCAACCACTATGATAAAATCATAGTCCAAAGTGAATTTGCAAGGAAAAATTATATTGGCCAGGGCATAAAAACTGACAAGCTGGCTTTGATACCCTTACCCATCGATTACAAATATTATTCGCAAAACAAAGGTAACGGCAATGAATTTAAAAAAAGATTTAATATTGGCGTTGGTGAACAGTTTGCTTTCAGTATCGGAACAAGTTACCACAAAAATCCTGAAATAATCGTAGAAGCCTGTAAACTGGCTAATATCAAGCTTGTAATTGCAGGCTTCAAAGATAAAATGCAGGCAAAATCAGTTTATGGCGGTTTTAAAGTGGGAAAAGAAATAGCCGCTGACACAGATAATGTAATTTTTACCGGCCATTTAAGAGGGGCTGATTTTCTTTCCGCTTTTGATGCGGCCGCTATATATGTGAATTCATCCGATGAAGACGGCGAAGCAATGGGTTCGGCGGTTTTTGAGGCGGCATCAGCCGGCGTTGCTCTGTGCGTCCCGGATTATGGAACCTTTGATGCGTTTAAAGGGTCTGCTCTTTTTCATAAAAATCATGACGCCAAAGCATTAGCTGAAAACATTAAAAAATATATGGCTGATCCAAATTTAAGAAAAACCAATGGAGAAAAAGCACAGAAGATTGCCTCTAATTTTGATTATGATATTGTAAGAAAGCAATATGAGGATTTATACAAAGAGTTAGGAATAATTGGAGGGGCTGGATGAATATTCTATTTATTACCCATTCATTTCCATACCCCCTTGATGAGGGAATTAAACTGATGGCCTATAGCTTAATAAAAGAATTGTCAGCCCGGCATAAGGTCAATTTATTGAGCCTGATAGAAGATGAATCGGAAATAAAATATGTGCTTGAATTGAGAAAATATTGTTTTAAGGTAGAAACTGTTGTAAAAGTTTTGCCAAAATCGCCCATAAAAAGGGCATTGAACACATTCTTCCAAAAAGAGCCGTATAATATATTGCAGTTTTATTCGCTTGAATTTGAAAACAAATTAAAACAAATGTTAAATGAAGAAAAATACGACCTGCTTCATTTTAATTTTATGAATACTTCCTATTACAGGAATTTTACGCCTGATTCC
>Ga0180007_10003708_pt1 | contig 16794 bp, 21 predicted proteins | sample MM_PC_MetaG_FD_121122 | JGI IMG/M metagenome (GOLD analysis project Ga0180007, IMG submission 121122) | Groundwater microbial communities from the Aspo Hard Rock Laboratory (HRL) deep subsurface site, Sweden - MM_PC_MetaG | ecosystem: Environmental > Aquatic > Deep subsurface > Groundwater... | reverse complement strand
TTGTTTCTTCTAAATCAAGCCTTCCACGAGGAGTTAAAAAACATAAATCTTCTTCTTTTTCTAACAAATCCAAAATACATCCTCTTAAATTATTCCTACCTCTCTCTTGCCTAACTGAAAAATCTCCCTTAAGTTCAATAAAATCTGGAACAGAATAACCCCCTCCATTTGTTTCAGTAATTCCCACCCTCACTCTTTCAGAAGATGGAAATCCGTCAATATAAATAATTTTTTGAGGCATAACTTTCAAAAAAACCCACTTCTATATATTTATTATTGTGATAAAGAAGTAGAATTTACAAAACTTAACCTCTCCCAAAAACCCTAACCCAAAAACTCGACCTATCTTTTTTTGAATCATATGCTATACCTGTAATTTTTGAAGCAATTTCCTTGTAAGCCCTCGCTGTTTTGCTTTTTGGAAAAACATGAACAACAGCGTCCTTAAGATTAAGCGCTCTCTGAATATCCAAGTCCTCTGGAATCATCCCAAGAATCGGCACCTCAAGCATTTCCTTAACTGTCTCTGGCTGTATTTCAATCTGATTCTTCCTCACCCTTGTCATAATAACCCCAATTACAGGCTTGCCCATTTGCTCTGCAATTTTAATTGCCTTAACGCATCTGTTATCGCAGGCATTTCAGGATTAGTTACAATAATTAATTCATCCGCCAAATCAATTGCAGCCCTTGCTTCCTCGCCCAAACCCGCAGCACTATCAACAATTACATACTTTGAAATCATCTTAAAATCTTTCTTGCAATTTTTCAGCCTCTCTGGCCTCAAATTATCAAGTTCTTTTATTGACAAAGAAGCAGGAATTATTTTCATTCCAGATTCATGCTCATAAACAGCCTCAAAAACATCTGACTTTTTATTCAAAACATGATTTAAATTTACAGGAACTTCTGGAGAATTCAAGTGAATCCCCACATTAGGAGTCGACAAATTCCCGTCAACAACCAAAACATCCTCGCCAAAATAATTTATTGCAGCCCCCAGATTTATAGCTGTGGTCGTCTTTCCAACTCCACCTTTCCCAGAAGTGATGACAATTATTCTTGACATTTTATTATTTATTAGAAGCTTTTACTCCTATGATAGAAGAAATTGTTTGGTTTTACTTATAAACTTTTCTAACTTTTCTGCATAAATTTTTAACATTTCCAAATTGACATTAATCTCTTTCCCTTGATAAAAAATTTTTAAATTAACATTTTTCCTAAATTCTCCGATTCGCTCTGTTCTTAATTCCTTAATTTTCCTAAACATTTTATGTAACTCTAAAACCTCTAAGAATTCTTTGTCTTTTTTGAAAAGTTTTTCCACCTCTTCAATTTTTCCCAGGGGATTTCCAGAAATTGACTTAATTTTCTTCTTTTTCTCTGCGTGGTTTAAAATACTCTCAATACTCTTTTCAATCATTTTTGCCCATCTTAAAATAAGATTAACAATTACATCACATGTTTTTGTATACTTCAAACTAACATACAATAAGTGATCTGCACTAATTTTTTCCTGTATTATATCTTCCATAACATTCAATTACCAGACGTAGAATTCATTAAGTAAAAGGGCTTTTTATATTTTGTTGAAGTTTTGTTTTATTGTATTTTTGGTTTTATATAAAATGTCCTTTGCCAAAACAAGAAATTCCTTTGTTTTTTCAATGGGAATCGTCTCTGGTTGCAATTTTTCTGAGAGTATAATAATTTTGTCTTGTTTTATAAACTCAAAAGAACTCTGCTCGTGCTTCTTGGAAACTTCAAATAAATGGTTTATTAGTTTAATCTCATTTTCATTTATACCATATCTTTTTGAACATTTATTCTTGAAAGTTTGAAAATTCAGCCCAGGGTCCTTGTAAATTCTGATGCGCCTGTAAAGATACTCATATTGTAAAATTGAATTAATGCAACTTACTATAGCTCTTTTTGATTCTGTAATTGACTTGAGCAACAATCTCTTGTCTTTTACAAGGGGAAATGTAACATAAACAAGATGGTCTATTTTTCTAATAATGTTCTCTGCTTCTTGAATGTGTTCTAAGAATTTTTCCATCTTTAATCCTGAAGCTTTTTTGTTAATTTATTTGCGCGAAGCGCGTAGTAGGGCAGGGAGGGAGGGAAAACAAAAAAGTTTACAAATTTTTCCATAGAATTAAAGGGTTTTAGAATTGATATAAATTGTGGTTTTAAACAAACCAACCCCCATAAACTTTTTAACTCAGAATTCTTTGAAAGAGTATGAAAGCTTATTGTTTCCTTAACGAATCTGGAGAGGACTTCCCAAAAAGAGGATTTCTTTATATCCCTATAATCGGACTTATCCCAACTGAAGAGAACGAAAACATTCTTTATTACAAATCAAAGAAATTCAAAGAATTCAAAAAAATTTTCAGAGAATTTATTAAAAAAGGTTCTTTAGGGGATTATTCAGAGAAGTTAATCTCCCTAGGAGAAATAGATGTTCCTACCCCATTGGTTAGCTCTCTCCACATCCAATCTAAACTTTTTAGAGAAATAGAATCCATCTCAATGACAAAAATTAAAGAATGTTTAGAAAAGATTATTAAATCTGAATCTTCTTTTCTCACATCATTAGTAAAACAACAAGTTGGGTTGAGGGATTACTAACTCAACTCTAAAATTGCTTTAGGTAAAATAACGCTTGGATTTTGCCTAGTGGAATTCTTATTCACTAAGTTCAAGAATTGCTCCTGCCAAGTCGTCTGTTTTTTCCAAGGTTTCTCTTGCTTTTTTTTCAGAGACGCCTGTTTTTTCCATTATTGTTTTAATGTCTTCTTCTGAAATTGTGGGTTCTGATTCTTCGTGGATTTCGCCTACAATTTGAAAAGTTTCCTGCCCCTGCATTCTGATTTTTGTTACAGACGGATTTTCAATAATTATTTTCCCGTCGGGTTTTTCAATAATAACACGAGAAGCATTAATTTCTTCCTGGGAAATTCCCATCTGCTTCATAACTGCTTGCATCTTTTTTGGGTTTAATCCTGGAAACATTTTATTTAAAGAACACACTCAAGAAAACTCTGAAAGCAATTATCAAGATAATAAAAACTATTACATGAGTCGGTTTAAGATTGAATTTACTTGCATATTCTTCATTGAACCTCATTAGCCCACCGAATCCACCAGGTAATTGCACTCCTTGATTTGCCATAATTTAGAAAGATATAGATAGTTTTTAAAAGTTTCTTGAATGTAAGGGGTTATGGAATTAAAAGGAAAAGTCGCTTTGATAACAGGGTCAAGTAGAGGAATTGGAAAGACAACTGCCCTAAGATTTGCAGAAGAAGGAGCAAAAATAATTGTTAATTATCATATATCTAATTTTGAACCAGATGCAGAAGCTAATGCAAAAAAAGTCGTTGAAGAAATAAGAAAAAAAGGCCACGAAGTTATGGCGATAAAGTGTGATGTTTCGCAAGAAAATGAAGTTAAAAACATGGTTGATAAAATTATTGAAAAATTTGGTAGGATTGATATTCTTATCAATAATGCGGGGATTGTTTACGATGTTCCTTTGTTCGAGAAAACAGTGGAACAATGGAAAGAAACATTAGATACTAATTTGATTGGGATTTTTTTATGTTCTAAATATGTCTCCAAGAAAATGCTTACGCAAGGTTCAGGGAATATAATAAATATTTCTTCAACAAATGGAATAAATTCTTTTAGTCCTGAATCTGCAGATTATGATGCTTCTAAATCAGGAGTAATCAGCCTGACTAAAAATTTGGCTGAAAAATTAGCTCCAAGCATAAGGGTAAATTGCATTACTCCAGGATGGGTTGATACAGAAATGAATAAGAACTTATCAAAAGATTTTATGAAGAAAGAAAAAGAGAAAACATTTCTGAAAAGGTTCGCAAATTCTGAAGAGATTTCTTCAGTTGCTCTGTTTCTTGCTTCAGACGATGCCACCTTTATGACCTGAAGTATTGTAGTTATTGATGGGGGATATAAATAATTAAAATTAAATAATAGGTTTTAAAAATCCTGTGGGTATATTCTTACTATGACTAAAAATAATTTTGATTTTCATGCGATTGAAACCAAATGGAGAAATTTCTGGGAAAAAGAAAAAATCTACAAGTTCAACCCTGATTCAAAAAAAAAGATTTTTTCTGTTGACACACCACCACCATATATTTCAGGCAAGATGCATATTGGTCATGCGTTTTCATATTCTCAACAAGATTTTATCGTGAGATTTATGAGAATGTTTTTAGCAAAAAAAGGAGGAGTATTTTATCCTTTTGGAACAGACGATAATGGCTTGCCCACAGAAAGATTTATTGAAAAGATAAATAAGGTAAAAAGCAAAAATATGGGACGAAGTGATTTCGTTGATTTGTGTTTGAAAACCCTTGAAAAAATTACCCCTAATTGCCTGCAAGATTTTATTAACCTAGGAATTTCCGCAGACTATTCAATTTATTATTCAACGATTGATAAACATTCCCAGAAAGTTTCACAGAAATCCTTTCTTGAGCTGTATAAAAAAGGAGAAATTTACAAGGCCTCATTTCCAACTTTGTGGTGCCCTGAATGCCAAACTTCAATCGCTCAAGCAGAACTAGAAGACAAAGAAGAACCAAGTTTATTTTCTACACTTAAATTTTCTTGTGAAGGCAAAGAACTATTAATTGCAACCACCCGCCCTGAACTCCTTGGCGCGTGCGTCGCTGTTTTTGTTAACCCCAAAGATAATAGATATAAAAAAATAATTGGGAAAAAAGCCAAGGTGCCTTTGTTTGATTTTGAAGTTCCAATTATCAAAGACGAATCCGCAGAAATAGACAAGGGAACAGGTGTTTTGATGATCTGCTCTTATGGAGATAGATTTGATATTGATGCAATTAACAAGCATAAATTAGAACCAAAAATAGTCTTAGAAAAACAAGGCAAAATTATTAAAGGGAATTATAAAGGACTAAAAGTAAAAGATGCTAAGAAAAAAATCTTAGATGACTTAAAAAATAAAAATTTAATTGCTGAACAAAAACCAATTAATCATGTTATAAATGTGCATGATAAATGCGGGACAAGTATTGAATTTATCGAGACAGAACAATGGTTTACAAAAATTTTAGATAAAAAGAAAGAGCTTATTGAGCAAGGGGAAAAAATTAAATGGTACCCAGAATATATGTTTAAGAGGTATAAAAATTGGGTGAATGGCCTTGAATGGGATTGGAGCATTTCAAGGGACAGACATTTTGGAGTCCCCATCCCAGTATGGTATTGTAAAAGTTGCAATGAAATTGTTTTGCCCGACGAGAAAGAATTACCTGTTGATCCTTTACAGAACAAAAAGAAATGCCCAAAATGCAGTAAAGTTGCAGAACCTGAAAAAATGGTTTTAGACACTTGGGCAACTTCTTCTCTGACTCCTCAAATTGCTTCAGAGCTCATTGATAACAAAGTAGAAATTCCTTTTTCATTAAGACCCCAGGGACATGACATTATTAGAACTTGGGCATTTTATACAATTGTAAAATCTTATTTACACAAAAAAAAGATTCCTTGGAAAGATATTGTAATCTCTGGAAATGTTTCATTAGATGGGGAAAAAATGAGCAAAAGCAAAGGAAATATAATTAACCCACAAGATGTGATGAAAGAACATAGTTCAGATGCCCTTAGGTTCTGGGCAGCAAGTTCTAGGTTAGGAAATGATTTGGATTATCAAGAAAAAGATATAATCGCAGGAAAGCGTTTTGTCAATAAATTACTAAACGCCTCAAATTTCATTTTCATGAATTTAAAAGATTATGACAGAAAACAACCAAAACTTGAAAAAATTGATGAATTATTTTTAAGAGAATTAAATAAAATAATAAAAACTGCAACAGAAAATTTTGAAAAATATGAATACTCAAAAGTAAAACAAGAAATAGAAAACTTTTTCTGGAAAATATTCTGCGACAATTATCTTGAAATTGTAAAGAAAAGAATTTACAATGAAAAAGGCGACAAAAAAAAGTCAGCACAGTCCACACTTTATCAATCTCTTTTAGCAATCCTAAAAATGATGGCTCCAATTACACCTTTTATTGCAGAAGAAATTTACCAAGAACATTATAGAATTCATGAAAAAGACAAAAGCATTCACATTTCTAGCTGGCCTGAAACCAAAAAAATCACCGACGACAAGAACAATATTTTTGATTTAATGATTAAAATAATTGCAAAAGTTCGGCAGGAAAAAACAGCAAATCAAAAAGCAATGAATTCTGAAATTGTCTTGACTCTTGAAAAAAAAGACAAGGAAAAATTAAGAGAAGTTTTAGATGATTTAAAGGATGTTACAAATGCGAGAGAGATAAAAGAGGGGAAATTTAGGGTTGAATTTATTTGATTAGAATTTAACCCAAGATAAGCTAACCTTTGAGGAGATATTTAGAATAGGAGAAAATTAATAAAGATATTTTTGTTGGTAAAACTAAAATGAGTAAAGAAATTAAATTTATTTTTTTTGATGTTGGAGGAGTTATTATTTTTGATTTTTCTAAAACGAATAAATGGCAAGAAATGATGTCTGACATTGGAATAAATAAAACTAATAAAAAACCATTTGAGGACCTCTTTAAAAAATATGAGCCAGAAATATGTAGGGGCAGAAAGATTGATACATTTGTTGAGGTCGTGAAATCAGAGTTAGGTTTAGAGTTCAAAGAAGGATATTCAATGTTAGACGATTTTGCAGACAGATTTGAAGTTAACACAAGTATCCATCCTATTTTAAATGAATTGTCAAAGAAATATAAAATTGGATTATTAACAAACATGTATCCAGGTATGTTGGAGGCAATAAAGAAAAAGGGCATCCTGCCCCAAGTAAAATGGGATGTTATTCTTGATTCAAGCATTGTTGGTTTTAAAAAACCTCAAGAGGAAATTTATGGGATTGCAGAAAATAAGTCTAATACAGACCCAGAAAAGATATTGCTTGTTGAAAATGAGAGAGTAAATATTAATGTTGCCAAAAAACGTGGGTGGCAAATTTTGTTATATAACCCCTCTAATCCTCTTACTTCAAATAATAAATTAAGAGAATTGTTGAATATAAAATGAAAATTATAACAAAACAATCTTTGAAATTTTAATATTTTTATTAAGAGATTAACCCCCACAATTTTAAAAACACCCTTTTTCTTATTTAATTATGCCATTAACAAAAGCAAATATAAAATTTCCATTAGCCATCTTCATAAAATGAAATTGACTAAAGACGCACTTGAAGAAATTGTAGAAGAACTGAAAAAACACAAGGGCAGACACACTGAATTAATCACAGTCTATATCTCGTCTGGTTTTGATGTTAATTCTGTGCAAAAACAATTAGAAGCAGAAAAATCCACTGCAAAAAATATCAAGTCAGCGTCGACAAGAAAAAATGTTGTTGATGCACTGGAGAAAATTGTCAGGTATTTGAAAACCTTGAAAAAAACACCTGAAAACGGCCTAGCACTTTTTTCAGGAAATATTTCGCGAGTTGAAGGACAAAGTGATTTACAGTTATGGGCAATTGAACCAACAATGCCATTAAAAATCAGGTTATATCGTTGCGACAAAGAATTTGTTTTAGAACCATTAGAAACAATGCTTGAAGTAGATGAAGTTTTTGCATTATTAGTTATGGACAGAAAAGAAGCAACAATTGGTTTACTTGAAGGAAAAAGAATTGAAATAATCCAAAAAATGACTTCTGGAATTCCAAGCAAAGTTCGGGCTGGAGGTCAATGTTGTGCACTAGAAACAATTGTCAATGAAAAAAATAAGGGAGAAATAGAATTAAAAGATATTGAAATTGGAAATGAAATAAAGGCATTGGATTTACAATCCAATGAAATTGTTTTCACTAAAGTGAAAAATAAATGGGGTGTTATTAAAGATAAATACAGGAAGATTAATGTGGATGATTGTTCTTCGATCATTGCTTCTGATGATCACACTTTTTTTAAGGATGCCAATAACAAAATTATTGAAATTAGGGCTAAGGATTTGAAAGAGGGAGATGATTTAATAGGTTTTGGTCAAGATAACAAATCATTTGTGAAAGGCATTAAGGAAGTTAAGGATATTAATGATAAACTGGAAATGATAGACCTTGAAACTGAAGTAAAAAACTTTTTTGCTAACGGCATTCTTGTGCACAATTCGTCTCAGCGTTTCCACAGAATTACAGAGGGCTTGACAAAAGATTTTTACAAAAGGATTGCAGAAGCGATGAAAAAAATCTTTTTTGAAATGCCTAAATTAAAAGGTATTTTAGTTGGAGGACCAATCCCTACAAAAAACGAATTTCTCGACGGAGAATATATGGTTACAAAGTTAAGAGAAAAAGTTATTGGAATGAGAGATATTGGGGGCTCTGATGAATCAGGAATAAAAGAACTTGTTGAAAAATCACAAGACATTTTAGCAGAACAGGAAATCATACATGAGAAAAAAATTCTCGAAAAGTTCTTTCAAACACTTGGAGAAAAACCAGACCTAGCAACCCTAAAAGAACCCTTAACAAAAAAAGCACTCGACTATGGTGCTGTTGATGTTTTATTGCTGTCAAAAAGTTTAGAAAAAAACATCTCAAAACCCTTAAAAGAAATTGCAGAAAATATTGGCTCAACAATTGAAATTATTTCCAATGAAACAGAAGAAGGGCAGCAATTTGAAAACCTTGGAGGAATTGGAGCTATCTTGAGGTTCAGGGTTTAAACAATGGATATAGTAAAAATAAGTAAAAATTTTGCAAAAAAGAAATATGTAAATCATGATGAAAAACATCAATGGAATCATGTTGAAGATGTTATGGATATTGCTTTGAAATTAGCCAAGTTTCATCCAGAAGCAGATTTAGAGATTCTAAAACTAGCAATTATTTTTCATGATATTAGTTATGATCGATATGAAACTCATGTTGAAGAATCTGTAAAAGTCGCAGAAAAATTCTTAGAAGAACATAATTATCCTAAAGAAAAAATAAAGAAAGTTTTACAAGTGATAATTTCTCATTCTGGCCCACATAGAAGAAACCTTGGAGAATCCAAATTAATCGAAGGAAAAATAATCTATGATTCTGATAAGTTTAATTACTCAAAAACCAAAGAAGGCTTTGAAAAATATTATAACAAATTTTATTTGGACACAACTCGTGAATTCCTAAAAAAGTCTTGGCATGCGAAAAATAATTAATCTAATCCCTAATTTTATAAATTCCTCTGCTTTTTCTAAATTATTGTATTAAGATTTAAACCAAATCAATCATCCAGTTAGATAATGTTCCTGTGTCATCACAATGATAAACTTTGTGAATTATTTGATTAAATCTTCCTTTTAATTCCATTTTATTTTCTTTTACTAATCTTTCATTTTCTTCAGAGATTTTTAATTGAGATGGTTTGAACATTACTGGCTTGTAACCAAAACAATCCTCAAAGATATTTATTCCTTCTTGTAAATACTCTTGACTTTGCACAGTTCCAAATTCTTCAAATTCATGGGTTATGCCATGAAGCCCTAATTCTTTGTTTAAAGAAAGAATATAATCACACCATTCCTTATTTTCTGAAATTAACCTATTATTGAATTTTGGAATTATCCAAAGGATTTCTGATTTTTCCAAATCCTCCTGACTACAAAAAATTCCAGGTGAAACATCGTCGATTTCTTTTGGAGAAATTAAACGAACAAATAAAAAAGGGAAAATCAAGATTAAAAAAATCAAGAGAATGATTAATAATGGTTTTTTCATATTATTCTTAAGATGCTCAGATTTTTAAATCCTTTTTGTTTTATTATTTTATGAGATATACAATTGATTTAGATCCACACCAAATTTATTCTTTGATTGGCGATCTTTTTTTAATTCTCTTTTTTATATCAATTGTTTTCCTTATTTTGGTTAGGAAAAATATTCATCTAAAATTTCTGAATAGAGTTCACCAATTCTTTCATAATAATCCTAAGAAGGTTAAGATGTTTGCCTTAATTTTTTCTGTGATATTAATAGGCGGATTTTTTACAATACAATATAAAATCTATGCATTAGATGAATCTACTACTGTTTATGTTGATGAGAAAATTGTAATCATAGAGATAGATGATTATTGGAATGTTAATGATACTGCTGGATATTTTGAACGCTATGGTTATACTATGAAAGATTATAAGGAAGTTTCAGATGTTCTCGATAAACATATGGTGAAGGCATCTTTAGGGGTGACACCTTATATTTTTGTTGAAGAAACTAGAGAGAACTTTGCTTTGAGAGATGACGAAGAAATGATTTCTTATCTTAAAGAGCTTGATGAAAAAGGATATGAATTAGCGATGCATGGGTATAATCATTGTAGGAATGTAAATTATTGCCCGAAATATGAAGAAGTTTGGTACAATGTTTTTAATGGTAAATTAGAATTAGAAGAAATTTTTGGAATCAGTTTTGTTTCTTATTTTCCTCCTGGGAATTATTGGACTACTGAACAATATGAAAACGTTAAGGAAGCAGGGTTTAAAGTAATTGGGAATACACACGTTCCTAAAGCATATTTTGACGAAGAAGTAATTATAACTAATAAAGCATACGACCCAATTTATGTTTACGAATGGTACAAATTAAATTTCAAACACACACCTTATAAAGAATGGATTGAGGAATATAATGAGAAAAATCTTTTTATATTACAATTGCACTGTAACACTTTTGATTCACAGAAGAAGTTAGATGATTTGGACAAATTCTTAAAATATGTCAATGAAGATGGAGCGAAAGTTATGACTTACAAAGAGTTTTATGATTACATTGATGGGAAACAAACTTTAGAGAAAGGATTAACTGGAAAAATTGTTACCGAATAAACTTATAAACATCACCTATTTTCTTAATCCATGGCAATGACCAGCAAAACCGCTGACGAAATTGACGAAGCAAAAGAAAAAGAGGACCTAAAAACTCTTGAAGCAGTTTTTTTCGTCTCAGGAAGATTTTTGTCAATGCAAGAACTAATTTCACTCTCTGAATTAAATCCAATAATCCTCGAGGGGTTGATAGAAAAACTAAAGGAAAAATACGAGGGTTCTGATTCTGCAATGGAAATTATACAAAAAAATGGCTCTTGGAAAATGGACGTCAAAAAAGAATATTCTTATATTATTAATAAGCTGGCAACAGGAAGCGCTGAATTTTCAAAAGCAGAGCAGGAAACCCTTGCAATTATCGCGTTCAAGCAACCAATTAAACAATCTGTCATAATCAAAATCAGAGGCAATAAGGCTTATAATCATGTTAAAAAATTTGCAGAGCTTGGATTAATCAAAAAGAAAAAAACAGGACACACAAACGAACTTTCACTTAGCGATGAGTTTTATGATTATTTTAATGTTAATGAAGAAGAAACGACATTACAAAAATCTTTAAAAACAGAAATATCTGAAGAGTAAGATGGAATTTCTGCCTATAGTCTACCTCGGATATATGTTTGTGTCAATTTATTTTTTATCTTTATTTTTGTTGTTGTATAAAAAGAATAGAAAAATTATGTTTAATTATCCTGAGACAAAAAAGATTTATGAAATCACAGCGATTGTTCCTGCCTATAATGAAGAGGACACTGTTGAAGATACTATTAAATCTATTTTAAATGTTGATTATCCTGGATTGAAAGAAATTATTGTTGTTGATGATGGAAGTACAGATAATACTTGGAAGATTATTCAAGGGTTGGCAAAGAAGTATGAGAAAGTTAAAGCTTACACTAAAGAGAATGAAGGAAGCAAGGCCTGCCCGTTGAATTTTGGTTTGAAAAAAGTGAAGACAGAAATTGTGGCTGTTATTGATGCGGACAGTTATCCTGCTGTGGATTCTTTTAGGAAGATGGTTGGTTTTTTTGATGAACCTAATGTAGGTGCTGTTACTTGTATTTTTATCCCAAGGAATAATAAAACCTTTTTTGAAAGACTTCAAGCTGTTGAGTATAACATCATTGCTTTTACTAGAAAACTTTTAGATTATGTCGACGCTATTTATGTTACTCCTGGACCACTGGCTTTATACAAAAAAGATGCCCTAGATAAAATTGGAGGGTTTGATAAAAAAAATATGACTGAAGATATTGAAGCAACATGGCATTTAGCTTATGAGGGTTTTCACAGAAGGATGTGCCTATCAACTTCTGCCACCACAACAGTTCCAAAAAAAATTAAACCATGGTATAAACAAAGAAGAAGATGGAATATTGGAGGGCTTCAATGCATTTCGAAATATAAGAAATGTTTTTTTAAAAAAGGGATGTTGGGTTTTTTTATACTTCCTTTTTTTATTTTGCAGTTGACTCTTGGTTTAATTGGGTTAAGTATATTTTTTTATTTGATGACAACAAGGATTATTAGCAATTTCCTTTATACAAAATATTCAGTTTCTGTTGGAACTCCCTTAATAACAATGAATGATTTTTTTATAACTCCAAGTTTCTTGAACTATTTAGGGGTTATTTTATTTATTGCAGGAGGGCTTTTTACTATTCTTGTATTATATATAATAAATAAGGATTTGTTGAAGAAGCACAATCTTTTTAATGTCTTATTTTATCTAATTGTTTATCTGGCGGTTTATCCATTCATAATGATATCAGCAATTTATAATTTTTTAAGAGGAGGGGCTTCTTGGAGATAATGGGAAATCAAAAATGGGTTTTTCTAAAAGCTTTGATAGTTACTTTGATAGTTTTTGATATTGGGATATATTTAGGGTACATGTTAGAGAATTCAAGGGTTGATGAGATAAACAAGTGGTATCTTGAAGCAGAAATGGAGATTCTGGATCAAACTATTCAGAAAGATGCTTTGGATTTAATGGATCTTGATTGTAGGACGCTTGAAGAAGAGAACATAATGTTTGGGGACAAAATTTTTAAAGAAGCTCTTGAAATAGACAAAATTGAAAAGGCGAGCAGAATTGTAGAAAGCATTAATTTTCAACATAAAAGGTATGACTTGCTTAGGACTTTGTTTTGGATGAATAGTATTAGAATCAAAGAAAAATGTAAATCTGAATTTCATACAGTTGTTTATTTGTATCAATATAATGAACCCTCTTTGGAGCAAAAATCTAAACAAAGATTTTTTTCAAAATTACTTCAAGAACTCAAGGAAATTTACGGAAATAAAATTTTGTTGATTCCTATAGCAGCGGATAATGATTTAGCATCTATTAATCTCTTAACAAAAAAATTTGAGATAAATGAATTGCCTGTTATTTTAATCGATGAAAAGACCAAAATAACAGATGTTGAAAGTTTAGAGGATTTTGAAAAATATCTCAATTAATCATATCCCCCACCATACAAATATTAAAAAATGGCTCCAGAATACTACTTTTATGGAATGCTCTAAGTGCGGAATTTCAGGAGAAAAAGCACTTCTCTTTGATGTGATTTCAAAAGAAGGCATTATTAAAATCTGCAGAAAATGTTCTTTTGAAGATGATTTACCAATTATTAGAAAACCTACCTTCTCTGGTTCTCAAGAAGAAGAAAAACAAACCGTCCATGAACGACTCTCGCGCATTTCCGGAATTAGCCCAGTGAAAAAGGTTAATGAACAAAATTTTGAATTAAAAATTAAAGACGAAGAGTTGAGAAAAATTTCCAACAAAAACGTCGCTGATACTGTTATGCACTCTAAAAAAATGGAAAATTTAGTGGAGAATTTCCACTGGATAATTATGCGTGCGAGAAGGTCAAAAAAATTAACCCAAGTACAATTTGCTGAAAAAATTAGCGAGCCAGAGATTTCAATCCAGTTAGCAGAAAAAGGAATTATTCCCAAGGGAAAACGCGGATTTGTGCAAAAACTTGAAATGCATCTTGGAATAAGAATTTTAAAGGACGAAATTCAAACAAAATCCTTTGACGAGGAAAAAGAAAAAATTAAAGCAGAACTAATTAAAAAAGCAGGGCAAGATGAAGTTGATTTTGACGAGGTCACAACAAAAACCCTAACTATCGCTGACTTAAAAGATTTAAGAAAAAAACAAGAAGAAAAACTTTTTGTTCCTATCAAAAAAGCCACAGAAAATAAGCCAGAATTTAAAGAGGATTTAAGAGACAAAAGAGATTTAACAGAAGAGGAAATGAACGACATCATTTTTGGAAGAAGGTAGTTGTTTTATGCAATATAAAATCCTCTTAAAAAATTTAAACCCCTATATCTATCTAATTATGTCACCAATTAATCAAAGGTTTTCTATTAACTAAATCACATCAATCTGCAAATGAAATGAACAAGTAATTTATTAGATTTAAAATAAGCCTTATATCCCTCTCCAATCACAACCTTTATAAATTAAATTAATAAATTCTTATTATGGAAATCAAAATTATTAACAGCTCAAAAGACGAAATAGAGTTTGAAACAGACAACTTAACAATCGCAGAAATTTTACGAGTGTATTTGAATAAGGACTCTACAGTTAAATTCGCAGCTTGGAAACAAGAACACCCAACAGAAAATATAATAATGTCTGTCAAAACCCAAGGCAAGACAGCAAAAAAAGCAATCAACGACGCGGTTGAATTAATTACAAAAGAGCTTGACAAAACTCTCGTGGATTTTAAAGGACTAAAATAGAACAACAATCCTTATTAATTCTTTTACATAACTATTTTAATGGAAGAAAAAATATCTGCTGGAAGTTTTGACCTGACACAATGGCTTGAAGGAGGCTATGAATGCGACGTGATTACAATGATTGCAGGACCGCCTGGTTGTGGAAAAACAAATTTTTGCATTCTTGCGTCGTGCAGTCAAGCAAAAAAAGGAAACAAAGTTTTGTTTATTGACACAGAAGGAGGATTTTCAGTTGAAAGAGTAAAACAAATAATTGGGGAGGACTATGAAAAAATTTTAGAGAACATTTTCTTGTTAGAACCTGTAAATTTCGAAGAGCAAAAAAAGTGCTTTGAAAGATTATTAGACAAAATAAATAAAGAGCATATTAGCTTAATTATCATCGACGGAATGGCAATGCTTTACCGCCTTGAATTTGGAGACGCCCAAAAATCAGGAGACTCTGAAAACATAAAAAAAATCAATGGAGAAATTGCAAGGCAAATGAGAATTTTAGCAGAAATCGCAAGAAAGAAAAAAATCCCTATAATTTTAACAAACCAAGTTTACGCAACATTTCAAAGTGAAGAGGACTGGAAACAAGGAAAAGAAAAAGAAATGAACATCGTCGGAGGGGATTTAATGAAATATTGGAGTAAGTGTATAATTCAATTGAAGAATAATTCTGGGAGGAGAAAAGCCTGCTTGCTAAAGCACAGAAGCATCAAAGAAAAAGAAATGGGTTTTGAAATAAGAGATAAAGGCGTTTTCAAAAAGGGTTGGATTTAGAATATATGTTTGAGGATAGAAATAATTAAATAAGGGTAAATGAATCTAAAATTATGAAAATTATTAAATCTACGGATGGAAGAAAAAGATATCCTGACAAGATTGAAGTAAGAGGAAGAAGTGTTGATGTTTTGACTAGGGCGCTGTCTCAATTTCCAAAAGGTGCTAAGGTTGACTTAGAAGAAGAATGGAGACAATCATATATGGTTGATAAAGTTTTTACACTAACTTATGATAGAGATTTTAAAGAAGTAACTATCAAGAAACTTTATTAACAACCCCAATCAATCCTCGTCGTTAAACGAGTAAATTTGTCTTCTATTTAACCCTCAAGTTGTAATAAATCCATATAAAGATTTCTCCCTATATAAAATAGAAACTAAAACATAAGCAGATTTGATAATCTTCCTTTTTATTAAAAAGGATTTCGTGATGACAAATTAAAAACCGTGCCAAAAAGGTAGGGGGGAATAGCCGAGCGAAATCAGGAATTTTTTAAATCTACGAAAAAACACAAAATAAAAAATGTCAAACCTAAAATTTGAAGTTATAAAGAAAATTGCAGAGACAAAATTCAAGTACAAAAACCTGGGTGAGATTTCTCAAATAAATAGTATTTCACCCCCGAGTGTTTTTATTGGTTCAAAAATGAGATACCCTCTCGTGAGTGTTGGAATTTTATCCCCGCTTGAAAAAGACGAAAATGCCTGGATTTACGACGACGAAAAATATTGGGCTGAAAAAGATTTTCAAATAAGTGAAGTTCTACAATTAAGAAACAGCTTATTAAACTCGCGGTTTTTTTCAAAAGTTCAGGATTCTCGTTTGAATAAAAAGTTTGTTGAAATTGCAAAAGAAGTTGCAACTGCGTGTAAGCCAGTTGATATTGAAATAGAATTAAAACAAAGAGCCAGGTTTAGAAGAGACAAGGACAAGATTTTTGCCCCGCACGGAATGAGAGCACTGTTAAAAAAAGCGAGAATTACAAGCAATGTAAAAATTGACAGAAAATTAGACAAAGTCATGAACGACGATTTAAAGGCATCAGAAGGAATTGAATATCTTTACAAAAACAAATTCACTGAATATGCTTTAAACAAAATTTTGAGCGTCGGAGTTTTAGGTATGAAGAAAAACAAAAAACTCGTTCCAACAAGGTGGAGCATAACAGCAACAGACGACATTCTCGGCAAAAGTTTATTGAAAAAAGTCAAAGACTATAAATGGCTAGAAAACTATGAATTGTTTTTTGGAGAATTTTTAGGCAACCAATATTTGATTTTACTTTTTCCAAATGTCTGGAGTTTTGAGTTATTTGAATTATATCTTCCAAATAGTTCATGGAATCCGTCAGGAGAAATAAAAGCATCT
>Ga0180007_10003707_pt1 | contig 16795 bp, 20 predicted proteins | sample MM_PC_MetaG_FD_121122 | JGI IMG/M metagenome (GOLD analysis project Ga0180007, IMG submission 121122) | Groundwater microbial communities from the Aspo Hard Rock Laboratory (HRL) deep subsurface site, Sweden - MM_PC_MetaG | ecosystem: Environmental > Aquatic > Deep subsurface > Groundwater... | reverse complement strand
TCTCCTTTAATAGTCTAAGCTATACAAAAATGAAACAAATCCACAGTGCTTTATTTAATTATAACAATAGAAAGAAAGGAAGCTATACTCAATCTACTATTATAGTTTTGAGTATACAAGATTTAAAATGAGACAAAAGAAATTAGTTATTGGTTTATTAGTTATGTTAGCATTAGTGGTATCAAGCTTCACTTATGCATATTGGAATAGTATTGATTTAGAGGATTCTGTAACAGGAACTTCAGTTACTATTGGTGAAGGTAAAACAGTTACAGTGACTGCATCATTAACATCATCAGGTTCTGGTCAGTTAGTTCCATCAGGATTTGCTGCAAGTAGCATTAGTGCCTCACCTGTTGAATCATTACAATATACATTTACTATCAATTGGGCAGACAATAGTGCAGATGGTGCTACTGGAACTATAGCAATTAGTGCAACATCAACAGAACCTTTATTGAATTTTGCATATTCACCAATCAGTGGTTCAGCAATAACTGAAGGAACACCATTAGTAGTTACAGTTACAGTTACATTAACAGAACCACTTGATCAAGCTGCGTATGATGCACTTCAACTTGCTTCAGTAACATTTGATGTTACATTCACAGTAACTGAAGACTAAGTACATAATTCTAAAAGATATTAATTAAAAAGTGAGGTGAAATCATGAGAATAAAGAAGAAGATATTGACATATGCATTAGTTATGCTCATGATTTTTTCCGTTATATTTACAGTACCTGATTCGTATGCATATTGGAACAATACATCCTACACTGATACCGATACAGGTACAGTTACTGTTGGACAATGGATTCGAACATGGGATTCAGCTACAACATATAATGTTAATGACATTGTATTCTATAATGGATCATTTTGGATATCAACAAAGGCAAGTAATGCCAATAAGACACCAAGTCTAAGTAAACCTGGATCCAATTGGTGGGCACCTTATACTTTTTAATTTTTTAGTTATCATAATTTTTCAAATGAATGATGCGAAATGGACATGATGTTTGTTTCGCATTTGTTTTATTGAATAATTTAAATTTGCATCTGCTTACAATATGTCTTTTTATATATTTATTTTATAAATTTTAAGAACTCTTTTGTAAAAGATAATAATTTTATAGCTTTATGATATAATTATCAACAAGTAGAGCAAATATAAATGAAAAATAAAGGTGTGATGATTAATGGAGAAGCAAACTAAGAAAAACGTTTGGAATAATATCAAATCAATTATATTTTATGTTTTTGCTGGTATATTGATTTCATATATTCTAATTGAGGTCGTTTTACCTAGTCAGACAATCAAAATATTTCAGTTTAAACCCTATGTGGTTGTTACTGAAAGTATGGAGCCTGTCATTAAGGTTAATGATTTAATTGTTGTTACAAATCCTAACTTAGACAAACTTGAAGTTGGAGATATTATAACTTTTAAAGCTGATATTGATTACAATGGAACAAAAGAAGTTGTGACTCATTATATCTATTCTATAGAAACAAATCTTCAAGGCAATAGAGTCTTTCAAACGATTCGCAATGGTGGGACTGTTCCTGATGTTTGGACTTTAACAGATCAGGATATTTTAGGAACCTATGCATTTAGAATTCCATTTTTAGGCACAATCATCAATTTTGTCAAAAGTCCTTTTGGAATAGCAGCAGTGTCAGTAAATGTTGTTGTTATTATTTCCATAATCTATATTATCAAAGTCAGTAAAAAAGAAGAAATTAAAAAGAGCTCAAATGAGGATCAGCAACCATAGGATGTGTTTAGTTTGTCAAATTATTTAACTACCGAAGAATTACTTAAGCTTTTAGACCAGCAAAAAGCTACAAATCAATTAAATCAAATCATACCCAAAGTTCAACATAAAAATAAAAAAAAATTTAGATTTAATAAGAAGACAGTGTTTTTTATTGCACTTGCCTTAGCAATGATACACATTTTTTATGTATCAATCCCACTATTATCTGAAAATAGAGGAATCAATGCATATGGTGTCACGACATTATTAGCAGTTCCGATGGACCAAGATCTTGGAGAAACTGTAAATGCACATGTTGTCCTAATTGAAAGAGTCAATCCAGAAAGTATCCAAGTTGGCGATATGGTCGTTATCTATGGAAGATTTGGAACAGATCTTAATTGGGTTGAAGAGGTTGTTAGCATAGATTTAGACGAAGGAACAGCTCAAACCACATTTGATGGTGTCGTATCAAATCCAGTTCTGATATCTGATATCAAAGGGATCTATTTAGAACAAGCTAGCTTATTAGGTATCATTACCTATATATCATCAAATTTAAGAGGGTATATTTTCCTTTTAGGTACATATTTTGTTGTATTTTCAATGGTCTATATTTTTTATATCAGAAAAAAAGAAAATAAACCAGTCGAGTAGATGTGGTTTATTTTATTCATAAATAGGAGAACGCAATGGCAAAGAAAAAGAAGTCAGTCATAAAGAATATTATCTTTTATCTTATCGTTACTTGGATGCTTTTTTTCATTATTGTCACTAAGTTTTTTCCAGAACAAAGTATCAATTATACAGGTTTTAAGTTTTATACAATTGTAACAGGCAGCATGGAGCCTGATATTATGATTAATGATGTTGTTGTTGATGTTAAAGTCAAACAAGAAGATCTCAAGGTTGGCGATGCTATCACATTTTATACATATCTTTTAGCAAATAATGGAACCTATGTCAAAAAAGAAGTAACTCACTATTTAGCAGCCATTGTAGTGAATGGTGATGATATCATTTATAAAACTCATGGAGCAGGTGTCGCAGATGATACCTATGACAATTGGGTGGATGAAAATGGGGATTCTACAGACCTTACCTATGATGACATCATAGGTCGAGTTAAATTTGTTATTCCCAACATTGGAATCATCATGATTGTCATGCAAAATGTTCTTAGGAATCCAATTATGATTTTGCTTGTCGTAGTGAACATAGGCATTATTATTGTTGTTGTCAAGGTTACTAAAAAAGCATTGAGTGAAGGTAAAAAAGCATGAAATGGGAAGATCTGATTCAGAGTGAACTTAAAAAACCATATTTTCAGACATTGGTTGAGTTTCTAAAAAAAGAAGATCAGACAAAAACGATTTTGCCAATCAAAGAAAACAGATTATCTTGCTTGAAACTCACACCTTATGATCTAGTTAAGGTTGTCATTATTGGTCAAGATCCTTATCATAATTATCATCAAGCTCATGGACTGGCTTTTAGTGTGGAACAAGGCTTGTATCCTCCTAGTTTAAAAAATATTTATAAGGAGCTTGTAGATGATATGAAAGTTTCATATCCAAAAACAGGCAATCTATCTGATTGGGCAAAACAAGGTGTATTACTGCTTAATACAGCACTAACAGTTGAGTTGCACAAACCACTCAGTCATCAAGGAAAGGGATGGGAAGAATTCACACTTGAAATTGTAAAGCAAGTGAATGATAAACCAACACCTGTTGTCTTTATTCTTTGGGGAGCACATGCACAAAAGTTTACAAAATACATCGATAGCCAAAGACACTTGATCTTAAGATCTGTTCACCCTTCTCCTTTATCAGCTTCACGTGGTTTTTTTGGGTCAAAACCTTTTTCAAAAACCAATGCATTCTTAATTGCAAACAAAATTAAACCAATTGACTGGTCCTTATAAAATAGAAGGATTTGTCAATTTTTTCTTTTTACGAGATATTCTCAATTAATTGTTGTATAATGAGAATTACAGAGTAATTAGAAAGCGTTAAGTGTCTAACCGTGGGATGTATGGTTAGAACGAACACGAAAGTGGCGGTTTTCTAATACGTCCGCTGTAAGTGATTATAGTGGACCTCAAATCTAGGAGGTCTTTTTTCATGAATGGAAACAAACAGCTTCAAAAAATTGTCTTGGCTGCATCTCTTGCTGCAGTATCAGTTGTGATTGATGTATTTTTCAAATATGCACTTGGAATACAAAATTTTGGTTTGCCTTTTTATGCAGTACCTATCATTTTAGGTAGCATTGTTTTAGGTCCACTTTATGGTGTGATTATGGCAGTTGTTGGTGATGGTGTTGGAGTTATGCTTGCAAATCAAGGATACTTGCCTATGTTTGTTCTTGCACCTGTTGTTTGGGGATTGGTTCCTGGTCTTTTCTTGCATAAACGGTATAGTGCAGTAAAACTTGCATACGTCGTTCCCCTAACTTATTTTCTGGCATCACTTAGTAATACCTTAGCACTCTATATCCATTTTGATGTGCAGACAACACTGGCCTTATTGGTGTTACGCATGGGACTTATTCCTTTCAACTCGGTCATCATTTATATGGTTGTCAAGGATGTGCATAAAAAATTATTACCCTTTACCGAAAGGTATACACTTGAACCACAAAAAACGTAAGTCCTCTTACGTTTTTTTATTAAATAAACCTGCAAATAAGGTATAATAAAGATGGTGATTAAATGGTAAAAGTAATTGGAGCAGGATTAGCTGGAGTTGAAGCAGCTTACTATCTTGCCAATCAGAATATCGAAGTAGAACTATATGAAATGCGACCAAATAAAATGACACCAGCCCATCAAACAGGACGTTTTGCTGAGCTGGTTTGTTCGAATTCATTAAGATCTAATGACATTCATAATGCTGTGGGTTTACTAAAACAAGAAATGATGACATTTGATTCTTTAGTCATGAAAGCGGCTTATGCTTCAAGTGTTCCTGCGGGATCTAGTTTAGCTGTTGATCGTGAGTTATTCTCTACTTATATTGAAGACAAAATCAAAAGCCATCCTAAGATAAAAATAATCAATGAAGAGTTCACACATATTGATAAAGATGTTTATACAATGATTTGTGCTGGCCCACTCGCAAGTGATCAACTATCAAAAGAGATTAGCCAAGTGTTTGATCGAGATCACTTGCATTTCTTTGATGCGATTGCACCCATCATTGAAGCAAAATCAATTAATATGGAAATAGCTTACTTGAAAAGCAGATATGATAAAGGTGAAGCAGCTTACATCAATTGTCCAATGACAAAAGAAGAATATGAGGCTTTTCATCATGAACTCATTCATTCGAAAAAAGTCCAAATCAAGGATTTTGAAAATAATGTTTTTGAAGGCTGTATGCCTTTTGAAGTCATGGCTGAAAGAGGATTTGAAACACTACTTTATGGCCCAATGAAGCCAGTTGGACTAGAAAAAGATGGTGGAAAGAGACCTTTTGCTGTTGTTCAATTAAGACAAGATGATGCATCTAAATCGATGTATAATATAGTAGGTTTTCAAACACATCTCACATGGGATGAACAGAAAAGAATCATCAGAATGATACCAGGGCTAGAGCAGGCAAATATTTTAAGATATGGTGTCATGCATCGGAATACATATCTTGAAAGTCCTAAAATTTTAAATAATAGTTATCAAACAAGATTATTCCCAAAAATCTTTTTTGCTGGGCAGATCAGTGGTGTTGAAGGATATGTTGAAAGTGCAGCATCCGGATTAAATGCAGCGATACAGATGAGTCAACTCATCCATCACAACGAATTAAAACCATTACCAAAAGAAACTATGATGGGTGCTATGGCAAATTATATATCAGCACCTAATCAATCATTTGTCCCAATGAATGCAAACCTAGGACTATTTCCTCAACTTGAGTTCAAACACTCGAAAAAGATGAGAAAAGAATATTATGCAAAACGATCAATTGATGCTTTGTTGCTCTATAAGGAGACACTCAAATGACCTATATTGATGATTTTAAAAACCATTTGATGATTGAAAAAAACTATGCTGAAAACACAGTAATTAGTTATCTAAGGGATATCCACGATTTTCAATCATTTATTGAAAGAGAAGAACTGGCTTCTGATTTGCTTGATGTGACAAGAGAGCGATTAGGAAGACATTTTTTGTCATATTTAGATGAAAACAAGTATTCAAAAAAATCTATAGCAAGAAAGATATCATCACTGAGAACCTTTTATGATTATTTGATATCCAATCAATTGATAGACATTAATATTTTTACCACTTTAGAAACACCTAAAATACCGAAAAAACTACCTCAAATTATTTCAGATGAAGAAATAGATATGTTATTCAAGTCTATTGATAGACACAAGCCACTTGGATTTAGGAACTACCTTTTATTGGATTTGCTATTCAGTTGTGGACTTAGAGCAAGCGAGCTCACAGAAATGACAATTAAAGATATTCAGCTAGATCGTGAGCAAATACTAATTCACGGAAAAGGCTCAAAAGATCGATATGTGCCACTGACTGATAAATTAATCATTGATTTGAAACAATACTTGACATATACAAGACCTATCTTATTATCAAAAGGCTCCACATCACATGAATTAAAAGTATTTATTAATTACAAAGGTACACCATTATCAGTTCGTGGTTTACAATTAATCCTAAAACAAATCATTATAAAATCTGGTGAAACATTTAAAATTCATCCTCATATGTTAAGACATGCATTTGCTACTACATTATTAAATCATGGCGCAGATTTGCGAGTTGTTCAGGAGTTGTTAGGCCATGAACACTTAAAATCCACACAGATTTATACTCATGTATCCAGTGAGGTGCTCAAAGAAAAGTATAAGACTGCACATCCAAGGATGGTGAAAAAATGATTCCATTTGGAACAATGATTGTAGAAGAAGGATTAGTCTCTAAAGGCTCTATCAGAAATAGAAATACAGTTCGAGCAATTATTGTTAATGACAATAAGGAACTCTTAATGGTTTATTCCAAACTATTTGATGACTATACATTTCCTGGTGGTGGTATTATGGATCATGAAAGTTATGAGGAAGCACTCATTCGAGAACTCAAAGAGGAAATAGGTGCAGATCAAGTTGAAATCATTAAGCCTTTAGGTACAACAAAAGAGATGAGATATGGCATCAAAGGCAGTGATCATGTGTACATGCAAACCTCTATTTATTACCTGTGTCACATCCACTTATTTGGAGCTCAGGATTTACAAAAAAGGGAAGTTATTCATGGACTTGAGCCAAGATGGATATCAAGCAAAGAAGCGATGAAACAAAACAATAAAGTTATGAAAGATGACAGACATCAAACCAAAGGATTAAAGACAGTTCTCATCAGAGAAAATATGGTCCTCAATAAACTTAAGGAGATAGATTTATGCGCAAATTTGAAGTAATCACCAAATATAAAGACCAAGGCATCATCATTCCCAAAAGAGCTACTGATAGCAGTGCAGGATATGATTTGGCAAGTGTTGAAGATATCATCATTGAACCGGGTGAGATTAAAATGATTCCTACAGGACTTAAAGTTATGATGCCAAAAACAGAAGCATTATTTATCTTTGCACGATCATCTCTATCAATAAAAAAAGGCTTAATAATGAGCAATAGTGTTGGTGTCGTAGATTCTGATTACTATAACAATAAAGATAACGAAGGACACCTTATGGTTTCACTCATGAATGTAAGAAATGTGAGTGTGACTGTAGCAAAGGGTGAACGTGTGGCTCAAGGCATTTTTCTAAAGTATGAAAAAACGACAGATGATGAAACAGATGGAACCATTCGCTTAGGTGGATTTGGGAGTAGCGGATTATAAAAAGTGATCAAAGAAAATAAAAATAATCAATTCTTGAGATAACCCATCATAGTTTATTGGATTTCATTTCAAATATCATCAAAAATCAAATGATTAACTTGCAAAAGACATATAAATATGTTATATTTAATAAGGCTATGAAAATAAGCATGTACCATGTTTACTGCTCTAGTGCCTTCGGGTGAGCCAGTCTTAAGTGGTACAGAAGAAAAAAACAAAAATGGAGGATTTAATTTTATGGCAGTCGTTTCAATGAAACAATTATTGGAATCTGGTGTACATTTCGGCCACGCAACACGTCGTTGGAATCCTAAAATGGCACCATACATCTTCACGTCTAGAAATGGTATTTATATCATTGACCTAAAAAAGACAGCTGAAGAAATCGAGAAGGCTTATCAAGCACTATTCAAAATCGTGCAAGATGGCGGTAAGGTACTGTTTATCGGTACAAAGAAACAAGCTCAAGAAGCTGTTAAAGTGGAAGCTATTCGTACAGGTCAATTTTATGTTGATCAACGTTGGTTAGGTGGAACCTTAACAAACTTCAAGACCATTCGTCGTCGGATTAAGAGACTACATGATCTCTACAAGATGGAAACAGATGGTATTTTTGAAAAACTTCCTAAAAAAGAAGTTCAACAATTGAAGCATGAACGTGAACGTTTGGAAAAATTCCTTGGTGGAATTAAAGACATGAAAAAAGTTCCAGAAGCTATTTTCATTGTTGATCCAAGAAAAGAAAGAAATGCGATTTTAGAAGCACGTAGATTAGGTATTGCAGTATTTGGTATCGTTGATACAAACTGTGATCCAGATGACGTTGATCATATTATCCCAGCAAATGATGATGCAATCCGCGCAGTTAAATTAATTGCTTGGGTTATGGGTAATGCAGTCATTGAAGCTCAAGGTGGCGTTGTAGAAAAGTTTGAGGATGAACCAATAACTTCTGCACCTCCAAAGAGAGACAGACCAGCATACAAACCTAGAGATAATGCTAGACCAGCATATCAAAAACCTGTAGCTGCTGAAAAAGTAGCTGCTGAACCAGCAGTTGAAAAACCAGCTGAAGAAAAAGTTGCTGAAGAAAAAGTTGTCGTTAAAAAAGTCGTTGCTAAAGAAGTTGTTGCTAAAGAAGTTGTTGCAGAAACTCAAGTAGAAGAAAAAGTTGAAGTTGCTGCAGTTGAAACAGCATCAGATGATAATCTTGAAGCAAAGACTGTTGCTGAACTACGTTCATTAGCTAAAGAACGTGGAATTACCGGTTATTCAACCCTTAAAAAAGCAGAACTTATTGACGTACTAAAATAATGCTAAAAGGGGATAACTTATCCCCTTTATCTTTAAAAAAATACAATAAATGAAATCTATAGGAGGATTTATATATGGCTATAACAGCCCAGTTAGTTAAAGAATTAAGAGAAAGAACTGGAGCAGGCATGATGGACTGCAAAGGTGCATTAACACATACAGATGGAGACATCGAAGCGGCAATTGATTACCTAAGAGAAAAAGGTATTGCCAAAGCAGCTAAAAAAGCTGGAAGAATCGCAGCAGAAGGATTATGCAATGTTGTTGTTGAAGGTAATGAAGCTGTGATTTATGAATTAAATTCTGAAACAGATTTTGTTGCTAAAAATGAAAAATTCTTAGATTTACTCAATAAAGTAGGACAAACAATATTAGATTCAAAAGCAACAACTACAGAAGAATCTCTTGCACTTGAAACAGATGGTAAAACTTTGGATCTTATCTTGGCTGATGCTACAGCAACCATAGGTGAAAAGTTATCACTAAGACGCGTCACTAGAGTTGTAAAAAGTGATGAACAAGGTTTTGGTTATTACAAGCATATGGGAGGACGCATTGCAGTACTAGCAGTTTTATCAAGTGACAAACCAGAAGTAGCTAAAGATATTGCTATGCATATTGCAGCACAAAAACCATTATTCCTTGACCGTACACAAGTCGATCAAGAATTATTAGAACACGAAAAACACATTTTAACTCAACAAGCACTATTAGAAGGCAAACCTGCGAATATCGTAGAAAAAATGGTTCTTGGACGTGTTAACAAGTACTTACAAGACATTTGCTTGGTTGACCAAGGATTTGTTAAAGACCCTGAAGTTAAGGTAAGTGCATACTTGAAATCAAATCAAACATCAGTTCTTAGCTTTATTCGTTTAGAAGTTGGAGAAGGTATTGAAAAGAAAGAAGAAGATTTCGCAGCTGAAGTAGCTGCTCAAGTACGTAAATAAAAATTAAAGGGGTGTGGCATAGATGTACCAAAGAGTTATTTTAAAACTTAGTGGAGAAGCATTGAAAGGTAATGGAACATACGGAATTCATCCTACAACTGTGAAAGGCATTGCCACCGAAATCAAAGAATTATACTTACTTGGAGTCCAGGTGGGAATTGTTGTAGGTGCTGGTAACCTATGGCGAGGAAAAACTGGAGAAGAATTAGGCATGGATCGTGCACAAGCTGATTACATGGGCATGTTAGGAACTATCATGAATGGTTTAGCACTTCAGGATGCTTTGGAATCTGTAGAAGTACCAACAAGAGTTATGACGGTTTTACCTGTTGCTGCTGTTGCAGAACCATATATCAGAAGAAGAGCGATGAGACATTTTGAAAAAGGAAGAGTTTTAATCTTTTCCGGAGGAACAGGTTCACCATTCTTTTCAACAGACACAGCAGCGGCACTGCGTGCAGCTGAACTCAATGCTGATATCATTTTAATGGCAAAAAACGGTGTTGAAGGTGTTTATGATAAAGATCCAAAAAAACACAAGGATGCTATCATGTTCTCAAGTGTATCACAAGATCAAGTCTTACAACAAAAACTAGATGTCATGGATTCTACTGCAGCATCCATTTGTCGTGAAAATAAAATCGACATTTTGGTGTTCAACATGAATGAACATGGAAATATTAAGAAAGCTGTATTGGGAGAACCAATAGGGACTCTCGTTAAATGGGAGGTATAAACACATGAGTGAACAAGCGGATTTAATTTTAATGGAAGTCGAAGATCACATGTCGAAAACTGTTGAGGTTCTTCGAAGAGAACTCGCCAGTATTCGAACAGGAAGAGCAAATCCTGCTCTTTTAGATAAAATCGCAATTAATTATTATGGCGTGGACACACCACTCAAACAGATCTCATCAATTTCAGCTGTTGAAGGCAATCAACTCTTCATCAAACCTTTCGATAAATCCACATTAAAGAGCATCGAACATGCCATTCACGCATCAGATTTAGGATTGAATCCTATTAATGATGGCGTTGGTATTAGACTCATTCTTCCTGCTTTGACTGAGCAAAGAAGAAAAGAGCTCGTTAAAGATGTTGAAAGACATGGAGAGCACGGCAAAGTTGGTGTTAGAAATGTTAGACGTGATGGCAATGAGCATATCAAGAGACTTGAACTATCAGAAGATGATGAAAAAGGTTATCTTGAAGATATTCAAGAATTGACAAATACATACGTTAAACATGTCGACGAAGTTGTCAAAGAAAAGTCTGAAGAACTACTGAAAATATAAAACTTATACGACATTAAAAGGCTTTGTGCCTTTTTTTGTCGAAATGTGTTAAAATATTGTAAATATTTAAAATATAGAGCAAATAGAGTATAATGTATTAAGGTGAACAAGAATGAATGAAAAAATGATACCAGCACATGTTGCAATCATACTCGATGGAAATGGAAGATGGGCAAAAAAATACGGACAACCAAGATCTTTTGGTCATTATCAAGGCGGAAGGAATCTTTTTACTATAGCTAAAGCTGCGAAGAATTTAGGTATTAAGAAGCTTACTGTCTATGCATTTTCGACAGAAAATTGGAAACGTCCTGAGGATGAAGTCAATTATTTGATGACAAAACCAATTGAAATGTTTCATAAAAATCGCGATCGCATATCTGAAATTGATTACAAAATCACTTTTGTAGGTAGAAGAGATCGTTTTTCAAAGGAACTTCTTGAAGTCATCCATATCATTGAGGAAGAAACCAAAGCACATCAAGGTTTTGAACTAACGATTGCTGCTGATTATGGTTCATATGATGAAATCGTAAGAGCAGCAAATCTATCAGAAAAACCTATAACAATAAAATCCATAGAAGCAAACCTTATGGTTAAAGAGCCAATAGATTTGTTAATTCGCACAAGTGGAGAACAAAGATTGTCAAATTTTCTTTTATGGCAAGCATCATATGCTGAATTTTATTTTGCGAAGGTTCATTGGCCAGCTTTCTCTGAAAAAGAATTAAAAAAAGCTTTGAAAAGTTATCAAGAAAGACAGCGGCGTTTTGGAGGTTTAGCATGAAAGATCGTTTAGTCACGGGCATTGTGCTCTCAGTCATATTAATACCAGTTTTTACAATTCCGAATCTTCTAGAGGTCTTTCAGATCTTCATGATGATTTTTGTTGTGATTGCAGCATTAGAAATGATACGTATGTATGAGACAAAAAAGAAGTTTCAATTTTGGGCAAGATTAGGTATAGTCTTATTAACACTTGGAACTTTTGCTAGTGTTGGTGGCGTATTGGGTGCTGTTGAACACAATCCATTAGAAGCTAATGGTGTTTTAAGTATCACAATTCCACTGTTTACAATCATTTTACTCAGTTTCCTTGTCTTATTTAAAGATTTCAATGGCGAAGATGTTGGTAAAGCATTGATGGTTATCAACTATGTTGGTTTAGGTGCAGCATCTATTGTTATCTTAAGATTTTTGGGTGTTCGATTCATCGTTTATCTACTTTTAATAACAGCAGCAACAGATATATTTGCTTATTTGTTTGGTATGAAATTCGGCAAGCATAAGCTTGCTCCACATATTAGCCCCAAGAAGTCTTGGGAAGGCGCAATTGCAGGGACGATATTTGCGACTCTTATTGCCTCTTCATTTGCCTTATTTTATGGATTTGTGTTTACGCCAACTTCATGGATGGGAAGCTTTTTAAATGCTGGTGGTGAAAAGACTTTACTTGAAAATTTCTCAAGTCTTGGTGAAAACCTACCAATATGGGTTCAAGGATTCATTATTGTACCTATGACATTCCTTGCAAGTATTTTTGCACAAATTGGAGATTTAGTAGCATCCAGATTAAAAAGAACATATAACATCAAGGATTTTGGTACAATTTTACCTGGACATGGTGGATTACTAGATCGATTTGATTCAGCATTGTTTGTTGCTATGTTTTTAACTGCTGTGTTCTTATTGATTTATCGATTCTTCCCAGCTATGGTCATATTATGAAAAATATTTATATTCTAGGTGCCGCAGGCTCAATAGGTCTTCAGACCTTAGAAGTACTAAAGGAAAATCAGAATACATTCCAGTTGATTGGTATTTCACTAGGAAATAACCATCAACTTAATTTCGAAATTCTAAATCATCTTTCAGTTGAACTTGTATGTTTAAGGGATTCATCTAGTCTGAAGGATTATGAGAGTAAATTTCCAAAAATCATATTTTTTAGTGGAGACTCAGGATTAATCAAACTTGCAGAATATCCTAAACCTGGAATTTTGGTTAATGCATTATCAGGGTCTTCAGGATTAAAACCAACGGTTGCTGCTATAAAAAGTGGTAAAGATATTGCTTTGGCAAACAAAGAAACACTTGTCATGGCTGGTGATATTGTTAATCAGTTAGTTAAAGAGTATCAGGTTAAGTTATATCCAATTGACAGTGAGCATAGTGCATTATGGCAAGTACTAAATGGAGAAGAACTGTCTTCAGTTAAAAAAATCGTCATAACAGCAAGTGGTGGTGCCCTGAGAAACCTATCAAGAGAAGAATTGAGCCAAGTGACAAAAAAAGATGCATTAATGCATCCAAATTGGCAAATGGGCGATAAAATAACTATGGATAGTGCAACCATGATGAACAAAGGTCTAGAAGTTATTGAAGCTCACCATTTATTTGGATTGCCTTATGAAAAAATTGATACAATATTGCATCAAGAAAGTATGGTTCATGGTCTCATCTATTTTATAGATGGCACAATCAAAGCAAGCTTAAGTGTTTCAGACATGAAAATACCTATTGCATATGCACTTTTCTATCCAGAACGCAGAGCATATGAAAGACATCTAGAATTAACAAATTTAAGTTTTAAACCTATGGATTTTAAAAGATTTCCATTATTAGAACTTGCTTATCAAGTCGGAAAAAAAGGTGGTTTATTACCTACGGTAATGAATGCAGCAAACGAAATTGCTGTTAAACTATTTTTAGCAGATCAAATATCATTTTTAGAGATTGAAAATATTGTTATTCAAACAGTTAACCAATTTAAAAATATAGATCATCCAAGCCTTGATCAAATCATTGAAACTGATGATTACATTCAAGAAATGATACGAAACACATATGAAAAGAGGTAACACATGCTCATACTCAATATCATCATCTTTCTCCTAGTTTTAGGAGTCATCATTTTAATACATGAATTCGGTCATTTCTATTTTGCAAAAAGAGCTGGCATTTTATGTCATGAATTTGCGATTGGAATGGGACCTGTAGTCTACCAGAAAAGAAAAGGCGAAACTGTTTACTCTATTAGAAGTATACCTATTGGTGGTTATGTTTCTATGGCTGGAGAAAGTGTCAACGACGCTTTAATCAAAAAAGATCAAATCATTGGTGTTAAGGTTAACGATCAAGGAAAAATATACCAAATTGTTTTAAATAAGGAAATGCCAAGTGATGTTGTCGGTATTGTTAAATCATACGATTTATATGGTAAGGATTTTGACCCATTATTCATTGAACTGGAAGTTGATGGTGTATCAATCATCTATCCTGCTTTAAGAGATACAGTGTATGTGTTTGCTCCTAAAAAAGAGATGTGGATCACTCCAAGTGAAAAGAGCTTTGAGAATAAAACTCTTTGGCAAAGATTCTTAGTGATATTTGCAGGACCTTTAATGAATTTTATATTAGCTCTGGTCTTATTTTTAATTGTTGGATTCTTTGTATTCAAACCAACACTTGAAAGCAATGTCATTGGTGGCATCTCTAGTGGATCAGCTGCTGATAACATAGGGTTAGTTTCAGGTGATTCAATCATTGAAATCAATGGGGTTCCAATTACAGATTGGAACGATTTAACCTTTGTCATGAGCAATAGCAGTTCCTCGACCATTTCTATCAAATATTTGCATAATAACATTGAAATGGCTCAAGATGAAGTAGATATCGCAGTCATCATTCAAATGGCTGGTATCGCGAATATTGATGCAAATCATACGGCTTATAGCAGTGAAGCAATCATCGGACAAGCATTCGGCAGAGCATCCACTGATGGTGGCTTGCAGTCTGGAGATTTAATCACAAAATTTAAAATTAATTCATTTGAATATGATATTAACACTTGGGATGATATCATATTGTTCTTTACAACAAACACAAGAGGAGATATCACCGTTTTCTATGAAAGAGAAGGTGTTGAATCACAAACAACATACACATTGATCAGTGATAATGCTTTAACTAAATTGGGTTATCAACCGATCATTTATCAAATTGGTATCACACCTGAATCACAGTTTAATATTGGATATACTTTATCTTATCCATTTAAGACTTTCTACAAGAATATGATGCAAGTATTTAATACGATTGGGTTGTTATTCAACACACAAGAAGATGTTGGTATTGGAGATTTATCCGGACCAATTGGGATCTTCTCATTAGTCAGCAGCACAACCAGTCAAGGCATCATTGCTTTGATAGGTTTTACTGGTTTTTTAAGCATTAATATTGGATTATTGAACCTATTACCAATCCCTGCTTTAGATGGTGGAAGACTCGTATTTTTAGGTATTGAAGCAGTAACAAAAAAACAATTGAATCGAAGAATAGAGAATACAATCAACAACGTTATGTTTTTATTACTCATGGGTCTGTTTGTATTTGTGACTTATAATGACATTATTAGACTAATTAAGGGATAATTTATCCCTTTTTTATTTTAATAAAAGAAAAAAAATGGTAAAATATATCATATATTGTTTTGGGGGATTTCATGTGAAGCAATTTTCTATTGTGCTTATTCTAGTTTCGTGTATATTGGGAGTTATCAGTCATATTCTTAATTTTATCGGTTTATATATAACGGAAATAGATACTTATTTCCCTTTTTCAGGTATTTATGCTAGATTTGGCGAGCTGACCTTGATCTTTGGACTTGTAGGTCTTTATGTGACATTTAAAGATAATGTTAAATTTAAATCATTGTTGCTTGGTACCATCATCGCTGGATTTTTCCATTTTCTTATTATTGAGTTTGGAATCATTTCAGGCATTGGACTTTTATCAGCACTCATTTTAATCATCAAATTTACTGTTTTTAGCATGTTCATATACCAATACAGAGATATAGAGATGGATGCTTTAAGAATTAAAGGATTTGTTTTAATTTCAGTGATAGGACTCTACTGTTTAGCATTTTTTGTCATCTCTTTAATCACAATCTTTTCCACACAATCTTTTCCATCGGTTTCTGATACAGTTTTACCTTTCTTTTACATGATCTATCAAGTTGGGTTATATATCTTTTTCCTTGAGTTATATCGCGAAATTTATCGCTATAAAAATATTCACTATATTGAGCTATAGTCTTTATATATAGAAAGAGAAGTGTGAATGTTGGTTTAAAGATTTTATTCATCAGTTATCAAAACAGTTTTTTTATAGATTGAATGAATCAAATAGGAATACACCTAAAATATATATTTTAAGGAATTCTTTTTTTTATAATCAAAAGTATTGACTTTATAGGCTATATAAGATAGAATGATAAAGGTCGCCCTAAAAATTGGAGCAAACATTCTACCTACCTTGAAATAAGTTTTTATTTGCTTAGAAAAGTATTGACAAGGTTATTTTATAATGATAGAATGAATAAGCGCGCAAGAATAGGCGAGCAAGAAGGTCTTTGAAAACTGAATGATGATGAGTGTATCAAAAGTAACAAAAAAAAATAAAAGCTATTAAAAAACAAAACATAAATTTATGGAGAGTTTGATCCTGGCTCAGGATGAACGCTGGCGGCGTGCCTAATACATGCAAGTCGAACGCAACACTTCGGTGTTGAGTGGCGAACGGGTGAGTAACACGT
>Ga0180007_10003706_pt1 | contig 16797 bp, 15 predicted proteins | sample MM_PC_MetaG_FD_121122 | JGI IMG/M metagenome (GOLD analysis project Ga0180007, IMG submission 121122) | Groundwater microbial communities from the Aspo Hard Rock Laboratory (HRL) deep subsurface site, Sweden - MM_PC_MetaG | ecosystem: Environmental > Aquatic > Deep subsurface > Groundwater... | reverse complement strand
TCGATTCATCAGTATCTGACAGGTCAGCAGGTCACCGGCTACCGGAAGTTGTTCTCCGTGAACATCGGCACGCTGGGCGACATACCTGCGGTTCTGTACGAGAAGTACGAGCGGCAGGCACGGGTGCCCTGGGTGCACGAAAAACCCGAGATCGCAGTGAAGTCCTTTCTCGAGGTGGCCCCAGGCCTGACGCCTGCGGAGGTCCTCAGTGAGAGCACCCGGTGCATGGAGTGCGGCTGCCGCGGCGCGGACCTGTGCAAACTGCGGGCGGCTGCCGACGTCTACGGGCCCGACAGTCATCATTATTCCCTGGGTGCGGTCCGCGAGCGGTTTACCGACACATCCCATCCGGCGCTCCGTTTCGAGTCCGAGAAATGCATCACCTGCGGCAACTGCGTGCGCATCTGCGAGGACGAGAAGAAGTGCTATGCGCTGGCCTTCGAGAACCGTGGCTTCTCCACGGTGATCCGTCCGCCGCTGCTGAAGACGCTGGCCCAGACAGCCTGCGACGGCTGTCTCAAGTGCGTGGTGGCCTGTCCCACCGGCGCCCTCACCGCCAGCGACGCGGTCGTGGCGACCGAGATCATCCGTCAACTCCCATAAAAGAAGAGACTGCAGAAAAGACGGAGAGGGCGCCCAAAAGACGGGTCTCTTCATAGGTTCCTTAAAAGAAAGAAATGACCCAAGTGCTTTTATCGCACACTGCTTGGTTTTCAGAGGGTATCAGTGGATCTGATCAGTGCTGTCAGTGGTTTTTTCAGTGGAGGCGTTCAAGGATGGCCACCACGGAGGGTGGACTGGAGACGGCCAGCGCCCGGAGCTTCTCCGACTCGAAGACGGCGATGAGGCTGGTCTCGGCGGCGTGATACTCGCCTTCGATGGCGATCTCGTGGAGAGCGTCTCGCATGCCGACGAAGGAGTCCACGCCGAAGGAGACGGGGTCCCCCGAGAGCGGCTGCCACTCGACGCGGCCCTTGATGACCAGGAACACGAACTCGGGCACTTCCTCGTTCTCGATCAGCATACGGCCAGGCTCCACGGTGTCGACGGTGTACAGGCAGTCCAGCATGGCGTCACGGACCGTCACATCGAGGAACTGCAGCGTCTCGTGCATGGAGAAGAAGGAGTCCAGTTGGTGGATCTCCTTGGCCGTCCGGATGCGGATCTCCAACTCCGGATAGCGGGCCATGAGGGTGATCAGGTTCTGGCCTTCCCATTTCCAGATGCGTGTGGGCTCCCGGGCGGCGCGCAGGCTGGCGGTCGTGGGCACGGTGCCGGGCGGGTGCAGCACGGCGTTCTCCCCGAGGAACTCACCCGGGAAGCAGGAACGCACGGTGCGGGGCTGCTCGAAGCCCTCGAGCACGACGTCGAGGGTGCCGCTGCGGATGATCAGGCAGCGCGTGGCGGGCTCGCCCTCGGAGATGACGACCTCGCCCTTGGCCAGGGACACATCCTCGGCTTCGAACTCCATCTCGGTGAGCAGCCCGAACGGCAGCCCCTTGAAGATTGACACGTCCGAGAGCGCCTTGATCGCACGCAGTTTTTCCTGCGTGCGGTGGTAGGTGCGCGTCACATCGTGGGTCTTCATCGCCTCGGCCCCGACGATCTTCGTCAAACGTTCCACCACACGCTCGATCAGTTCGATCTGCGCGAGGTTGGCGTATTCCTTCACGGCATCGATGAACAGGTTCTCCGCCGCGGAGGTGTTCTTCAGGGCCAGTTCCAGCAGCGCCATCTCGTGCAGCACCGCGCCGCGCGTGTCGGGGTTGGCCAGCAGCAGCGGATACAGGTTGCGTGCCTCGGCCAGCGCATCGGCCGTGCCGGTCTGGAGCAACTGATCCAGGCGCTCGCGGGCCTGGTATGGCGTGAGATCCTCCGAGGTCGTGGCCTCGTCGTCGAAGTCGAGGAAGAAATCCTCCATCGGCTCGGCGCTCTTCTCCGAGAAGGCGTCCCGGATGCATTCGATCACACGATCCCGCCCGAACACCTCGATCAACTCACCGTTCATGGACAGTTCCATCAGGCCCACGATGAAGCGCTGCTCCGCCACGGTGATGTAGATCTTGGCGCCGAGTCTGCGACCCCCGGAGCGACGCAGCACACCGATTTCACCGAGCTCCAGGAAGGATCCATACAACTTCTGCAGTTCCTTCTGGAAAAACGGCGCGGCATCGGAGAATTTCATGGTGCACCTTTTCCGGAATCCCAGGCAAGCCGGGTTCCCACGGCGATGTTGTGCCGGTCGGTGAAGCCACCGTTGACCTCCAGCACGTATTGCGAAGGTTTTCCGATGGTCAGCACGGTCGGATCCATCGGTTTTGCGCGCTTCATGATGCCGATGACGACCTTGTCACGGTTCATGAAGATCATGTCCAGCGAGATGTAGCAGTTGGCCATGTAGAAGCCCAGCTCCTCTTCGTGATCGTAGGGGAAGAGCATGCCCTCGGACTCGGGCAGGGAGGAACGGTACATCAGGCCCTTGGCCTTCTCGGGTTCCGAGGAGGCGATCTGCGCGATGAGGGTCATTTGCCGCCCGTCCGGCGTGGTCAGCGTCACGCTGGTTTTGGCCAGGTTCATCTGCGGCTGCATGTCCGATTCCTCCGGTGCGGCCGATGCGGCCTTTTCAGTCTCGGCGGGGAGGACCGCCGGGCGGGTGGTTTTGTGATTGCATGAGGCCAATACCAGGGCACACAGCAGCCAGCCGGCGGTCCGGAGCCAAAGGCGGGCCCAGGCGAGGGAGGGCGGAGAATCAGGTTTCATGTCCGTCCTTCCGAATGAAAAATTACCAGGAGGTCTGTAAAACGAAGCCCGCGGTGTCGGGTCCCAGGTTGGGCATCAACTGCCAGGACGTCGTCTTGGTGGGCTCGGGTGTGACGGAGCCGGACACGAGGACCCGGTCGGTCCCGCCGACGAAATACAACGTGGCGCCCGCGGAGAGCACGATGCCGGTCACCACGCCCAGCGCGATGGTTACGCCGTTGATCGTGTTGATGGAGTCGTACAGGGACTTGCTCTTGGAGGTCGACCACAGAACAAGCTCGTCGTCCTTCCACTTGTTCTTGTCATCGTAGGTGGTGTCCGTGAACTTACCCTGTTCAAGATATGAATAAATACCGGCGCCCGCGGTGGCCACACCCAGAAGCAACCCGCCGGCAACCAGCCCGATGCCGATCTTGCGCAGCCGGGTGGACACTTCCTTGTACTGTGGCTTCGGGGGGCCGGTCTTGCTGAAGCGTTCTTCGAGTTCCTGCAGGCGCTGGAGCCGGAGTTCCAATTCCTTCATCTTTTCGGCTTCCTTGCGCTTGAACTCGTCGACCAGGGCCTTGCGCTGGGCGTCGAGGTTGCCCGTGCCCGCCATTTCAAGCTCCTTGAGGCGGCGCTCCAGCTCCTTCTTTCCTTGATCCCGCTCGAGTTCGAGTTGTTTCACCCGATCCTGCTGCTTCTTCAGTTCGGCGGCAGCGACAGAGTCGGCTTCCTCGTCATCGTCCTTGGGCAGCGGCTTGTCGGAAAGCCCCTTGATCTGGGTCAGCCGGGCGCGGATGTCGGGCTTGTAGGCGTCGGCGTCCCCGGAGACGTCGTTGAGGATCAGTTCATACTGCTCGCGGGCGCGGGTGAACTGGGACAGCGAATCGAGCGCCTTGGCGAACTGGATGCGGGCGGCCATGCTGTAAGGCACGAGCTTGAGTACGCACTCGTAGCTCTCGGCGCTCTTGCGGTGGTCGCCCTTTTCCGAATAGGTCTTCCCCATCTGGAAGTACCGCCTGGCAATCTTGCGGTTCTCCTCGTCGTCGTTTCCTGCCGCCGGACAATGAAGCTTGGCGGCCAACGCGGAGTGGGTCGTCAGAAGGATCGTGAAGAAAAGCAGGGTCTTCAGTTTCATGTTGTTTTCCTAGAAGTCGGGGCGGTTGACATCGACCGGCATGGAGGAAGGCATGTCCATGGGTGTTTCCATGGGTGTAACCATGGGCTTTTCCATCGGATTGTCGACAGGCGGTTTCATGGAATTGACGGTGACCTTCTGGATGCGGTCCGCGTCGAACACCAGGTGCACGTCGGCCCTGTACTCGATGTTCTTGACGAAGGGCTCGTACCCCGGGGCCGTGATCACCAGGCTGTGCTGTCCGCGCGCGCCGGGGAGTTTGATCGGCAATGTGGTCTTCTTGCCGTCGAGGAGGATGGAGGCCCCCTTGGGCACGTTCACTACATTGATGGCGATCTCGGCAGGAAGCGGCGCCTCCATGACCACGGGCATGTCGGGTTCCATGACCGCTTCCATGACCACGGGCATGTCGGGCTCCATGACCGGCTCCATGCCGGCGTTCACCGCGGGAACCTCGGGGTTTTGCGCCGTCGGGGTGCCCGCTTTCATCTCGCCTTCGGACTTGAACATGAAGTAGGCGCCCACACCGCCGCCGATGACCAGCAGCACCAGGATCGCGGCGATCATGCCCTTCTTGGAATCGGTCTCGAGGCTCTGCCCCACCGCAGCCGTGGTGACGCGCGGTGAACCGTAGGTCTGCGCCGCGGCCATGAGCTTGGGATCGGTCAACTGCGGCGTGGGTGTCTTCAGCGGCACCGAGCGCGTCTCGATGGTGGCATCACCCAGCGAAGAGAAGATCTCGGCCGGATCGTACAGGATCCAGAACTGCTGCAACTCCGCCATGAACGCGTGGCAATCCGGGTAGCGCTCCTCGATGTTTTTGGACATGGCGCGATGCACGATGGCCACCAGTTCGGGCGGCAGGTCCGGCCGGATCTGATCGATGGGCGGGAAGTCGCCGGTCACGATCTGGAGCAGCACGCGGTTGTAGTTGGAGTCGCAGAAGGGCAGGCGCGCGGTGAGCAACTGGTACAGCATGACGCCCACGGAGTAGATGTCGGAGCGACCGTCGACCTTCTGTCCCATGGCCTGCTCGACGCTCATGTAATACGGCGTTCCCATGACCGTTCCCGTTCGCGTGAGCGACATGTTCTGCTGATCCATGCTCTGGAACTTGGAAATGCCGAAGTCGAGGATCTTGACCTGGGGCACGTTGGAGGCGTGGGCCTGATTGAGGAAGACATTCTCGGGCTTCATGTCGCGGTGGACGACGCCCTTGAGGTGCGCGGCCTGCAGCGTGTCGAGGATCGAGCAGATCACATAGGAGGCCAGTGGAATCGGCATGGGGCCGATCTTCTCGAGCAGACCGTCGAGGCTCTCGCCCTTGAGCAGCTCCATTGCGATGAACGGAACGCCGTTGGCGTCGGTCCCGGAGTCGACGATCTCGACGATGTTGGGATGTCCGATCAGGGCGGCGGCCTTGGCCTCGCGCCGGATGCGTGCGAGAATCTCGTGGTTGCCCGCAAATGAGTCGTGCAGCAGTTTGAGCGCGACCATGCGATCGGTCAGCATGTGCTGTGCGAGATACACGGCCCCCATGCCGCCTTCGCCAAGCAACCTATGTAGTGTAAATTTCTCGATGGTTTCGCCACTGCGGTCTGTCATGTCACACCTGCGTTTCCGACCTTGGGAGTTGTATCATACGGCAGGTCGTTCCAATTCCCTCTCAGGAAGCCCCATCCGGAAAACAGCTGTATATAATATATTCGATTAGTGTTGCATATGCAAGCTGACGGACTTTTTTCTGTGGTTTCCTGGTGAATAAGTGCACTGGAATAATCACCTGCGGCGTGCTAGAACATCCGGTCCTTCGGATGAGGTATTTTAATCATGGATGTCATTATAGAAGCAATTGAGCAAAAAATAGTGGAAAAATCCTGGAATCTGACCCTTCCGGCGTCCTACCGGCCGCTGCTGGGACTGCGGGAGACAGAGAACGCCATCAAGGAGATCAAGGATTTTTTTGAGGCACACCTGGCCAGTGTCCTGCACCTGGTGCGGGTGTCGGCTCCCCTGTTTGTGCGGGCCGGCACAGGGCTCAATGACGATCTCAACGGCGTCGAGAAGCCGGTGACCTTCCCTGTGGCGGCCCTCGACGGCGAGTACATCGAGGTGGTTCAGTCGCTGGCGAAGTGGAAGCGCTACATGCTCGGAGAGCTCGGGTTTCCCGAAGGCGAGGGTCTGTACACCGATATGAATGCGATTCGTCCGGATGAAACGATGGACAATCTGCATTCCATTTACGTGGATCAATGGGACTGGGAAAAGGTGATCCCGGCCGGTGCCCGCAACGTGGAGACGCTCCGCGGCGTCGTGCGCGAGATCTACGACGTCATCTGCCGCACGGAGTTCCATCTCGCGTCACACACCCGCGGCCTGCGTCCGGTGCTGCCCGAACACATCACTTTTCTCACTTCGCAGGAGCTGGTCGACCGCTACCCCGGAAAGACGCCGCTGGAGCGTGAGAGCGCCGCGGCCCGCGAATTCGGCGCCATCTTCATCATCGGCATTGGTGGAGTGCTCTCCGACGGCACGATCCATGACGGTCGCGCCCCGGACTATGATGATTGGAGCACCCCCCGCGAGGATGGCGGCCTCGGCCTCAATGGTGATCTGATTGTCTGGCATCCGGTCCTCGGAAGAGCGTTTGAATTGTCCTCCATGGGGATCCGGGTGTCCCCAGAGGTGCTACTAAATCAATTGAATATTCGGCAGGTGCCGGAATGGGCGAATAGAAATTATCACAAAAAACTGCTGGCCGGCAAACTGCCCTGCACCATCGGTGGCGGCATCGGTCAGAGCCGGCTGTGTATGTTCTTTTTACGAACAGCCCATATAGGGGAAGTCTCGGTGGGTGTGTGGCCCGAGGGCATGATCGAGTCCTGCCGGAGTCACGGTATCCCTCTCCTGTAGGAGCTTGTCGACGGAATTGCCCTTGACTTTTTGTCCGCGTTCACTAATCTTCCGCTCCGGCGCGGAGGAAGGCGCCATTTTACCATGTCAGATCTCGTTTTTTTCATCAAGCAGGCCATGGATGCCCCTCTGGAGTTGACATTTGAACTGGATCCAAACCAGGCGGCCGATCGTGTCGGAGATCTGCTTCTGGCCGATCCCCCCGCCCGTATCGGGGGTCAATTTCAGATCGAAAAGATCCAGGGATCCATTCTCGTGGAAGGCACCGTGCAGGGTTATTTATATACAACCTGCTCTCGTTGTTTGGAAAAAGCTAAAATAATTATCGACAGTCCTATTCGCCTGATCCTGATGCCGACACCCCAGTTTTCCCACGGGGAACTGGAACTGGGACAGGATGATTTGGACACAGTTTACTATACTGGTGAGCAAGTTGATCTGGCGCCTCACCTCTGGGATCAGATTATCGTATCTATTCCACAGGCGCCCATATGTTCACAGGACTGCAAAGGTCTCGCAGTTCAGTTGCCCCATGTTTCAGTAGGGGATTCATCTTGCGAATCCCGTTTTGCTGTGCTAAAAACCCTTTCCCTGAAGCAGCCGGAGGATGGAACTCCGGCCGCGAAGCCTTGAGGTTTCAATATTTCAGAAGGACCGGCCAGCCGGTCCCGACAGTGTAAAAGAGGTGTGTGATGGCCGTACCCAAGCAAAGACAATCCAAGATGCGCCGTGATTCCCGGCGTGCCCAGCACGACAAGATCGAAGCCCCCAACCTGGGTCGCTGCCCGAGTTGCTCCGAGCCCCGCCTGCCGCATCACGCGTGCCCGGCGTGCGGCTACTACGGTGGCAACAAGAACCGCGAAGGCGTCGTCTACGAATCCCTGGTGGTCGGCAAATAACGGAAGGGCCGTACCTTAGGCCCGGACGGTGAGAGTCAATCATGCGAACCCTGTTTCTCGGTTCGGACCATGGCGGTTTCGGATTGAAGCAGGAGCTGGTCCAGATCCTGACTGCAGCCGGTTTTGCCGTGGAAGACTGCGGCGTCTCGGATCCGGCTTCGGTCGACTACCCCGACATCGCCAAGATCGTCTGTGAAAAGGTGCTCGACCGGCCCGACAGCCTGGGGATCCTGCTCTGCGGGACCGGCATCGGCATGTCCATCGCAGCCAACAAGATCGACGGCATCCGCGCAGCGCTGTGTTCGGAAACCTACAGCGCCAGGATGGCCCGGATCCACAACGACGCCAACGTCCTGTGTCTGGGTGCCCGCGTGATCGGCGGCGAGCTGGCGCGCGAGGTCGCGCTGGCCTTTCTTTCGGTCTCCTTCGAGGGTGGCCGGCATGCCCGGCGCGTTGAAAAGATCACCCTGCTGGAAACCACCGACTGGCGATGCCGCTGAGGCGCATCGTCACGCTTCCGCCTGCTCGGAGAACATCCGATGGCTCCCCTCCCTCACGATGAATTCTGGATGAAACGCGCCTTGAAGCTGGCTGCCCGCGGGGCCGGTCGGACCGCGCCCAACCCGCCGGTGGGTGCCGTCGTGGTGAATGGTGAGCGTGTCCTGGGCGAGGGCTTTCACCCGAAGGCCGGGGCGCCGCACGCCGAGGTGTTCGCCCTGGCGGCGGCCGGGCCGGCGGCGCGAGGCGCGACGCTGTATGTCACCCTCGAGCCGTGCGCACATACCGGCCGGACACCGCCGTGCACGCTGGCGATCCTGCAGGCGGGTCTTGCGCGGGTGGTATACTGCGTGTCCGATCCCAATCCGCTGGCCGCCGGAGGGGCCGCCATGCTCGCCGGTGCGGGCGTGGAGGTCACCGGCGGGGTGCTGGCGCAGCAGGGTCGAGAACTGCTGGCCCCGTTTCTCAGCGCCGTCCTGCGCCGGCGTCCGTACGTGGAACTGAAGATGGCCGGCACGTTGGACGGTCGTGCCGCAGACCGGTTCGGCGCGAGCCGGTACATCACCTCCGAGGCCTCCCTGCGCAGGGTGCACCGGATGCGCGATCGCGCCGATGCGGTGCTCGTCGGTGGACGCACGCTGGAGCTCGACGATCCGCAACTGACCTGTCGCCGGGTGCGCGGCGGACGGGATCCTGTGCGGGTGATCCTGGATCCGATGCTGCGCCACGCCAGGCCGCAGCAGCAGGTTTTTTCCACGGGCACCTCACGGGTGATCCTGTGCGTGTGCGACCAACTGCCGTTGCAGGCCCGCGAGGGTTTCAGCGGTACCAACGCGATTTTTTTACCCCTTCCCTGTAATGCCGACGGCCGCATCAGGTCGACGGATCTGCTCGCGGAGCTCTTCGCTCTCGAGATCCATCACCTGCTGCTCGAGGGTGGCCCCAACACCGCGGCCGCTTTCCTGGAAGACGGGGTTGTGGATCGCGTCCACTTTGTCTATGCTCCCCGCCTGATGCTGGACCGGGATGCCGTCCCGGTGCTCGCTTCGGATCGGCCCCGCCGCATGGAGGAGCCCTTCGCGTTGTCGAACCTGCGTGTACGGTATGTGGGTCCTGACCTGTGGATCGAGGGGGTGCCCATGCGATCCGAAGACCCTCTGCCGGTCCGTGAAAGGTAGGCGTGCATGTTCACCGGCCTCGTCGAACAAACGGGTCAACTGCTCCGGATCGACCCCCAGAACACGGGCCGGCGTCTTGCGATCCGGACCGCCCTGTCCGACGATCCGACCGGTCTGGCCATCGGTGACTCGCTGGCGGTCAACGGCATCTGCCTGACCGTGGTTGCCCTGGGTGGTGGCATCGTGGAGGTCGAGGCCGGCACGGAGACCCTCTCCCGTACGACAATGGGCGAGTGGCACAAGGGGCGCCTGCTCAACCTCGAACGTGCCATGCGCTCCGACGGTCGCTGGGGCGGACACTTCGTTTCAGGCCACATCGACGGCGTGGGCCGCATCAGCGCGCTGACCGCCGGTGGACTGCAGACCACGCTGGGCGTGGTGCTGCCGGAGTCACTCCTGTGCTGTGTGGTCGATAAGGGTTCCATCGCCCTGGACGGGGTCAGCCTGACCGTTTCCGCCATCCGCGGGTCCACCGTGGAGGTGGCCATGATTCCGCACACGCGTGAAAACACCGTCTTCCGGGTCCTTCGCGTCGGGGAGCGCGTCAACGTCGAGACCGACATGCTCGGAAAGTACATCGTACAGTTTCTCTCCCGTCGAAAGGGGTTGTCATGACGAAGGTAGCAGAGGGCGTCGTCCGCGCGGCGGCGGCAATCGAGGAAATCCGGCAGGGCCGCATGGTGGTGCTCACCGACCACGAGGATCGCGAGAACGAGGGTGATCTGGCCATGGCGGCCGAGCGGGTCCGTCCCGAGGACATCAACTTCATGGCGACCCACGGCCGCGGCCTGATCTGCCTGACGATGATGCCCGACAAGGTGAAGCAACTGGGCCTTCGCATGATGGTCACCGACAACGAGAGCCCTTACAACACAGCCTTCACGGTTTCCATCGAGGCCCGTGAGGGCGTGAGCACCGGCATCTCGGCCGCGGACCGGTCCCACACGATTCGCACCGCGATCGATCCGGCCTCGGACGCGCGTCACGTCATCTCCCCCGGGCACGTCTTCCCGCTGCGCGCGCAGACCGGCGGCGTGCTGGTGCGGGCCGGACAGACCGAGGGTTCGGTCGACCTGGCGCGGCTGGCCGGGATGCTGCCTGCGGGCGTGATCTGCGAGATCATGAACGAGGACGGCTCCATGGCCCGCCACGACGACCTGCGCCGCTTCTGCGAGAAGCACAAGCTGGTGCAGTGCTCGATCTCGGATCTGGTGCAGTACCGCCTGCATCATGAGCCGCTGGTCAGCCTGTCGGCATCGTCACGCATCGAGATGACCTTCGAGGGACAGACCCGCATGGCCGAGTTCTTCGTGTTCTCGACGCCGATCTCGCAGTTGGAGTTCCTGGCGATCCGGCTGGGCACCGTGACCCCGGAAAAATCCGTCCTCGTGCGCATGCACCAGGGATGCATGATCTCGGATCTGTTCAACCTGGGCGGCCCCAGCGGAAAACTGCAACTGGACCAGTCCCTGCGCCGGATCTTCTCGGAGGGCTGCGGCGTGCTCGTTTACATGCAGAACCAGAACGACTCCCTGGGAACCTGCTTCTCCCAGACGTTCGCCTCTTCCGGGAAGGAAGCGCCTTCGGGTGATTCATCGGAAGCGGCAACTGGTGCTTCCGCCGCCCACCGCGACACCAACTACGGCCTGGGCGCACAGGTGTTGAAGTACCTCAACGTCGGCCAGATGCGGCTGATGACCAACTCAGATCAGCGCTTCCACGGCATCCGGGCCTACGGGCTCGAGGTCGTGGAGCGGGTGCCTCTGGGATGACCCAACTGAACCAACGCCGCAAGGAGATCGTCGCCCGCACGGTCACTGTGGCCGAGGCGCTCTCGGCCATTCCCGCCGGTTCCACAGTGTTCGTCGGGACCGGGGCCGGGGAGCCGCAGGGGCTGGTCGACTCCCTCGCGGACCTGGCGGTGAAAAAGAGCCTGCGGCTGCTGTTCGGTTTCTCCCTGCGCCGTCCCCCGAACTTATCCTCGCCCGTGCCGATGTGCTCGTATCTTCATGTGGGGTACCGACAGTCCCGCGCCATGGAGGAGGGCAGCATCGACTGGCTCCCGGTGGAGTTTTCCAGCGTGCCGGCCCTGTTTGCCCGGCGGCGCATTCCCATCGATGTCGCGCTGGTCTCCGTCAGTCCCGGAGACGTCCATGGACAGTTCAGTCTGGGCACCTCCGTGGACATCACCCGTGCGGCCGTGGAGGCCGCCTCGATGGTGATCGCCCAGATCAACCCGTTCGTGCCGCGCACCCATGGCCAGTCGTTCCTGGATTACCGGAAGATCCGGTTCTTCACCCAGCAGGAGGAGCCCCTTCTGGAGGTCTTCGAGAAGAAGGCCGACACCGAGGTCGAGGAGCAGATCGCCCGCAACGTGATCCGCGTGATCCCGGACGGGGCGACGCTCCAGCTCGGCTTTCCGCATGTGCCGCGGCACCTGCTCTCCCGCATGTCCGAAAGGCACGACCTGGGAGTGCACAGCCTGCTGATCTCGGACTGGGTGATGGAACTCGTCGAGAACGGCACGGTCACCAACGCACGCAAGTCGTTCTCCCCGGGCAAGGTCGTGGCCGCATGCGCGCTGGGATCGCGCCGCTTCTACGAATACCTCAACGACTCCCCGTTGTTTGACTTTCAGACCGCCGACGTGGTGGCCGACCCGCAGGTGATCGGAAAGAACCCGGGCTTCGTCAGCGTGCTCGACGCCGAATCCATGGACCTCCACGGGAGGGCCTGCTTCAGCAACAGCCCATATTCCCGCCGGCTCAGCGCGTTTTTGGGCGCCGGTGGAAGCCATCGTGCCGACGGACAGACCGTGCTCGTGCTGTCCTCGCGGAGCGCCTCGGGCGCCCCTGCGATCCGCCTTCAACTCGAATCCGGCGAGATCGCTGTCCATGGCAGCGTGGCTGCCGACACCGTCGTGACCGAGCACGGCGTGGCTTTTCTGCGGGGGCGGACGATGCAGCAGCGCGCACAGCAGCTCATTCCCCTGATGCACCCCGACGATCGCAGCGGGCTATGGTCTGTGGCGGTGGCACGCTCCTGGTTCTGTCCGAGCCTGGCGCGCCGGATGCCGGACCCCGTCTGGACGGTGCCGGGGCCGGAAGTCCCGCTGGATTCCTTCTCGGTCCGCACGGCCCACATCCAGGACTTCGAAGCGGCGCGCCGTTTTCATTACTCGCTGCCGCAGACGGATCTGAACCTGCGCTTCTTTGATCACGAGATTGACCTGGATAAATATTTACTGGATACCCTTTCCCACACCGGAGCCCAGATATTTTTTGCCCACAGGTTCGTGGCCGACGAGGAGACCATCCTCGGGGTCGCCGAGTGCCATGTCGATCCGGCCACGGGCGAAGGAGAGATCGCCCTGATAGCTCATCCTCTGTACCGCCGAGAAGGGGTGGGCCGGGGGCTTGTGTCGGCGATGACCGCCTGGGCGGCCGCCCATGGCCTCAAACGTCTGGCCGCCGAGGTCCTGGTCTCCAATGTCCCCATGCTTCAACTGATGCGTCGCTGCGGCTGGACCCGGACGCCCCGGGACGGCAGCGAACTCTTCGAACTGGTGCTGCCTTTGGCGAAATGATCCTTGCACGGAACCGGTTGAGCCGGTAAGAATCACTGGGAGGAATAAAAACCGGAAGTGAACGGGCTTTCAACTTCTCTGCGATTTTCAAGGAAAAAGCGACAGGACCGCTGGGTCGGCTGGTCGATTTTCCTGTTGCTGGCCCTTGTGGTGCACGCCGCAGTGCTGATCGCCCTGGCGTTTTTGCCCGACCGGCCCGATCCCGAGAAGAAGAAGTCCCCGTCGGCCAGGCAGCATGTCGTGAAATTGCAACGGCCGGCCGCGAAGAATCTGGAGAAGCCCAAGCCCGGCGAACTTGTCTCCACGGAGGATCGCCGGGCCGAGAAGAACATGGTGAAGCCGGAGCCCCACACGAAGCCGGCCCCGTCGCGGCCGCGCCATCAGCCACGACCGAGGCTGGTGAACCCCATCGTTCCGCCGGTTCCGCCGCCGGTTCCCATGGCCGAGACGCCCGACAAGCCCACCCTGGCCGTGGAGAAACCCGCACCCATGGAGGCCGAGTCCGCGCCGACGCCGGTGAAACTGTTTCCGACGGCCGAGGAGGCGGAGCGCATCCTGGGCATCACGCCGGCGGCGCCGCCCCCGGATGTCTCCTCGGGTCGCGAGAACTCCATCAACTCCCAGAAATGGATGGGCGCGAGCTTCTTCCTGCGGGTGCGCGAAGCGGTGGCCCAGGCGTGGGATCCGGAGAAACCCTACCGTGCCAACGACCCGGACGGCACCGTCTACGGCTACAAAAACTGGTTCACCGTGCTCTCGATCACGCTGGACGCCAACGGCCGCCTCATCGAGCCGATCATCATCTCGCAGCCTTCGGGTCTGCGCTTTCTCGATCTCGAGGCCATGCGCGCGGTTCGGGCAGCGGCGCCTTTCACCAATCCCCCCAAGGAGATCGTGGACCCGGCCACCGGCCGCATCAAGTTCCGCTTCGGCTTCCTTGTCGAGGTCAACGCCGGCCTGAACTTCAGGATGTTCCGCTTTTAGGATCGCAGGCGCCGTCTGGCGCCGAAGACCCATCCCGGAATTCACCGGAAGAGGGATGCCTATCGCGGCAGCCCGGACCTGCCGAAGGCAGTTGTGGAGGTCACAACGTGACCGGATCGTCTCCAGATGATTTTCCCCCTGTTTCCCCTTGAACGCCGGCTCCCGGCCGTGATACTTTTCACACGGCAATTCGTACGTGGCCACCCACTTTTCCAAGCGAGGTCCGCATGTCGTTTACCGTTTCGTCGTTCAAGGAATTTCCCAAGGTCTTCTGGACCGCCAACCTGACCGAGTTGTTCGAGCGCGCAGCCTATTATGCCATGGCCTCGTTTCTGGTGCTCTACCTGCAGCAGATCGGGCTGGGCAATTACTGGCCGAGCACCCTCAACGGCCTGTTGTGGTTTCTGGTGTACTTCTTGCCGATCCTGTCGGGCTCGCTGGCGGACCACTTCGGTTTCCGCCGTGCGCTGGTGCTGGCGTTTGTCCTGCTCACCATCGGATACGCCTTCGCAGGCGCTCCGGTGTGGACCGGTCTTGCGGAGCTCAATCCCGGAATTGCCAAGGACGCACCGCTGACGGCCGGGCCGGGTGTGGTTTTCCTGGCGGCCTGCGCGCTGTTCTTTATCGGCCTGGGTGGTTCCATCATCAAGCCGTGCATCTCCGGCACCGTGCAGAAGGCCAGTCCGGTCAAGCTCGTCACGCTGGGTTTCGGCCTGTTTTACATGGTCATCAACATCGGCAGCCTGTTCGGCCGCGGCGTGAGCTACTACGTCCGCATCAACTCGAATCTCTCCTACATCTTTGCGGTCTCCGGCGCGATGGCCTTGCTGGCGATGTTCGCGGTGCTGTTCACCTACGAGGAGCCGCCCGTACATGCGGACGCCCCGAAGAAGGACATCAAGAAGACCCTGCTGAACATGTTCCTGGTGCTGCGACAGACGCGGTTTGTGGTGTTCCTGGCGCTGATGACAGGCTTCGCCTTCCTGTACCACCAGGTCTACAACATCATTCCGCTGTACCTGAGCAAGTTCGTCGAGGACAGGCCCCCGGTGGAACTGTACACCATGGCCAATCCGGTCGTGATCGTGCTCTTCCAGTTGATGATCACACGCTTCTTCGGCCATATGAGACCGATCCGGTCGATCATCATAGGTACCCTGATCATCTCCGGAGCCATGCTCATCAATATCATTCCGCTGGCCCTGTCCATGGACCTGCGCACGGCCGTCTTCGCCTCCCTGCCGCTGGGCGGGCTCATAGCGATCGCGACCGTGGCCATGATCGCGTTCGGCGAACTGTTCGAGGCGTCACGGCTGTTCGAGTTCATCGGCCGGCTCGCGCCCAAGGGACAGGAAGGGCTGTACATGGGTTACGCCAACCTGCCGATGGCGCTGGGCAGCCTCATCGGCGGTCCGGTGGGAGCCTACATCTTCAATGACGTGATGGTCCGGCAGGGCCGGCAGGAGCTGGGCTGGATCATGCTCGCCTGCATCGGCGTCGTTGCGGCCGCTGGCATCTGGATCTACGCGCTCTGGCTTGACCGCATGGAAGCCCGCGAAGCCGCCTGACAGGCTCTTAAAACATGAAGTGGAAAATGAAGTGCATGCCGACGGGGAAGTAGATCTCGAGGCCGCTCTCGGAGCCGATGGAGGGGCCGAAGCCCGCGAAGACGCCTACGCCCAGACGGAATTTCTCGAACTCGTACATCAGCGCCGCCTTGCCCATGATGCCTCCCATGATCGCAATGTCATCATCGTTGACGTCGTTGTCGTCCCAGTACCAGTTCTCCCAATAGGAGACGCCCGCGAAGAAGCCGCCGGTGACCGAGGCGAACAACTTGCGGTCCGCCGAGATCGGGAAGTCCAACTGGATGCCGCCGAAGCCGTAGACGGCCCATTGATTGTCACAGTAGCGGTCTGTGTGGTGGTCGTGGCAGTAATCGTTTCCGGAGATGAAGTTCAGTTCGTAGGCCCAGCGACGGGAGCCCTGGCGCTGCGTGAGCATGCCCAGACCCAGGCGTACGCCGTCGACGGTGTGGGAGGCGCCGCCCTGCCATCCCAGATCGAGGGTCAGATCGGTGCCGGCCTCGAAAGGATTGGGCTTGGGTGCGGTGGTCATCTGGAGGGATAGAAGGAAAGCAAGCAATGTGGACATGGGAACTCCTGGCTACTGCCGGGCTCAGGCCGGACAGTTGAGGCGCCCGCAAAAGGGTGCCGAATAAAATAAGAAAAATCTTTACTTTCCAACGATGCCGGTCGGGATCGAGAAGATCTCGACATAATAACGCAGCGCGGGGTTGCCCAGGATGTCGGGTACGGCGTGAAGGTTCACACCATAGGTGGAGATGTAGATCTTGGAGCCTTCGATCTTCATGTCGATGTAGAAACCTACGGAACCTTCGTACGGTTCCTCGTTGCCGCGCAGCACGCGGATGTCCCAGTCGGTGGTGCTGACCGAGCGGTCCAGGATGCCCAGGTACATCTCCTGGGAGGTCGCGTCCTGCCAGGCCAGGAAGATCTTGGACGAGGCGATGGCGATGCGGGCATCGGGGCCGAAGTAGTGCTGCACCGGCATGGGCAGGCCATCATTGTTGATGCCGTCCTCGGGACGGAAGCCGTCGTCGAGCAGCGTCTGGGCGACCTCGGATGTCGTCAGGTTCAGCACGCTGTACCACAGGGAGCGCTGCAGGGAATCCTGGTACACGAAGTGAACCAAATTCTCGTCCGTGGGATCGACGGCCATGGTGCAGAACAGGCCCAGCGGCAGCTCGCCCTCGACGCCGCCGGCGACGATCTGTGCCGGAGCGAAGGCGCCGCCGGCTTCGGCCTGATGGGAGAACTTCAGCGCGCCGGCGTACGG
>Ga0180007_10003705_pt1 | contig 16798 bp, 21 predicted proteins | sample MM_PC_MetaG_FD_121122 | JGI IMG/M metagenome (GOLD analysis project Ga0180007, IMG submission 121122) | Groundwater microbial communities from the Aspo Hard Rock Laboratory (HRL) deep subsurface site, Sweden - MM_PC_MetaG | ecosystem: Environmental > Aquatic > Deep subsurface > Groundwater... | reverse complement strand
GAATAGCCCAAAAATTAGGGCTTGGCAGGGATTTGCCACCACAGCCCCTTTTAATTGTCCCGTGTTGTATCCTAAACAGGATACGATTGTACTATTTTATTAAACACTTGGTTAATTTATTATGCCATAGTTATGGTAAGTTTTTACCGATTGAGAATTAGTCTGACCAATTTTAGATATATCATAAATTAGTCGCGACTTTTGCAAGATTATTACCTATACTGTCAGCATTTGACAGCTATCTATAAATTATAGACAACTTAGTTGAGTTGTCAAGTTTAACCCCAGCCCAAAAACCTTAATTCTGTCTTGCCGTAGTCGGTTCTGCCTTGTTTATCTTGGTTGATTATAGCAAAACCCTTCGCCCACTCGCCCTTGAATTTCTTGCCATCCCTGGTATAATCCATTCGGTGCGATAACGCCGGAGCTTCAATCAGCAGTTTACGCCACGAACACATCTTTGCCAACCTATGCGTATGAAAATTTACAATACAGTCAAACTCCTGCCCGTCTTTTATCATATATTCATAGGTATTTAAAACCGTCTTTCCGGGAACTACTGAATACCAGTCCGGATGAGCGAATATCGTCTGCCCGATTTTGCACCAGAAATTGTTAATTACATGCACGTTTTTAAACACTTTACCCATATCCGAGAGCAAATGCGCCGACTGCTCAAATCGCTTTATTAAATCCGGCTTGTCCTCAAACCTGTTATGCAGTATCTTAATCAACCTCTTTTCGTGATTACCTTCCAAAACAACTACGTATTTGAATTTCTTAGAGATTAAATCAAGCAGGTATAACCCGTCCACGATTTCGTCCTGAAGCCGGATAATTTTGTCTTTCCTGAAATGGGATATGCTGTAACAGTCTAAAGTATCCGCCCCGACCACATATATATCTCCGCCCTCTTCTATTGACTTCCTGACCGCCTTTTCATCGTGAAATGGGCAGTGCATATCCCCGCCGCCGATAATCTTCTTCGCCCTGCCGTCGTCGAATAACCCGTAAATCTTTTCTCGTTCCCTGCGGTATTCGTTCTCGCTGAACAGCTCAAGCTCGGTATTTACAAATGTTTTGTGCTTGCCTATTCTTGGGATATACGGCAAACCCTTCTTGTGTAGGTAACATAACGCCTTCTTGACTGTCCTGTGTTTCACGCCTGTGATATTGGCAATATCGGTAGAGAATTTGGCAGGGTCTTGATATAGCTTTTTAATCTCCTCAACCTTCTGCGCCGTCAATATTAACGGACTTCCCCCCATAAAAAACACTATTCCCTTCGTGTTTGCGGATGGCTCCTTTTCAGTTTCTTATTGTAGACTTCCAATACTTTCAGGCAGGATACAAGCCGGGAAATAAACCTCTGCTGGCGGATAGAATTGGGCGGGCTTTTAATCAGTTCATCTTCAAGGTAGGTTTTTAATAGTTCAAAGTCCCTGATTTTTTTAATCAAGTCCGTTTGTTCAGGCATCCCCGCACCTTTTTAATTATTTTAAAATATTAATATTCGCTTCTTCTATCAACTTTAAATAAGTCCCTTTATACATCGCCACCATATCATCATCAGCAGATACACTTTCCAACCTGTCATCAAAGATTGCCTTAAATTGCTCGCCCTTCGGAATTATATATATTTTATCGCTTTCCTTTAAAATGACCAAGTTCCGAGCGCATCCTTGACAACTCAAGAGAAATAACACTAACAACAAGACTATCGTTTTTCGCCAAAGCGATTTTGAGTTCATCTTCTTTTCCCCTGATCTGGTTTCTTAATTGCTCTATCTTCCGGCTATTGCCTAACAGATACGTAAATAAGGCGGCTAACGCGGGGATAAGAACAATAAAAAGTTTAAGCATTATTTAGGAAGTAAGAATTGTTTGATTTTCTCAACCCAAGTGTCCGCTATTTCCACGATAGCCCTTACCTTTAAAACCGCCTTTTCAAATTTCCCATTGTCGGGGAATAGAGGAAATAACAGGTTCACAACCGCCGTGCAGATTTCCTTTACCAGTTTAATCACCGCTTGAATAATACCCAATACACTCACAAGATTTAATGCCAGCCAACTAATAATCTTAATCATAAATGCTCCTTTCTATTTTTCACAATTCAACTTCGCCAGTTTTGTCAGCATCCTTTTCGCTTTCTTTACCGCCTTGTTCATATCGTCAACCCTGCATTTTACCTGAAACAGGGACATTTCCAAGACACTAACCGAAGCGATAAGCCCCTTGAGTTTATGAAGATTTAATTTGCCTTTTATCATTTCCGCTATTTCTTTATGATACTGGAATAAATAACATCTATCTTGCTTTTCATCTCGCCCATATCCTGCAATAACCGTTCAACGCTTTTAGTGTTGCCCCTGATTTCCACCCTGTTATCCTGGGCTTGCACCATCGCCGCCTGCGCCGTCTGAAAAGTTATCTGCATTATAATGCCGATAAGAACTCCGAAAATAGCAAGTAACGCCTTCCCTCCAATATCATTTCTTCGTTCTTCATTCATAATAAACCCCGCCAATTAATATGATATAATAAATCAGCCAACGGTAATGTTATCGCAAAGCCGGTCATCCCCTTTATAACACAATAGCGTATTCACTAAAATCGCAATAATCAAAAACCAAAAACGCGGAATTTCTATCGGATATTCGATACACATCACTAATCCTAATGTTAATAATGCGAAATTTAATTTAATTTCCTTGTGAATTACTTTAAATGTATAAATAAACCAAACCAAACCTAAAATCCCCACTCCTACAATAAATTGTAAATAGCTGTTGAGATATACTCCGATATTTGGGCCGACAACATGATTTTGTCCAAATCCAATGCCCAATAACGGCTTATCAAAATAGATGTCTAAAATAGGTATCCACAATTCATTAATCCGTATTGCAAATTCTGAAATGATATGCTTCTTTAAAATCAAGCCTGCTATACAAGCGCCGATGATAATTAAAACTTTATTCTTTTTACTTTTCGCTTTTAAGAATAACCCTATAACTATCGGGATTAAAATCGTATATTGCTTGATAAAAAACATCAATACAACTCCGGCGATTATAAGCATAAACGGCAAGAAGGGAGTTATCAGAGCGGAATATATCCCCATCCTCGCGGCGTTACCCATAAATCCGCCTTCCGAAATATGGTCATATACGGGGTCAATGCCAAATCTTTGCGCTGTATATAATATTAAATTTATTATAAACGCCCAGGCGATAGGCTTCTTTAAATCAATATCTGCGTCGCAATATCTATATACAAGATAAAAACCTAAAACCCCGATGAACAGATTAAAAGTATTGGCTAATATTGTTTGAGCAAATTGGAAATTAAACAGATTAAATAAACATAATCCCAATAAGAAAAAGACTATCTTATTTACCCAGCTTGGCATTTCTCTTTTGGGAATATCCAGCAACGAAGCCATAAACAACACCATTACCCCTGTGCGGAAGAATATCAAATCAAATATATCCATATTGATATTTGCCGCGACAACAATAGGCGATAAAAAAAGCAACGCTCTGAATATTTTTGTAACATTAATAATCATAAGTTACTGTGACTAAGCTATTTGTCGTATCGCTTAAAGCAATGTACAATTCCGGCAATTTTAGCCCACTCAAATTAATGCTCTTTGAGCTTGTATTTGCCGCGATTGCGATTTCAAATTCAAGATACGCAACCGGCGGGGTATTCTCTGCATAAATAGCCGCCAAATCGCCCGCGGTATCAGAATAAATATTTACTGTGTACACTCTTACAGGTATTGCTGAAATTATTGCTGAGTTCGTTATGGTTTTAGAATATCTTGGGCCTGCGGGTATCTTTGCAATCCCCGATACAGCATCTCCATACATCAATGCCGGCTGCGCTTCCGGATTTAATGCCTCTGTCGCATCTACCGCCCAAACATTGCCCGCAAATCCCAATGCCAACACAACTAATACTAATACTGCCCAAAACTTTTTATTCATACCGCCCTCCCTATGTTATAACGCCTTTTTTAAATTATCTAAATCTTCATCTGTTAAATCAAGCTTTAACTTGATGTTATTTTTTATTTTTTCCTTAGCATCTTTTATTTCTTTAGCTTTTAACTCCTGCGCCCGCTGTTTATCAGCCTTGTCCTGCTCTGTCATAATAAGCATTTTTCTAACTTTTATATAATCAGGGATGCTTTCTACCAGTACAGGCATTTTATCTAAAAACTCGCCGGAGTGCAACGGAGCATAATTTTCTTCCTGCGACATATTCGGCTTATATTCCTCGTTTACTAAAGTAAGAATTGATTTGCCGGACTGCTTGCTTTTCTCTTTCAGTATAAGGCAGGTTTCATTATCAAGCAAAACTATCTCATATTTGGCTTCATCGTAAGATCCAAACGGATGAGGCATTTTATCAAAGTCGCCGCCGTTTCCGTAAGCCGGATGGTCAGGGGCTTGATAAGCTGAAACTATCGCTTTTGTGATTTTATCAATAAGTAAGAATACCCATAAATCTTTACCGGAAGCGGTTACATAACGCTGTTGAGCGTAGCAAGTGCCAGCATTAGTGGTTAAACCAATAATTGTAATATATGTGTCTTGAGAGCTTACCCCTACCGAAATAACTGTGGATACTGTGTTTCCTCCTCCAGTCTTAACTCTAGGATAAAATCCATACTCCCCGCCAGGCAAAGTTAAATTTGCGCCGGTAGTAGAAGTTGTGCTTACTTCTCCTTGCGTTGTTTTAAGCCCTGTGCTTTTAACATATCCACTGCTATCAAGACATACTGATATAGCGGTTTCAATGGCGGTTATTTCTTCATAAGGAGCGTTGAATAATGCCGCTACTAATTTTGTAACTCCATTAACTACTGCCGAAAAATTTTTTACTCCACCTGGATAAGTTGCTGCCATAATTTTCTCCTTTTAGCCTGTCGCCTGTAAGCTGTTAAGTTTTAATTCTAATTGCTTTATTTTTGCCGCCGTTTCTAAAGTTGTATCGCCTAACTGTACCTCAATATTAAATCTGCCAGGCGTATCTGATAATTTATAAGAAATCCTATCAATCTGGTCTGAAAAACTGCGCCCGACTGTAACATCGCTTCCGCCATCGCCGGTTTCGCCGATAGTAATATCACTTCCTCCATCAGCAGTTTCGCCGATAATGCTTCCTATCAAATCGCCAAGGGAAACATTATCATAAGAAGCATCATAAAAAGTAACTTGCCCCAATGGTACAGTATCTTCTATCCTTAAAGCAGTATTTTTAATCTGCGCCTTAAAACTAAATTTTGGCTGCGCTCTCTCTGAAAGTATTGAACTCATATATTGAGCGGATACACTATTAGTAGTAATACTGGAATTATTTAATATTTCCTCGACTAAGTAATACTCCGCTTGGCTATCTGTATTTTCCGCAGTCTTTTTATATTTGACTCCCGCAACCTCTCCGCCAATAAGATAAATCTTATTCACTAAACTATCCCAATTAACTTTGCGCTCTAAAACGGCAACATTATTGCCGACAAAAAATTTATTATTTATAGTTGTGCTTTCCGTTTCCCAAAATAATACTAAGTTTTCATTAACGCCATACTCAATGTCGCCTTGTAATTCCGCTAAAGTTCTAAGCGCTTCATCAACTGTGCATAAGAAATCCATGGCATCCGCTTCAAATGCCCCCGCTGTCAAAGCGCCGGCAATAGTTATCGGAGTGTTAGGTACTATAAAAGTATCGGCAATATCATCAGCCATAAAGGCTACTGTTTTCGCGGCGTAAGATAACGTGTCGCCCGCGTTATGCACAACAATTTTTTTTAATATGTCAAAGTAACCTCTAACATCTAAAGTTATTGTTTGCCCTACCTTAAGCATTGGCGTAATATTAGCTAAATACCCTCTATAAACAAGTTTTGTCGTTGAGCCGTCTTTTACTCTTATTTGAATATCATCTCTAGCGGAAAATATAATATCTCTATATCCTTTAGTAATTTCAATTTGACATCTTCCGCATCCGCCTAATCTATTCCACTCCCATTGAATTTTATTTACAAACGGCGTTAAGTATTGTTTAAATTGGAAAGACTTATTTCGTAATTCAACCGAGTAGGCAGTTGTTACTATGGCGATATTTTCGCCTAGCATATCATCTATGTAAAAAGTGTTGGATGCATCGGCATTTACTATTGTGATTATAATACTATCAATGGCATCTTTATTCGCGCTTGCAACGGCATACAAACTCATATTAATAGTTTGCCAGGTATCCGCAACCGCTATTGTCGGGGTTACTTCGGTTGTCGTTCCACCGACATCGTGAATACCAATTTTAATATTTGCGCCTGTTCTTGAAGAACGCATTTTAAAACTTACCATATCTTGAGCAGATAAATCTATCGGGCTTCCGATTGTCCGAGTCAATGTTTTATTAAGGCTTGTTGTTATCGCCCCTATCCCCTTTAATGAATAAGAACCTTGTTCTTTAATTGTACTTTCAGAGTAGGATTGGAGAGGCGCGATTATCGTAAATGTTCCGCTGGAAAGAAAAGTATGAACTGTTTCTGACCCATCAACAGTAATATCTCCACCAGTTGCTATAAAATCAGTAGTCGTATATCTTATTATTACAATACCAGAACCACCCGTAAAACCAGTTGATGTACTACCACCGCCTCCGCCACCGCCACCTGTATTAGCTGTCCCGTTTGTTCCGCCAGTTCCTGCAGTTCCTTCACCGCCATGTCCACCCCCGCCAGCGCCGCCAGCACCACCATAAGAAGGATGGTTATAAGAACCGCCACCGCCACCGCCTCCATAATATATATTAGAACCATCATAAATATTAGAAGGAACGCCAATTCCTCCATTTGCTACTGTGGTATCATTTGCCGTATTCTGCCCTACTGCTCCGGCTCCGCCTCCGCCGCCTGATACATAATTTCCGCTTGCACCAGAAGAATTTCCGCCAGCAAATACATTGCTTCCGCTACCCGCAGCCGCGCCTGCTGTATTACTTGAACTGCCTCCGCCTCCGCCTGAACCACCACTTACCGCAGCACGCGTATTATCCCCACCGCCTAGTGCCCCCAGGCCTCCACCATAAGCGGTAATACTATCAAAAACCGAATTATTTCCGTTTGTTCCATCAGCTCCACCTGATATATTAAATGTTCCACCCTCTCCAACAGTTACAGCATACTCTTTTGCTGTAACTGCAAAGGAAGCATTGTATTCTACGCTACCCCCTCCGCCTCCGCCCCCAGAATATCCGCCACCGCCACCGCCACCGCCGACAACAAGAACTTTTATATTTGCAGAAACTCCACCATTAGTAACATAAGCAGCCTGTGCCGCCGCGTCATTTGCATACTCCATTAAATCTAACGTCGTACTCATAATTTAATACCAGCAATCTCTCCAAGTTAACAAAACAGAAGTCGGGACTGTACCTGTATATTTCATTGTATTACTTCCCGCATTTAATTCTAAAAAATCACCCTCGTAATCAACGTGGGCATTTACGCTATCATTTAACACTTCAAAATCATCGGTATCATATCTATTATCAACCTCAAGCACTTTAGCCGCTGCCACAGTTCCCCTAAATTGAAAAGTTTGCCCCTTGGTAGTATTCTCCATTTTTAAAGCATCCGCAATTTCCGCATTAGCAGTAATCTCAACTTTAACCCTTGTCGGCGCGTTGCCATTATTGGTTATGGCGTATCCAACCCCGCTTGTCGGCGCCCTGCTATCTGTGGTAGCTGTTTCCGCTAACCAAAAAGGAAAATGCGCGACAAAATTCGCTGTCCAGGTTGCCCTTATTGTTAAATGATCGTAGGAATACGAAAAATCTCTAAGCTGACAATATATATAGCGCTCATTATCTTTCGTTAGTTTTTGCAGGCCGTTTAATAACCCAGCATGTAACGCATCAATATTTGTCCTCAAATCGTCATACGATGTTCCAGCAATATCCCCGGAAATAGTAATTGTTTTGGGGCCTATTTTGGTGATTTCAACTGTTGCGCCATCAGTAGCAGGAATCGGGGTAGTTTTTATCGGCTTTGCCGCTTTTTCGGAAATCCTGTCTATTGTAATATTATTAGTATTACTTAATTCTAAAGTACCAAATTTTAATTGGATTGTAGCGCTCATAATCTCTCCGCTTCTTGAGCCAATCTCAAGGATACCTGTTCGGTAATCCTATCTATGTCCTCGTCATTTCTAACTGTCGGCTCGTTAATTTCAATATAAATCGAAATCTGTTTAGTAGTGTTCCCCAATTTATTGTTTGGGATAATCGAACCAACCTCATCCGGTACAAACATTTCCGGGCCGCGCTCACCTACCAAACTTGCTTGTCCTATTGGTGGCCTACCGCCTAAAGCAAAGGATTGCCCGGATATTGTGGCTATCTGTACCGCCCCTGTTGCAGCGGCTAAAGAGGCCATCGTCAAACCAACAGGCACAAATGGATGCGTATTCATCGCGTTCATAACAGCCGCGGCCGTATCAACAATCGTACTTGCTAACGCGACTGCTTGCGCGGCTTTAGCCGCTTTTTTATTCTCACCGGCATAAGCCATCAATGCCCCGCTTAATTGCGATAAACCGCCCGCGACTAACTGAAATTGCTGCAATTTTGCTTGTGTAACTTTATGGGCTAATATAATTTCTTGATTGGCGGCAAAAGCGCTAATAAGCGTCTGGTCATTAGTAATTTTTTTAAAGTTGGCCATTTGGATTTGTTGTTCCCAACCCAAAGCGGTTGTAGTATTTCCTTCGGCTGCCGCCCTATCCGCGGCCATTTGCATTAACGATAGATTTCTATCTTCCTGTTCTTTCATGTCAAACGCCATACGCAGATTTTCGGTTTCAATTCCATATGATTGCATTAAAGCAATTTCGTCTTGAAACTGCTGTCGCTTATATTCAACTTTTGACATTGTAAGCTGGTTATATAAATCATGTTCTGCTATTAACAGAGCTTGCCCTTCTTTGCTTCCCTGGCGTTTAACCATATTTTCTTGCTCAATGGCAGCTATCGCGCTTTCTCTCGACATCCCTGGGGTTCCTGATGTGTTAACCCCAAAAAGCGTTTTCCCGACAGTAGAAAGCGTATTCCCTATTACTCCATATTGCCTATTAAGTATATCGTTCTCAGCGATAGATTCTGCGGTTTTAAGTTTTACATATGTAAGAGCATTACCTAAAGTTGATAATAAATTATTCATACTCGCAACGCCGGTACGCGCTTGTTGAGTGCTTATATCAAACCCATAGAATCGTTTTGATAAATCAGAAGCGGAAATACCGAGTTTAAAAGAAAGTTTGTCTAAGGCATCAATCTGTTTGCCTAAATCAACAACCCCTTTTATCATTAGGCCAAAGGTAACACCCCAAATAAAACCAACTCTTGTAACTGTCCGAAGCAACAGATTTATTGGTTGAATCTGGTCGCGAAATCCTTTAACCAATCCCTTGCTGGTTTTTTCGCCGGTTTCGCCGAGTTTTTTTGTTTCCTTCTCTATGTCCCCGGTACCCTTTTTAATCGTGTCGGTAACAGCTTTAAATTCTTTGGAAACTTTATCTTGCAGTGTAAGAATAATCTCTAATTCGTTAGCCATTAGTAACCTCTTGTAAAATAAATGGATTTATGGTATACTTTAATAGTATGAAAACCTTCTTAATCATTTGGTCAATAATAACTGTATTATGTGTCCTTTTTATGACGTGGAATGCCTGCGCGTCTATCCAGCTAAATCGGGAAATATATTGCAAAGAATTTAATAAATTATTGAGAGAAAATTCCCCTAATAAATGGAACGTTGATACTGTTGGTTGGGATGGACATCCGACATTAAGCAATTTTGAGTTCATAATAAAACCCATTTTGTTGTTTCTGATATTCTTTTGGGTTTTTCCCGTTGCATTTATTTCCCTGGTTTCCATCGCCTTACGGAAAAAATAAAACCTCATTTTTTTGCCCGCTTTATATTCTCGGCTTCGATTCTTTTTACTTCTGTTTCTATAATCCGCATCGCTTCAATATACTTATTTGAATTTCTTTTATATCCTGTATTGTACGGCAAAATCCCCTTCTGCAAATAACTATACGCTTCTAAAAATAAATGGGTTTCGATTGTAACTAATTTTACAGGGCATCTTTGCCATGTCAAATCTCTTACTTGCCATTTATCAGGATAAGTACTGTCTTTTTCACAACCATAAATCTCTTTTTGGCTATCCGAACACTTTTCACAACGCAAATCCCAAGACGGTATCCAAATAGCCAGTATCAGTTTTTTATTTCTTGCTCACTCAACTGCGATAACTTTATTATCTCGTTCGCTAATTCGTATTTAATCTCCGGCGGAATAACTTTCATAATGCTATCAGCTACTATTTTATAAGTAACCGCGCCAATTATTCTGTTCGTTGTATGAAAGGTTATCTCGTTTCCCGAATTATCCTTAAAGTTTGCGAATCCCTTTAATCCAAACCTTACGACTTCGGTCATTGCCGATAACCTATTTAATACGTTACCGCCGACTAAATCGAATATGTCCGAATCCAAAACTCCTATTTTCCAGGTTGTCTTTTCAACCCCTTTGTCATATTCACTGATGTAATCTTTTGTTTCCGATAATCCAAGTCCTTTAATCATCAATACCCTCCTTTTTACCGTTTAGGTCAACGTGATTGTCATTTCGTCATTACCACCTGAACGCGCCATTTGAAATTCAACATCAAAAAGCCTTAGCCCATCTCTATCGCCATACTTAACAGGCGCTAATACGCAAGCAGGCGCGGTAAGCGTGATGATGTTCCCTGCTGTAGTCCCAAGCACTAAGCTTAATGCCTTTGAAGCCCCTGTATTAAAGTAGCTCCAAAAATCAGCGTTTGATGTAGCCCTGACAACTGCCTCGCAGGTCATAACTCCTGTTGGATTGCGATTGCCTACCATAAAGGCCAATACGCCTTCTGTTGCGTTCATACTCGTACGCTCAACAACGGCATTACCAAACTTAAGCAAGATTTTCTCAATTATCGCGGCGTAAGATCCAAACGTAGTAGTCGTACCCTTTACCACAGGCGGGATAGTCGCGTTAAACGTAGGCGCTGCCATAGATGAGTCTATCGGCAAGGCGTAAGCTCCGGACATTGTAAAATTAAGCTTTGCCACATCGCCGGCTGTTAAATCAATCTCGCAATCGCCGGCGCATCCTGTAACTTTATGTAAAAGCCCGTCTATGTATAGCCAAATCGTGCAAGTTTCGCTTGATGCGGCAGGAGCGTATATAACATTAGTTCCTGCGTTTGCAGTTTCGGCCCTATCGCAAGCTTCCATTAACGGCCCCCATTTAGGAGCTGTGCCTGCCGTTCCAGAGCCTTTTAATTCAACATAAAACTTAAGATCAACTGTTGTTTTACCTCTGATATTCGGGTATAAGGAGCGGTCATCATTCGCGGGGCCGCGTTCCTTCATATCCGACTTTACTTCTAAGTTAACATCAAAAGCCATTACCGCATTATCCGCACCCTCTGGAGCCGCGTCTGTTCCTGATGGGCTTTCAATCTTTACTAATAATACTGTCTGCCTAGTGAACATAATTACCCCCTTGTTTTGTTATTAGCCGTGTATGTATAAATCCATTATTGATACTCTTATATCAATAACGAAGTAATTTTTTGTTTCGATTATTTCCCATTTTTCATATTGCATTATCTTAACAAAAGAAGTCCAATTACTTGGTTTATCAATAGCTTTTAAGATTATATCTTTCTGTCGGTGCGCAGCATCTAACTGAATAATATCACTCTGTTCATTTCTTGAAAACGCAACTAATATTTGCCATTCTTGTTTGTCATCAAACCTATCTATAATTGTATTATTCTGATTTTCACCAGAGAGGGCTTTTAAGATATATCTATTTCCGTATTCAGTAACTGGCGCGTTAGTAAAATCAACCGCATCTGAAGATTCAACTAATCCTAAACCGTTTAATATTCCGGCTATACCCGCTTTGACAGTATCATAATTCGCCATTATTTAGTCCTCTGTATCGGAGCTGTTTCAGCAACCTTTTCAGGCACAAGCACACATTTACAATGCTGTTCACATACTGTAGCATTTGCTCTTGGTAACCCTTCTGCTTCCCAATCATTCCATGTTTTTATTTGATTATGTCTTTCTAAGCAATCAGGGCAAGTATTTTTAAGCACTGCAACCCATCTCCAATTACCTTCTAATCCCATTTCAGCCAGTTCCCCAGCATCCCTGAACCTCCCAAGTGAACCCATGAAAGTAGGCTTTAAAGCATTCTTAAACTCTCCGAATATCCTGCCGCCTTCTTCCAAATCTTTCAGTAAATCTGCGCGGATTATCTCCATTGATGAACCTTGTGCTATTCGCAGTTCGATATATCCTTCTAGTGTCAATGCTGTCCTTTGCACTTTAGTAACAAGGATAATCTCAAGTGCTGTCATTTCTTTCGATACTGCTGCATTTGTAATCTCGTTTTTATCTACCACTTGTCAGAGCCTTTATTTTTTCTTCCATATATTCCATTGCTTTTCTATATGCAAATATTGATATGCCAAAAAACTTATATCGCTTTTTACTTTTGCCTACACCACTATTTTGTAAATAACCGCCTATTAAATCCCTGTCTAACCCTTTGCTTATAAATATTCTTACTTTATCCCTACCCTCTTTTTCATACCCAAAACTATTAATTAATACTCCCATATCTTGAAGCTGTCTATCATGTCCTTTTCTTTTAATTGTGGCTGCAGAGTTCTCTGGCAACGCTCCTCCATCAATGGCTTTCCTTTGTTTAATTCTATTCACCATATCTTTGATAATAATTTTCTCTGCAATATGTTCAAGGTCTGCTTGCAGTGCTATCTTTGGGAAATTAATATTACTTCTTATCTCAGCTTTTATCATTTAGCTTTGGGTCTTTCGAGTTATCAATTAATATTGTCTTGTCATCTTCGATTTTCTTGTCCATCTTTCTGCCGAAGTCAAATCCTAATTCAATCGCTTTATCGGCGTACTCATCTAAAAAGATTCGCTTTATTATATCAATTACTCTTTGCAGTTCTGCTTTTGGGTTATCAAGTATCGCGTCAATATCTATCTTTGATATTTCATTCTCAATAATCAAATCTAATTGATTCTCTAATATCTCGATGTTGTCAACATGCTTATTGATTAGCTTATCCATTAAGCCCTTCCGATTCTTAATGATACGGGGTTGTTCTGCGCTTCTTCGCCAACAATCGTACCGCTTTCGTCTTCGTCATAGTCAAGTTTCATATTATTAAATGCTTTTTCAAACTTATCTGAAAATGTTTTAGCGAGTAAGTTCCATTTATCATTTTCTTCATCCATCAAGTCTGTACATATTTTGTTAAGTGTTAAAAATATTAACGGTAAAGAGATTTGTGAGCTTTCTAAAATAAGAGAATGTCTTTTGCCTTTATTGTAAATCATTGTAGATATTTCTTCAAATGCCGCGTTAATTTTTTTAGTAAACGATTTTACAACGACATAAACGCTCGTATTATCAGGATTTGTTCCCCAATTTGGAGTAATTGTAAATACTCCAGTTGATTGCGTAAATCCCGTTACATCTCTTTCTTGATTTATCCCCGTACCCGCTATGATTTTAATCGTGCCGCCCTTCCAAAAACTATCTGCTTCTCTGCGTTTAGTATCGGTTAAGCTTCCTGCGGCGCCGGCCGTTGCCGTTGCTGTTGCTTGTAAATTGGCTTTCCTTAAAGCTTCAAGTTCATTGTATAAATCCTCGTCAGTAATTGGGATAGCCAGGATAGATTTTACTACATCAAATAACTGTGTTCTGTAATAAGTAACGCTGCTTACGACATAAGCCCAAACCGCCTTATAGTTTAATCCTATGTCATCTGTGTGGGTAGTTGTAAGAGCATATGTCATTTCGCCGGTAGTCGAGCTTACTGTTACGGCCGCGGCGGCTTGCAATACCGCCCCGCTTGGTTTATACAATGTTACCGTTCCCGAAGTGGGAATAATCGCCCTGTTATTATCATAAATTGTTAATTTAATTGTACCCGCTACATCAACCAAGAATTGCTGTTTGATGACGCACCTCTTTTCTGTGTTACGTTCTTTTTAAAAACCGGCCCGATAACCGCTTAATCGTTCTCGTCAACACTCTTCGCCCGCTTCCTTCCATACATCTTTTATCGCATTGCAAGCAAAGCGCGCCTAAGGGGTCATAAACGTGTTCAATCGCCCACGCTGCCGAGACTTTACCCTGTATAATCCTGCCTTTAGCCTTTAACGCATAAAGTTTCTTCCAGTCCAGCACTTTGTTGCCGAACCTATCATGAACAATGCGCGTCTTTTTAAGCGTTATCTTCCTGCCAAACAGATAAACAAAATCAGAACAATGTTTAAATAATGCTATCGGCTTACGCAAATAGACATCTTCCGTCGGAGGAATCAGCCAATGGCCTGGGCATTCTATTTGCCGCTTGTAATATGCGACTTTTCTCTCGGCTATGTCTTGAGCGACAGTCATTATCATTTACTTACCTCAACTAATGTGTTAAGTGTTGACGGATCTTGTACGCCGGCCATCTTTGCGATTGCCTTTGTAAGTCTTTCCATCTCCCCGGACTTCCTTGACCTTTCTTTAACAGCTCTGATAGCCTGCTCAGTTTTAATCATTTTTTTATATTCTGCTGTCTGCTTATAAGCATCAATCTGCGTTTGTGTCGGCTGTGTTGCAGTTAGGATTATCCCCTTTAACTCTGCGAATCTGTTTAATGTCTGGATTGCGTTCTCTGGATGCATCGGGCCTATCCTTTTGCCGTACTTTGTAAATAATGAAATGTTCATGTGATCATGCTGCTCTTGTACTGTTATCGAATTAGCAGACTTCTTCCCCTTCTGCCTAATCGTTTTCATTTCCTGAGAAAGCGAATCAGTAACAGCATTAGTCATCTCAGACTGTATCTGTTCCTGTGCAGCGAGTTTCTGCCTTAGTATTTCGTTCTCTTGCTGTAATGTCTGTATTTTCACTGTGTCCATTTTTGCCTTTGCCATTTTACCTTCTCCTTTTTCCTGTTAGTGCTGGTGAGGGAGATTGTTTTCTCCCCCACCACCAGTTATCCTCTTTCGAGTTAGCTCCATCTAGGGAACTGCATTTCGTTACCATGTTTGTTCCTTAAAATAGCTTCACCTCTCATTTCACTTCCAACTATCTTTGTTGAGATTGTTGCCGCATCGCGCTGTACTTCAATCATAAAGTCCCTCTTTCGCACATTCTTAATTACTCCGCGAGAGAAAGCTGCTCCTGAACCTGCTCCGGTATTGAGCACGATGTTTGAATCTGCCCAGATATTGAATCCCATAGCCATACCTGCAAATCCGTATCTTGCAAAATCCTCCCCCACTGTACCTAATCCAGCGGACTGAATCGCATCGCTTGAATTGTCAAACAACTGTATTAACATATTGCTTGCCCAAATCTGCTCTGGATGTAGTACCAGGTGATAAGGTAATGGCGCGTGATACTTCCTCAGTGATCCGTATGCGTCATACAAATCAGCCGGGGCCATTGCAGCAGAAGTTGAACTGCCCTGATCGGTCGTTAATGAGGTAAACAGCGTTACTAAGTCAAGGTCTCTGCGAACTACAAGAGACTGACCAATTAACTGTCCGGCTATATTTGCCATGTCATCCAGAGTTGCTAACTGCGCTAAATCTTTCAGCAATACATAAGCTGAATGTGCGCCTACTGTTGCTGCACTGGGTGAAGTTTCGTCATTAGTGCTTGCTTCAAGAGCTTCTGCTGTTGGTGAATCGTCTGCGCCTGCTGTGAGTCTGTTGATGAATGGTGTTTGGTCTATAAGCCCTGCTCCTGGAAACGGCTTATCAGTTACCAATGGAGCTACGATATTTCCTTCATCCAGTTCTAACAATGCTGCTGTTACAATCGTCGGAACAGCTTCGGCCAAAGTCGTTGCTGTCGTATCTACCCCGAAAGCCATCCAGCTTAGAAATAGAATCCATAATCTTTTCATAATAACCTCTCTTTTATAGTGTTGTTTTGGCTACGCCTCGCAACACCGATATTTTTGTCTTTATTTCTCCAACTGCTTTTCTGTCCCCTCGGTTCATTGCAGCTTGTAACTCGCCATTAAGTGCATTGAGGTCTTGCACTCCTGCTCCTGCCCCACCTGTGTTACCTGGTGGTGTTCCACCGCCGGCTCTCTGTTGTGCTTTAACCAAGTGAGGCCGCTGTGTTAGAAAATTCTTTATTCCCTCCTCCACGGAGTGTAAGACTTTCGTCCCATTCTTATCGATGCCTTGAATACGAAGGTTGCCTTGTTCATCAAATACCGCCTGACTTTTTATTAAAGCCATAGTTTCTTCAGCATAGGCGTTCTGCTTATTAATCTCACCCATAAGAGCTGTGCCGATTCTCATATCGGTTAGCGCTTTGTCTTTTTCTGTAACTAACCCAGTTAATCTTTGCTGCTCAATATTCCATGTTTCTTTAGCTTTGTCGTACTCTTTGCGAGCAAGCAAGTCTTTCTCAGTTGCTGCCGCTGCGTTCTGTTCATGCTCGGTCTTAAACTTCTTTAAATCATCATAATCAAAATACTTGGATCGCTCTCTTGCCAATCTCTCTTGTACTACCGCGTCAACTTGGCTTTGGGGTAATAATTTAATTCCCGCTTTTTCAGCTAATGCGATAGCGGCTTCTGCCGCTTTTGTTGAATCTTCAGCGCCG
>Ga0180007_10003704_pt1 | contig 16798 bp, 15 predicted proteins | sample MM_PC_MetaG_FD_121122 | JGI IMG/M metagenome (GOLD analysis project Ga0180007, IMG submission 121122) | Groundwater microbial communities from the Aspo Hard Rock Laboratory (HRL) deep subsurface site, Sweden - MM_PC_MetaG | ecosystem: Environmental > Aquatic > Deep subsurface > Groundwater... | reverse complement strand
TGTCATCCTGAGGGAAGTCGGAGCGACGAAGGATCTTCCAATTGGAATATCTGCCGAGAGCTTTAGACGGATTACAATGGAAGCTGCATTTTGTGAATATTTGAATGTTAATCTTTCGAGCCTGCTGGAAGATAAGCAAGCGCTCGTTGATCTCGCCATCTCATTAGACCAGACCGTGGGCGATGAAGATTCTTGGGATGATATCTTTTTCAAAATTTTTCTTACGCACATTGAACCAAGATTGGGAGAGCAACCAACTTTCTTGTATCGCTATCCTGCTTCAATGGCCGCGCTTGCTCGTCGTTCAGAGGACGATCCTAGATATGCGGAGCGCGTGGAGTTGTATATTGGTCCGTTCGAACTTGCTAATGGCTTTGCTGAGCTCGCAGATCCGGATGAACAAAGGGAGAGGTTTGCCGAGGAGCGCGAGCTTAGATCAAAACTCGGCAAGAAAACGTGGTCTATTGATGAGAGGCTTTTATCTGCTCTGCCAAAAATGGGAAACGCAGCCGGCATAGCGTTTGGTGTTGATCGATTGGTCATGCTTTTAACTGGCAGCAAATCCATTAACGACATTCTTCCATTCTCAGCAAGAGAGAGGTTTGATATTTGACCGATTTTCTTTTGCGTTCTACGATCCACGCATTATGGCAAGTCCAAATGAAATCAAAAAAGGAATAGTTGTTCGCAAAGACGGTGATCTTTGGGTTGTGACTGAATTCCAACATATTAATCCGGGTAAAGGAGCTGCCTTTGTTCGAGCGCGGATAAAAAATGTTAAGAATGCGCGTTCGCTTGAAATGACCTGGAAGGTTTCGGAAACAATTGAAATTGTTGAAATGCAGCGTCGCAATATGCAGTATTTGTATAAAGATGATACGGGTTACAATTTTATGGATTCCGCCACCTATGATCAGATGAGTATGTCTGAACAGGACGTTGGAGATCAGGCAAAATATTTAAAAGAAGGAATGACGATCGTTGTTGTTGTATATGAAGACAAGCCAATTGCGCTACAGCTTCCTAAGAAAATGAATTTTACGATTATTGAAACTATGCCGGCTGTAAAAGGAGACACGGTTAGCGGCAATGTTACTAAAGAAGCTAAGGTTGATGTCGGTTTTACAGTCCAAGTTCCTATTTTTATGAAAGAGGGAGAGGAGATTGTCGTTAATACGGAAACCGGCGATTACGTGGAGCGCGCGTAAGGTCTACAAAAATACGAATCCATACGAAATCTACAAATAATTTTTTTAACTATTCGCACATCTTGCTTATTTTAGTATTTTCGTAGACCTTTGCGTTTAGTTAAAGCGGAGAGGGCGGACGAAAATGTTGTTTGAGCCCACGATTTTTTCTCCTATGGAAGTAAAGGCTGTGTAATACTGCGGCCCATTAAACTCAATAATAAATGAGCAATTCGGTTCAACGCAAATCGCCAGCATCGGATCGGTTGGCTCCTTGCCTTCGACGATAACTGTCCAACTAACATCTTCTCCAATCGGCTTGATTAGGCGCATGTGCGCTTGATTTGGAGCAGGTTGAGAAAGTAGTCTGAGGATGGGAACGCGATTCAGATTTTGGTTAATATTCATGACTGCCAATTCCGCGTCGACATCATAAGCAGATTCCGAATTTATTGCGGAATCAACTTTGTAATTTATAAAAAAAGTGTCAGCAACATCGTAAACTTGCTTGTTCCAGTCTTGGCCAAATATTTTAGATGCAAGTTGTTCTGTACTTACCCAATGTAGAATTCCATGTCTGGAGATTGCGTAAACCTTGGGATCGGTTTGCACTTTTATAAGTGTGCCGGGACGATATGTAATATTACCAGCCAAATTGTAGCTAGCAAGTTCTTGATCTGTGATCGTTTTTACACTTAAGAAGTCATCGTACCAACTGAAGTAAACGCTCTCATTTGGAAAAGTGTAGCGCTTGCCATCCTCTAAATAGTAAACCGCTGAATAAGATTCACTCTTTACCAAGCCACTTTCGATTTCAGTCGCGCTGGTTATTCCGGGAGATGCTAAAGCCGCCAAGATCATTAATCCTAATGAGATGAGAGTCAGGCGATGGAATAAAATCATATTAAAAACATGATACAGCTTGTTCAATTATAGTTCCAGCAACATCAATATCTGTTGCTTTTTCAAGTTCTTTAAAGCCCGGATTGGAATTTACTTCAATTACGAGCGGTCTCTTGTTCGAACGAATAATATCTACGCCCAATATCTGGAGGTCGAACAAATTAGCGGTTCGAATAGCAAGTCGCTCTTCTTCTGGAGACAGTTTGATTGCATGGCCCACGCCTCCGATCGAAGCGTTAGCGCGCACATCGCCAGGACGAGCAGTTCTCTCCATGCTCGCGATTATTTTTCCGCCAACTATGAAAACACGCAAATCTTTTCTGTCTGCTTCATTCACAAACTCCTCAATTAAGACTGGATTACCATCACGAATGTTAAGATACTCCACGATTGGCAAAAAAGTTTCAGAATTTTCTGCGTAAAATACACCGGTTCCAAATGTTCCAAACGCGGTTTTTATAATTACCGGATATCCAATCTCATCTGCAGACTTACGAGCGGCTACAGGTCCGTTAGCAATTGCCCAGCGCGGCATCGGAATATTGTTTTCTGAAAACAAGACATGTTGCGCAAGTTTATTTTTTGTCGTGGCAACCGCTCCTTCATCTCCATTAACGATTTTATAACCGGCGCGTTTTAAGAGTTGAAGATTGTGCGAGTGAATACCCGGCTCTTCAATAAAGTTTGGGCGATAGATCAGAATATCAAAATCGAGGAGCGGCTCGCCATCATGAAACGCAGATATATCTCCATCTTTGATTGTGAAACTCAAAGACGGCTCGTAGATCTTCACGATTTCATGTCCACGCTTTTCACTAGCCTCAACCAACCGATCAGCATTTGTGTACTTCTCGTCTTTTGGGAGCGACGCAATAAGAATTCCGATTTTCATAAATTTGTTACGTGCTATGTGCTATGTGCTATGTGCTATGTGCTATGTGCTATGTGCTATGTGCTATGTGCTATGTGCTATGTGCTATGTGTTTTGCGCATTACAGCATAAAAAAACATCCCTGAAAAGGGATGTGAGATTAGGCATTGCACAGATCAAGGGATGTGAATTGTTTTTTCAGACTCTCGGGAGTTGTGTCTTCCACGATGCTGCACAGAACGTGTGCTAAGAATAAGTGCTCCATGGCGCCCCTATAAAAGCATGTAATCCTATTGATCAGGATGTCTATTGACGAGCCGTATTCCGGGTTGATGCCGTAGACCATGAAGATCACATTTGCATGTAAAGCTTTTATCTGGCTGGCTAATTGCACTGCACGCAGACCTGAACCAGTAGTTTGATCTGAAATCACAACCACAAATTCATCGGCGTATGTATAAATTCCTGCCAAGACATCTACATGATTCGTGGTGAAGACGATCTGCTCAGCGCGCTCGGAGTTGAGTGTATTGATAGCCCCTCTGATTGCAGAAAGGGTAATCTGACTTTTCAGAAAAACAAAGATCTTCATTTTCCCTTCCTTTGTTGAAGGACCTATTTAGGATTTAGCAGAATGGACGCAGTTTGTAAAGAGTCGAATACAAATAAACATCCCATGCGTTAAACAACCTATCAATTTATAGCCATTGAATTTGAGGGTTCATATGGGCGTTAATATACACCATTTGACTATACCCCCAGGGGGTACTATGCTTTTAGCATGAAACACACTGACAATAAAAAAAGAGAACAACTTATTCGTCGTCTCAAGCTCATCGAAGGGCAAGTTAGAGGGCTGCAGAAGATGATTGAAAATGATGTTTATTGTATAGATGTGATTACTCAAACATCAGCAGTAAAACAAGGGTTATCAAATGTTGAAGATCTATTGCTTGAGAACCATCTTGGTGGATGCATTCTTAATCAAGTTAAATCAGGACAGATTAACAAGGCTAAAGAGGAGCTTTTAAAAGTTTATAAACTCAAGAGGAAATAAATATGCAAATACAAAATTTTAAAATAAAAGGAATGCATTGTGCTTCTTGTTCCTCAATAATTGAAAAGACTTTTAAAAAAGTCGATGGGGTAACATCTGCTGAAGCAAATTATGTTACAGAAAATATAAAAGTTTCTTTTGATCCGAAGAAGACAAATCATAACGCTTTATCAAAAAAGATAAAACCTCTTGGCTATTCATTAATTATTCCTGATAGCAAACAAAAAAAGTCCCCTTCAGCTGAAGAAATGAGCATGACGCCAGAAGAGCATGCAGCACACACCGGTATCGGCCAAACAAAAAACGAAAAGTTGACAGAAGTTGCCGCTATGCGGACAAAGGTATTGTCAGTAATACCGCTCGCCATATTCAGTATTTTAGTGATGGGTTGGGATATTATTGCGCGAGCAGGAGTTGTGCCCATGGCATCCGCAGTCACTGCTCAAGTTATTCTGTATTTGCTTTTAGTCTTTGCTATTTACTCACTGTTTTTTGTCGGTAGGCCATATATTTTGGGGGTTTATCGTTTTTTACGTTATGGCAAAGCCAATATGGATACATTGATTGGAATTGGCACGTCAGCAGCTTTCTTGTACAGTTTTGTCCTTACTGTCTTCAAAGAACCGCTCAGCCAGTTTGTTAATGTAGACAGTACTTATTTCGATGTTACAGTTGTGGTTATCGCATTTATTACACTGGGCAAATATTTGGAAGCAAAAGCAAAAATAAAAACAGGAGATGCTATTGAAAAGCTACTTAATCTCCAGGCCAAGACAGCAACAGTTATACGAAATGGAAAAGAGCAAGAAATATCCATAACCCAAGTTGTTCGTGGCGACGTTGTGGTAATTAAGCCGGGATCCCGCATTCCTGTAGATGGTGTTCTTGAGAACGGCTCATCGTACATTGATGAATCAATGATCACAGGGGAGCCAATGCCTGTTTCGAAAAAGAGCGGCGACGCTGTAGTAGCAGGCACTATTAATACTACAGGCGCGTTTACGTTTAAGGCTACAAAAGTCGGCTCAGAAACACTACTCGCGCATATCATAAAGATGGTGGAAAATGCACAGGGTAGTCGCGCCCCGGTTCAGGCGTTGGCAGACAAGATATCTTCTGTGTTTGTGCCGATCGTACTCGTAATTTCGTTTCTTGCACTTGGTGCCTGGCTTTTAATTGGAACAGGAACATTAGGATTCTCTCAAGCAATTTCTTACGGGTTAGTTTCGTTTGTCAGTGTTTTGATTATTGCTTGTCCATGCGCTCTTGGGCTTGCGACGCCGACCGCGATTATTGTTGGTGTTGGCAAAGGAGCAAGAGAAGGCATTCTAATAAAAGACGCTGCAACGCTGGAAAAACTTTATAAAGTAGATACGCTTGTGGTCGATAAAACAGGCACTATTACAAAGGGTAAGCCAGAGCTGGTTAGCTTTATGAACATGTCGAAATTGAGTGAAGCAAATGTTATTGCTATTCTCGCTGCGCTTGAAAGTAAATCTGAACATCCTATTGCTCATGCTGTATTGGAATATGCGAAATCAAAGAAAATCTCTCCGCTGCCAGTATCGAATTTTAAAAACATTGAGGGCAAGGGAGTAAAGGCAACCATTAAAAATATCGAATACTTTGCCGGCAATATCAAGTTAATCAGTGATCTGGGATTGGCTATAGATTTTAAGTTAATCGAAAAAGAGGTTAAGCAAGGGAAGACACCAATAATCCTAGCTACAAAAGAAAATGTTATTTGTATAGCAATGGTGGCTGATGATATTAAACCGGAGGCAGTAGAGGCGGTAAAAAAACTTCGAAAGCTTGGAATTAATATGGTTATGCTCACAGGTGATCAGATGGGCACAGCGCAAGTTATCGCAAAAAAAGTTGGAATTGAAAATGTTGTTGCCGAAGTGCTTCCTGAAGACAAGCTAATCAAGATAAAGGAATTGCAGAGCCGGGGTTTCATTGTTGCAATGGCCGGTGATGGTGTAAATGATGCGCCCGCTCTTGCGCAAGCTGATGTTGGAATAGCAATGGGAACTGGTACGGATGTAGCGATTGAAACTGCTGGTATAACACTTTTGCATGGAGATATTTCAAAACTGGTTAAAGCAGTACGGTTATCAAAGTTTACGATGCGCAGTATTAAGCAGAATCTTTTTTGGGCGTTTATTTACAACATAATAGGCATACCACTTGCTGCCGGATTATTTTATCCAATTTTCGGTTTGTTATTTAATCCGGTTTTTGCAGGGCTTGCAATGGCATTTTCAAGCGTATCAGTTGTCAGCAATTCTTTACGGTTAAAGGGCAAGAAAATATAACACTATGAAAAAATATACATTTCACGTTAACGGCATGCACTGTAAAACATGCGAACTACTAACTGAAAGTGAGCTCAACGAAGTTCCGGAAATAAGCAAAGTAAAATCCTCGCTCTCTACGTGCAGCCTTGAGGTTACAGGGGATTTTGGAGACAAAGAACCCGAGCATATTGCTCAGGATTTAAATGTGACATTAAAGCCGCACGGCTACACTCTCTCTGTTGAAAAACGGAAGCACTTTGTGAAGTGGTCAGATTTTAAAACTGCGGCGCCTATTGCTTTTGGGTTCATGGCTATATTCGTACTTCTGCAGAAGGTCGGTATTGTAAATTTAGTAAACGCATCTGTGGTTGGTTTTGGTACTGCGTTCGTGATTGGTCTTGTCGCATCAGTTTCTACTTGTATGGCAGTTGTGGGGGGCTTAGTGCTTTCTATCTCCGCAAAATTTGCTAAAGAGGGTGACAAGGTACGTCCTCAGATTTTATTTCACGTCGGTCGATTAATGTCATTCTTTATATTAGGAGGAGCTATCGGCGCGCTTGGCTCAGCTTTTCAGCTAGGCACAACTGGAACATCGGTATTGAGTTTCCTTGTTGCAATAATCTTGATCATACTCGGTATCAACTTGCTTGATTTGTTTCCATGGGTAAAAAGATTTCAGATTACAATGCCGGGTTTTATGGGAAAGCACATTAACAGTCTTAAAAATATTAATCACATTCTTACACCATTTATTGTCGGAGTCGCCACATTTTTTCTACCGTGCGGCTTTACTCAATCAATGCAGATTTACGCCCTGACTACAGGAAGTGTTTTTACTGGCGCTTTGATCATGTCTGCATTCGCACTTGGCACACTCCCGGTGTTGGCGCTTTTGAGTTTTAGCTCTCTGGGTATTCACAAAAAAAAGCAATCTGGCATATTCTTTAAAACGGTAGGACTTATAGTTTTGGCTTTTGGTTTTTTCAATCTAATAAATGCTTTGGTCGCCGCTGGTATGATTCAACCGCTTTTTAGTTTTTGATAAGTTTTTTTAAAAAAAATATTTATGAAAATTATCGCAATAGGATTCTTTGTCGCCATTATCTTACTTGGGGGAGCAATTATAATTATTGGAGGTAAAGACGAGCCAAAAACAGAAATAGCTCAGGCTGCTGGAAATGTAAGTATTGTTGATGGTAAACAAGTAGTTTCCATTACAGCAAGGGGCGGATATTCGCCTCGAGTCACGACAGCAAAATCAGGTTTGCCCACAATCATCAAAATGGATACAATCGGAACATACGATTGTTCGTCGGCTTTAGTTGTTCCGAGCCTGGGATATCGTAAAAATCTTCCACCTTCTGGTGAGACATTAATAGATGTGCCACCACAAAAACCAGGGACTGTATTACAGGGTTTGTGTTCCATGGGAATGTATAATTTCAAAATTCGTTTTAACTAATGATTACAGTTGATCACAAAACATAGACCCTCCTCATTGTTTGACTACAAAAAATACCCTCGGTTGGGGGTATTTCTTTTTGGTGCCGCGGGAGAGACTCGAACTCTCATGAGATTACTCCCGCTAGGTCCTAAACCTAGTGCGTATACCAATTTCGCCACCGCGGCTTGTAGAGCAGCAATATAAACCAAAACTCGAATTTTTTCAACCCCTTCTAGCCCAACACTACATGATGATCAGAACAGCGTGGTTCATAGGAATAATTTGCATCTGCTCCTTCAATTGCCACGGTAGGCTCGTTCCGGTTAACGGGCTGCCCATTCTTCAAGCGTTGAGTTCGCGTTGCATTATGTTTTCGACATACGCTGCATACGGAACGGGAGCGGTGGATCTCGGTTTCCGGAAGAGAGAAGAGGGCAAGAGCAGATGGGAAAACCAGGCCGCGAAAATCAGTATCAAGTCCGGAGGTAAGAATTACTTTTCCGTGACGCGCAGCTTGGTGCAAAATTGGCACAATATCCTTTGAAAAAAATTGCATCTCATCTACACCGATAACATCGTATCGCTCGATGATATCCGTAACTGTTTGCTCGTCAGCATCCGGTATAGATATAGCTTCGTAAGTCAGTCCGGCGCGTGATTCAACTTTTCTGGAACGCGTATCAGTCATGGGTCTGATGCATACGGTTGGTACTCGCTGTGCGGCATGGATTTGAAGATGTCGGACCAGCTCTAGTGTTTTTCCGCAAAACATTGGGCCGGTAAAAAATGTGATTGATCCCTTCATAATAAAAAACATCTTAGACCTCGGGCATTGACAGATCAAGCTTTGTTCTGTAATAAGAGCGCATACCGTTGTCCTTTCACACTCAAAGGAGGATTAATGGAAGCTTTGCATCCAAAGATAGAAGCAAAATGGATTTCTGCAATTCAGACAGTCAGCTTGGAAAAACAAGACTCTGAATATGCGGTCTCTGTCAAAGCTCTAGGGCCCTTTAGTCCTAATCTGCTGGAGGCAGCGAGTGTTCATCTAATTCTAGTGACCACGCCTGGAAAATTTGCAGTCATTAGCGGCGAGCTCAAGGCTGTGGAGACTGATAGCGCACGTGGTCTGTGGTATCGGTACATATTTATCCCACGTAAAAAAGGAGCGCTTGTTTCATTGCGATTCTCCGGACGTAATCAATTTTCCAATGTCAAAAGGTTTTGGTTCCAGTTGTTTACAGAAATGCGTTACCACTTTAAAAATCCTTGGTACCGGGATCAGGCCGGGCAAAAATCAAGTTGATCGTCTAGCGTCTTTTACACAAACTCCCAACTGGGAGTTTTATCTTTCTAATATTCGGGCTGCCACAATGGCAACGTCGTCATCGTTTTTATAAATCACGCTTCTCTTCTTGGCGGCGCGGCGCAAATTATTTATTCGTTCAACAAGTGTGGCACCTGGCGCAGTGTCCTTTCCTAAAGCTGCAAGATCCGTCTCATCGGTTTTTATGTCATCGTATTTATCAATCACTCCATCAGTGGCAAAAATAATTTCATCTCCAGGATTAACACGTTGTATGGTTATTGATGGTTCAAATTCACGACTGCCCAAGCAAATTTTAACTGTGGCTTTTAATTGTAAATAATTTATCTTTCCAAATGTTGGGAACACGTCAAATTTTTTTCTTGGTGTTTTTTTCATGGCTTCCAACAATGGTACGACTTCTCCTTTATTATTCATCACTTTCTTTTTGCTTACTGTTTTTACATATTCAATAAAAGAGTCCTCTTGTGTAAGCTGTATCACATCTCCATCTTTATTTCTTTTTAGTGCAGCGCTGTCTCCAACATTCGCAATAATCGCCCATCGACTACCATCCTTTGCTTCGTGTACCAATCCAACACAAGCGGTTGTCATACCGTTTGTTTCTTGGACGTATTCATTTGTGTCACGCATTGCTTGAAGTAACGCCAAGGCTTTTTGTGCAATCTCGGGATCGCATTTTATAGCTTCCTCCACCATCTGCTTTGTTTCTTTTTCAACAACAGCCCTTGCGCTGGGCCTGGATGTTCTTGCCATTCTAAAGTTTGAGATTTGCTGCTCAACAATACGTTTAAGAATTGTCGTATCTCCCAATACACTTACCTCTTTCAAGCTTTGCTTATAATTTTCCGGAATAAATCTTTCAGCACTTTTACTGGCCAGATCTCCAGCTTGTTCTCCTCCCAATCCGTCCATCACGCCCATCAAGCCGGTTTCAGGATCAGCTAAGATGTTGTCTTGGTTGCGCTTGTCTGGATTATTTTTTCGTTCGTCTTTTGATTCAAGCGTGGCAACAACATTTAGTTTGTCAAAGCCGTGAATTTCAAAAGCTTTTACCAGATCTTTTTCTTGAAATTCGCCGGGAGCACTAATAAGTTCATAATCTCCATCCGCAAGCTCAATGGCTTTTTTCGGTTTTGGTGGCTTTCTTTTTTGAGGACGGTTTTCTAGAACGGGTAATTCAAAAGACATAAGAGTAAAAAATGACGCATTATTATTTTGTTTATTTATGATAAGTCTTGCCGGTTTGAATTGTAGCAGCTCGGTAGATTTGTTCTAAGAGGATTATTCGAGCGAGCGAATGCGGGAGCGTCATTGAGCTGAGTGAAAGATTAAGATTAGCTCGCGCCTCCACATCTTTAGACAATCCCCATGATCCGCCGATTAAAAAAATGATTGTTTTTCCTCCTTCATTCCAGCTGGATATTTGAGTGGCAAAATCCGAGGAGCGAGATTGCTTCCCGACTTGGTCCAGCGCAACGACAAATGCATCATCTGGAATTCCTTTGAGCAGCGATTCAGCTTCTGCATTTTTCGTTCTTTCGATATCAGGTTTGGCAGCGCCTTTATGTCCTTCCGGAAGTTCGATTATTTCAGTTTGAAAATAGGGGCGTAGTCTATTTAAATACATGTTCGCGGCTTGCTTTTGCCACGGCTCAACCGTACGTCCAATAGCTCTAATAATGATTTTGTTCATGCCTCTTTATTACCCAAAATGAAGCGCTTGACAAGTTTAAGGACTTGGACTACTATATCCGCACTTCAATTAACCACGTCCGGTGTCACATTGGACCTCTGGAGAGTAAGTGATTAAACCATGAGTAAAATACTTCCTCAAGGCTAAGCGCAAACCCTCCGGAAGAGGTGTGTGTAGCTTGGCCAAACGGCCAAGTATTTTTTTATGGAGATGTGATTCACATCGCTCATAAAAAAATATCCTGAGCGAAGTTCACGGAGCCGAAGGATCTAAATTATCTCGTGAGTAAATCGTTGAAGTCTGCACTTCGACAATTGATACAATGATATGACGATAGAACGTCATACGTACAAGGCATGTGTTTACTTTGTGACTGAAGGACTAAAGGACAAATGAACTGAAGAACAATCGTTCCTAAGTTCCTAATTTCTTAAGTTCATAAGTTTCATATAAGCACTTGTAAGCGTAAGTACACAAGGCCACCAGGTCCGATATTTTGCATCGGTGTCTGGATGGCCGAAGCACGTAAGGGCGTACGGTGGATGGCTTGGTAGTTGTGAGCCGATGAAGGACGTAGCAGCCTGCGAAAAGTCTCGGGGAGGTGGCAAGCAACCTATGATCCGGGAATGTCCGAATGGGGAAACCTGGCCTGTTGAAGACAGGTCACCCACGGTTGAATACATAGGCCGTGGTAGGGAACCTGGGGAAGTGAAACATCTCAGTACCCAGAGGAAAAGAAAAAAATAAAAGCTGACTTCTTGTTCCGATAGGACTCTAGTAGTCCACCGGAATAAGATGTCAGCTTCATTCCGTTAGTAGCGGCGAGCGAAAGCGGAGGAGTCCAAACCTTTTTATGTGAGCCTGCGTTTCGTGATTGGACTTCGGTCCGGTTGCGTGTGCAGGTGACGAGCTTGGGCTGTCGCATTTAAAGGTGTTGCGGAGTAGGACGTCAGCAACCCAAGAAGCTGGCACGTGAGCAAAGATTTGTAGTTGAACGATCTGGAAAGTTCGGCCAAAGACGGTGATAGCCCGGTAGACGAAATAAATTCTTTCCATGTGTGTCCTAGATCCAGAGTACGGCGGGGCTCGAGAAACCCTGTTGGAAGCAGCCACGACGATGTGGCAAGACTAAATACTCCAACTGACCGATAGTGAACAAGTACAGTGATGGAAAGCTGAAAAGCAGCCCGGGAGGGCGATGAAATAGTATCTGAAACCGTACGCTTACAAAGAGTCAGAGCCCTGACATTTATTGTCAGGGTCATGGCGTGCCTATTGAAGAATGAGCCGACGAGTGATTCCGATGTTGCGGGTTAAGTTCCTGTGGGAACGTAGCCATAGTGAAAGCGAGCCTTAAAAGGGCGTTAGTAGCATCGAATCGACCCGAAACCCGGCGATCTATCCATGGCCAGGATGAAGGCTGCCGAAAGGCAGCTGGAGGTCCGAACCCACTAGCCGTGCAACACTAGGGGATGAGCTGTGGATAGCGGAGAAATTCCAATCGAGCTGGGTGATAGCTGGTTCTCCCTGAAATAGATTTTGGTCTAGCGTTGATTAATAGCGTTGCGGGGGTAGAGCACTGAATGGGATTGGGGGCGCAAGCCTACCTATCCTAACCAAACTCCGAATACCGTAACGTGTTCCCAACAGTCAGTCCGTGGGGGCTAAGCTCCACGCGACAAGAGGGAAACAGCCCAGACCGCAGACTAAGGTCCCAAAATATATGCTAAGTGTGAAAGGTGGTGGGGCGGCTTATACAACCAGGAGGTTGGCTTAGAAGCAGCCATCCTTTAAAGAAAGCGTAATAGCTCACTGGTCAAGCTGCCCTGCACCGAAAACTTACCGGGGCTCAAGCATATTACCGAAGTCGCGGATTGATTAATTTATATTTATCAGTGGTAAGGGAGCATTCGCACCTGCGTTGAAGCGGAAGGCGTGAGCCACCGTGGAGCGTTGCGAAGAGAGAATGTCGGCATAAGTAGCAAAAAGACGGGTGAGAATCCCGTCCACCGTAAACCCAAGGTTTCCAGGGCAACGCGAATCGACCCTGGGTTAGTCGGTCCTAAGGCGAGGCCGAAAGGCGTAGTCGATGGACAGCAGGTTAATATTCCTGCACTACCGTAGTGTTTCGATGGAGTGACGCATTTTTGCATTTTCCGAGGAGCCCGGAATGTTCCTTAGGGCGCGGAGGGGCGTGGTGTAGGCAAATCCGCACCGCATAAACCTCGCTGCGATCACGAGCCTGCCGCAAGGCGGGCAAGGGAAGAGAATGAAGTGCCAAGAAAACCTTCTAGAGCTAACGCTATGGTAACCGTACCGTAAACCGACACAGGTGGGTGGGCGTAAGTGTGCCAAGGTGTACGAGAGAAACATTGTTAAGGAACTCGGCAAAACAGCGGCCGTAACTTCGGGATAAGGCCCGGCTCCGATGCGAATCAGAGCCCGCAGCTAAAGACGCCAACCGACTGTTTACCAAAAACACAGCTCCCTGCTAAACCGCAAGGTGATGTATAGGGGGTGATGCCTGGCCAGTGTCAGAACGTTAAGCGGAGGGGTTACCCCGACAGCTGTCGGGGGAAGCTCTGATGTCAAGCGCTGATGAACGCCGGCGATAACTATAATCGTCCTAAGGTGAATCGTTGCTTTAGTGAGGTGAAAGCCCTCTATCCGAACTTCGTATGCCACGAAGATGTAGGATAAAAATTTGGCTAAATGCTGGAATATCTGGAGAATCTTGAACTACTAGGGTATAATTCGACCATAGATTTATGCCCAGTAAAAAAGTTTCAAGTGCAGACAATCAGCAGGAAAGACTAGAAACCGCGAACTGGATCAGCGGGTTTGTTGATGGAGAAGGTTGCTTTTCTGTCAGTATGATTCGTAACACAACTACCAGTTCAGGATGGCAAGCATTTCCTGAATTTGTTGTGACCCAAGGTGAGAAAAGTAGATCATCTCTCGAATTGATTAATAATTATTTCGGGTGTGGTCAGATTTATATCAACCGACGGCACGACGATCATAAGGAATCATTGCTTCGATATTGCGTGAGATCCCAAAGAGATTTACGAGAAAAAATAATTCCATTTTTTCGATGTTATCCATTGCGGACAGCGAAGCGAGAAGACTTTGAAAAATTCGTTTTGATACTGGAATTGATGGAACAACGCGAACACATAACTCTAAAAGGTCTTCAACGAATAGCAATTATCATCCAAAGCATGAACCGAAAGGTTTCATCACGATTTCTAGAATCCTCAGAGACTACACGCCAGACTCCTGATATTTAATCAGGCTGAAGATATAGTCCGACCTGTATGGCGACATACAGAACGCGGTAGAAATGACCGCGTCCATCCATTTTAAGGATGAGTAACAAAAAGAGCGAAATTCCTTGTCGGGTAAGTTCCGACCCGCACGAATGGCATAACGAGTTGGCGACTGTCTTAACAATGTACTCGGCGAAATTGCAAGTGGGGTGAAGATGCCCTGTACGCGTAGTCAGACGAAAAGACCCCGTGAAGCTTTACTATAGCTTGATATTGGGTCGTGGCTTAGCATGTTCAGAATAGGTGGGAGCCTTCGGGCACCAGTGAGATACCACCCTTGCTCTGTTGCGATTCTCATCCCCGACCGTGAATCCGGTTGGAGAGACAGTATCTGGTGGGTAGTTTAACTGGGGCGGTTGCCTCCTAAAAAGTAACGGAGGCGTTCACTAAGGTCGGCTAGACGCGGATGGAAATCGCGTCGATACTGCAACGGGATAAGCCGGCTTAACTGCGAGACCTACAAGTCGAGCAGATGCGAAAGCAGGACGTAGTGATCCGACCGTACGATATCGGACGGCGGAAGCTCAACGGATAAAAGCTACTCCGGGGATAACAGGCTGATCTCCCCCAAGAGTCCACATCGACGGGGAGGTTTGGCACCTCAAAACATCGGGGTGCTGCAGAAGTGATTCTGCACTAAAATTTTGGCTTATAACGGTGAAACCGTAAGTGATATAAAGTGGTAAAATAAACCATATGTCACACGGCAATACCGTGGGAAGTCTCACTACAACACAATACGCACTTTTGACATGAAATTATTCTGTCGAAAGCTCGTTAAGGAAACGGGAAACGTGTTGTATATCGATTTATCGATATAAGTTGAGTGATGACCCTGTAACGACTGACCCGAAAGGGGAGGCTTTAGCTTAATATGCTAAGGCAATACGCCAACTCTCGCTATCCTATCCGAGATTATGTTCGCTTTGTGCGGACTAAGATCCGGGGCGAGATGAAGATATAGTCTGGGCCGTGGGAAACCGCGGAAATTAAGTCCGGCAGCGATGTCGGCTCGTCGCATCCTGGGGCTGAAGAAGGTCCCAAGGGTTTGGCTGTTCGCCAATTAAAGCGGCACGCGAGCTGGGTTCAGAACGTCGTAAGTCATTGCGACCTGTTGCCGTAAGACAACAGAAAAATTTGGCTAATATCGGTGAAACCCTACTCGGAATACGACCGAACGCCGAGAGGGCAATACCGAGGGAAGATTCGTGGTATGATCGGATTGAAATGCTTTCCGATCTTGAAAAAGCTTATATTGCAGGATTCCTCGATGGAGATGGTTGTATTATGTTCCAACTAATCCGTCGAAAAGATTATATAAACGGTTATCAAGTCCGAGCGAGTTTAGTCTTTTATCAAAAGACTAAACATCGAAACCATCTTGAATGGTAAAGCGGCTACTAAAATACGGCTATATTCGTAACCGTAATGATGATATGTCCGAATATACAATAGTAGGAGTCCCATCGGTTCATGAAGTGATTAAGGAATTGTATCCTTATCTCAGATTAAAACGACCACACGCAGAATTAGCTTTTAAGATCATTGAAAACATACCAAAGCGATATACACCCGAAAAGCTAATAGCTATCGGGAAGTTAGTTGATCAATATGCAGAGTTAAATTATTCAAAGCGTCGAAAGAATACTTCTGAGACTATAGAAAAATTCTTTGCTGATAAACTAGCCACGTTTCCCCGTAACGACTGATTCCAAGTACCGAGAGGGAAAGGAAGAGATAGTAAATCGGATGTGAATGAAATTATTACTATAATACGCCAACCCCCGCCTCTCACGAGAAGCGGGGTGAAGATATAGTCTATGCCATCAGTAATGATGGATTACCATGGAGACAGTTCGGTCTCCTGTCTACTACGCGCGTGGAATTTTGAGGGAACGGGTCTCTAGTACGAGAGGACCGAGACTCACGAACCTCTGGTGTACCAGCTGTTCCACCAGGAGCATCGCTGGGTAGCTAGGTTCGGCGCGGATAAACGCTGAAAGCATATAAGCGTGAAGCCGTTCCCAAGATTAGAATTCATTAATTAGGGCCCTCCGAGACGAGGAGGTTGATAGGCCATAGGTGTAAGGCGTGTGAGCGCTTAAGCCGAGTGGTACTAATAGCCCGATGCTTCGGCCTTCCAGGTATTTAATCTGGTTGGGCTGAGCGTACTATGTTTACGTATATGCCTTGTACGTATGACTTCCTATCCATATCATTGTTTCAAGATCGAATATCGAATATCGTATTTCGAATATCGTGGAGGCCTACGAAAGTACAAATTAACGCGAAAGTACGAAAATTACATTTGTAAATTAGTATGAGATTCGTAATTCGTAGACCATTGTTCTACATTCGAACTTCAACATTCGAAGCGTTCTGTTACAGAGTTCCCGGTGTTTCTACCGGAGGGGCGACACCTGTTCCCATTCCGAACACAGCAGTTAAGCCCTCCAGGGCTGATGGTACTTGGACCCAACTCGGTCCCGGGAGAGTAAGTCAGTGCCGGGAACTCTGTAACAGAAATTAAAACACCCTTCGCAAAAGGGTGTTTTAATTTTCCGTGTCAACTCATATAAAAACCTGAGTGAAATGCTATTCATTCTGTCATGAAAAACCTGAGTGAAATTACGAGTTATTTTTTAAGCATCAGGACTTCTTGGCGGTTTTCATAATTACATTGA
>Ga0180007_10003703_pt1 | contig 16799 bp, 14 predicted proteins | sample MM_PC_MetaG_FD_121122 | JGI IMG/M metagenome (GOLD analysis project Ga0180007, IMG submission 121122) | Groundwater microbial communities from the Aspo Hard Rock Laboratory (HRL) deep subsurface site, Sweden - MM_PC_MetaG | ecosystem: Environmental > Aquatic > Deep subsurface > Groundwater... | reverse complement strand
GGGCGTCGAGCACGATGAAGCGGCCTTCCTTGCCGTGGGGCCCTACGCTCGTCGTCTCGAGGGCCTTGAACAGCCTATAGTCGGCGAGCTCGCGCCTTCCCGTCTCCATCCACGATTCGTTGCCCTTGGCCATGGTTCCTCCAGCGCCTCGACTATACCTCGAAGGCGTCGGGGAAGTCAGGCTCCGCGTCGGCGACGACGCGGGCGTCCGGATGCGCCTCGGCCTCGGCGAGCAGGGGATCGGGGGCGAACAGGGCGGGCCACATCGAGGCTGACGCGTAGGCGAGCGGGCCCTCCACGCGGCCGGCTATGCGGCGCTCGAGCTCCGGCCGGCCCAGGGCGGACGGGTCGGAGGAGGCCGAGGCGTAGCGGAACGACCACAGCGTGCCGTACATGGGCACGAAGGCGGTCGCCGTCGAGACGAGCGGGAAGGCTGAGCGGAGGGTCCGGCCTATGCACGCGAAGGCGGCGGGCCTGGCGGCCGGGGACTCGCCGTGCATGGCGAAGACGGCCCGCTCGTCCCGCAGCGAGCGCTTGACCGCCAGGAAGAACTCGGCGGTATAGAGGAAGCGGGCCGGGCCCGCGGGGTCGGTCATGTCCATGATCACGGCGTCGTAGTCCGCTCCCGCGGCCTCGACGAAGGCTCGGCCGTCGCCGAAGCGGAAGCGGACGCGGGCGTCGTCGAAGGCGCCGCGGTGGACGTGCCCCAGGTGCTCGCGGCAGAAGGCGACGACGTCGGGGTCGAGCTCCGCGAAGTCGACGGACTCCACGGTACGGTGGCGCAGGACCTCGCGGAGGACGCCCCCGTCGCCCCCGCCCAGGACGAGGACGCGGCGCGGGTCGGGATGCGCGAGCAGGGCCGGATGGACGAGGGGCTCGTGGTAGCGTTCCTCCCAGCGCTCCGACACCTGCGTGACGCCGTCCAGGAGGAGGACGCGGCCCAGGGCCTCCGTCTCCACGAGCTCCGCGGCCTGGAAGGGGGTCCGCGCCTCCACGAGCGAGCGGCCGGCGGCGTAGGACATGCCCTGCCCCGCGTTCAGGCGCTCCCGTATCTCGCGGCCCGCGCCCGCCGGGACCGAGCCCGGCGCGGCGGGGCTCACGGGCGCCCCATGCGTCGGCCCAGGTCCTTGCACTCGAATATCTCCTGCACCTCGAGGTCTATGGCCGCCTTGATGCGTTTATTCTCCTTGGGCACGAGGCTGGTCACCTCGTCGCCGAACAGGAAGTCGCGGAGCCTGAGCTCCTTCTTGCGCATCTTGGTATGGAAGTTGTTGTCCGAGACAATATTGACGTCGTAGGCGACGTAGTCGTCCAGCACGTCCTCCGCTATGTAGTCCTGGATCGACGAGATGTCGTGGTCTATGAACAGCTTCGTGCCGCGGCTGTCGCGGGTGAAGCCGCGCACGCGGTAGTCTATGATCACGACCTCGGACTCGAAGCTCTCTATGAGGTAATGGAGGGCGGACAGGGGGCTTATCATGCCGCAGGTCGCGATGTCCACGTCGACGCGGAACGTCGCGAGCCCCGAGAGCTGGTCGTACTCGGGATAGGTGTGGATGGCGATGTGGCTCTTGTCCAGGTGGCCCACGACAGCGGGGGCCCCGGCCTGGAGGGCGGCCACGGGCATGTCCTCGTTAAGGAGGGCCACGACGCTGGCCCCGCGGGGGTCGTAGTCCTGGGTGGAGACCTGAACGAGCCGCGCGTTGATGATGCGGGTCACTTCCTCGACGATGGCCTCGAGCCTCGCGGAGTCGTATTCCTCGTCTATGTATTCCAGGTACTCTATCTGCGATTCCTTGGAACGCGCGTAGCAGATGTCGTAGATATTGAAGCTCAGCGACTTCGTAAGGTTGTTGAAGCCTTCGAGCTTTATCTTCTGTCCTTTAACTCTCCGTACCAATGCGCCCGCGCCCCCTCGTGGATATCGTGATCTCGCCGCAATAGCGAACGGCCATTGTAGTCCAGGCTCGCCTCCTGGTAAAGTCTAGCGGCCAGGGGCCCGCGGCCCGGCGACGAGGAGGCGATTATGGATAGCATGCCGGATTGGGTTACGAGGCTCCCGGGGGCGGTGACCGTGTCGGACCGGGACCGCAGGATAGTCTATATGAACGACGCGGCGGCCGCGACCTGGGCGGCCAAGGGCGGGAGGGCGCTCATAGGCTCGAGCCTGGAGGCCTGCCATAACGAGCGGTCGCGAGGCATCATCGACGGGCTCCTGTCGTCAGGCGGCGTCAACGTCTACACGATAGAGAAGGCGGGCGTCAAGAAGCTCATCCACCAGAGCGCCTGGCGGGACGAGTCGGGCGCCGTGGCCGGCCTCGTCGAGCTGTCGCTCGTGCTGCCCGAGGGCATGCCCCACTTCGTCAGGGGCTAGGCCGGGCCGCCGGGCCGGGCCGGCTAGACCTTGAAGCGGCCTATCTGGGCGGTCACGCGGGTGATGACGCCGACGCTCGAGGCGACGGTCTCGCTGACCGCCTCGAAGGACGAGCCTATGCGGTCGGCGTCCCCGGAGATGCGCGTCGTCTCGCCCTTGATTCGGGCGCTCAGCTCGGACAGCCGCCTCATGCCGTCTATGAGCGCCTTGGCGCTGCCCGTCATCTCGCGGGCGCCTGAGGCCACGCCCTCGGTGACGCGGTTCATCGCGGAGAGGGCCTCGAGCACCTGCTTGGAGCCGCCCGACTGCTCGCGGAGCGCGTTCCGTATCTCGTCCTGGTGCCGGTTGACCGCGTCTATCCTGGTCCCGACCTCGTCGAAGCCGGCGGAGGCCTCGGTGGCCGAGGCGGCGGCCGATTCTATGGCCTTGCGCACCTCCGCGAGCCTGGCGCCAACGTCCTTGGACTGGAGCGCCGACTTCTCCGCGAGGGCGCGTATCTCGTCGGCGACGACGGAGAAGCCGGCCCCCGACTCCCCCGCGTGCGCGGCCTCGATGGCGGCGTTCATGGCCAGCAGGTTGGTCTGCGCGGCTATGGCGGCTATCGTCCTGTTGGCGTCCAGGAGGAGCCCCGACATGCCGCTCGCCGTCTCCACCATCGCGGCGGCCTCGGCGATCTTGCGCTTGCCCGCCTCGGCCGCGGCCTGGAGGCCGGCGTACTGGTCGCCTACCCGCTCGACGTTGCCCGCGACCGAGTCTATGTTCCCTATCATCTGCTCTATGCCGGCGCTCGACTCCGACACCATGGCGGCCTGCTCGTCTATGGCCTTGTGCAGGGCCTCGATATTGCCGCCTATCCGCACGATGGAGGCGCTCGAGTCGGCTATCGACCGGGCCTCCTCGTCGAAGCTCGTCCCTATGCTCGATACCGACGAGCCTATGTCCTCTATGGACGAGCGCATTCCCTCGGTCCTCGACGATAGGGACGAGCATGACGCGTCCAGGGTCCCCATGGACTCGCTAATCTCGACGACCATCGACCGCAGGGACTCGGTATAGCCGTTGAACGCGTCGGCGAGGGTCCCTATCGCGTCGAAGTTGAGCATCGACGCCCTGGCCGCCAGGTCGACTTCCCCGCGGGCGGTCAGCTCGCGAACCCGGTCCCGGAGGACGGCGGCCTGGACTCCGTCGGAGCGCCGCGACAGGTAGAGCATCCAGGAGCCTAGCGCCGCCGCGACGGCGCCGACCGCGACGAGCGACGGCACGGGGCTAGTAAGGCCCGCGAAGGCCGGGTCGCGGACAGTGAAATAGCGGGCGGCGAACGCGAGGTGGATTATGACGGCGGCCATGGCCGAGAGCAGGACGACCTGGTCGCGCAGCTCGGCGAAACGGTCGCGCTCTCCTGGCCGTATTCGCTCTATCCTGAGCGCCTTCTTAGGCTCGAGGAGGAACCTGTCTATGACGAGGGCGTTGAGGGTCGCCGAGACGAGGCCCTCGGATATCTTGAACGACAGCGCCCAGGCGAACGACGTGCCGCCCGGCCCCTTCCAGCCGTTGAGGCCGTAGAATACGACGGTGCCGATGGTCCAGAACACGACCGTCATGACGATGAGCGTCCACGGCACGCCGAGGGCGGCCTTGCGGGCCGCGCCGTACAGGTCGTCTCCCGAGCCTTCCGGGTCGTCGAGGTAGCGGAGGAGCGGCCACAGCACGATGCGCATGGCCGCTATCATGAGCAGCTGGAACACGAAAGCCGTCCCGAATACCAGGGGCTTCGAGAACGCGAACGCCAGCCTCTCGGGCGGCGCCGCGTCCAGGCTCGCGTTGAACATGGCGGTGAACGCCTCGCCCAGCGCGAGCGTCAGCGTGGAAATGGCGACGATCGATACCGAGACCTTCGCGAACAGTCTTTTAGTCATGTTTTTAGTCATGCTTCACACCTTGCCTCCGAGTCTCGGGCCTAGCCGACGCGGCGAAGGCCGGCCCGGGACAAGTATAGGCGAAGGCGTCGGCGCTTTCAAACGCTGGGCGAGGGGCGCGGGCCGGATAGGGATCTCCGGCCCGCGCCCCGGGCATCAGATGAACTGGTGGACGTGAGCGTCGACGGTCGGGAAGAGGGCGCCCAGGAAATCCTCGGCCTCGCCGTAGGCGGAGAGGTCGTGCCTCAGCCGCCGTAGCTCGGCGACGCTCCGGTAGCCCAGCGCCAGCGGGCCGAGCAGCTCGGGCGGCAGGGCGGCGCTCGCGTCGTAGCCGTCGCGGGCCGACGCCGCGGACTCGGTCGCGCCCTCGCCCGAGGGATCCTGGGCGGCGGGCTCGCCGCCGTCCCCGACCGCCAGGCGCCGGCCGTCCCAGCGGAACGACAGCGACGGCCCGAAGAGACGCAGCCGCAGGGCGAAGGGCCGCCCGGCCCAGGCCGACGCCCCTAGCCTAGCCTCCAGCACCGGGGCCGCGAGGCGCGCGAAGGCGAGCGGGTCTATGACCGAGACCTGCCAGCCGTATTCCCACCGGTCGTCTGCGCCCAGCTCGAGGGCCAGGCGCGCGACAGGATGCCCGCGCCCGAGCGACACGACGAGATGGGCGGCGCCGGCCTCGGCGCGCAGGCGCTCGGCCTCGGCGAGGAGCGCCGCCGCGACCGCCGCGGCCTCGGCGGGAGGGAGACCGGGCTCGACGGCCGCCTCGAGGACGGCGTGGCCCGGGCCGAAGCCGTCGGGAGCCGTGCCCAGGTAGCCGACCGCCCTGGCCCCGACCATGGCTATGCGCCGCCTGACGGCGGTCTCCGGCGAGCGCTGGGCACCGGACAGGAGGTACGCCCAGTCGTCCGCCCTTCGCTGGGCGCTGACGCCGTAGGCCGCCGCGTCCGACTCGTAGAGCCGCGATAGCAGGTACGCGTCGCCAGGCTCGGCGTCGCCAGGCTCGGCATCGCCAGGCTCGGCGTCGCGGAAGGTCGGGCTCAGGGCTACGGCCGCGGCCATGGCCGCTTCCCTCGCCCCGGGACGGGGAGAGGCGGACCGCCACGACGGGCTCTCCTTGGAGGCTACCCAGGGCGCGAGCCGGGGCGAAAGCCTCAGCTGGACGCATAGGGGCGCCGCGTACTCGTAGCCGAAGCGCCGGTAGTAGTACGGTATGCCCTCGATGGTCGACAGGGGAAAGCCCAGGCGCCGCGAGTCGTCCTCGTAGCGCTTGATGAGCGCGCTCGAGAGCCCGAGGCCGCGGGCGTCCTCGGCGCTCGAGACGATCGACAGCTCGGCCGCGGGGATCGCGACGGAGGCGCCGGCGCCCGAGTAGCTCCAGGCCGTCGGGATGCGGCAGATCGTCGACAGCGCCCGGCCCGTGGCCTCGTCGTAGGCGCCGTACCAGTCGTCGAGCCCCATGCCCGGGTAGTCAGAGCGCAGGACGCGGCAGAGGGCGGCGACGCCCTCGCCGTGCACGGAAAGGTTCAGCTCGATGAGGCGCTCGAGCTCGGCGTCGCCTGCGGGGTGGCGAAGGCCGACGGCGCGGCCGTCGCGGCAGTTGATGATAATAGGATCCACGATGATTCCTCAATCAAGAAGTCTTGCTGGCGAGGAAAAGCGCGGAACGGCGTCCCGGCCGCGGCTACGCCGCGAACGGGGGCTCGAACAAAAGCAAGCGGTTCGGCCTTGCCGTCCGCTACAGGTACGTAGCCTTCATGCGACCTCCATGGGGGAATCGATACGTCGATACTAGCCGCCAGCGTCCGGTAGGTCAAGAAATCCTCGTTGGAATACTTACGTATAATCATGCTATCTACCGCAAACGTAGCTACTAATCGCCATATCTTGACATGCGTCGCGGCTTGACGATATAGAAGCGACGATTGACGCCGTTCAGCCTCTCGTACGCGAGGCTAGGCGCCAGGGACCTGCAGGAGAGAACAATCATGATCGACAACCACTCGCCTAGCGGCGCGATCCGCTGGCGCTCGCGCTCCTTGGCGACCCTCGCCGCCGCGGCGCTCGCCGGCCTGGCCATTCTCGCGTGCTCGCCTGATAGGAAGCCCGACGCCTCCGAGGCGTCCGCCGCCCAGTCGTCATCGCCCTCGGTTGAGGCGCTGCGCGACGACTACAGGCTCGCCTGCCGCGAGATAGCGGAGTCCTACGTCTACCTCGAGGAGAAGACCGGCCTGACGCCCGAGGCCTTCCTCGCGGCGACGCTGCCCAAGGCCGAGGCCATAGGCGCCGAAGGTGCCGCCGCGGCCGGGGCCGACTTCCTGGCGGCCTTGAGGGCGCTACGCTCCATGATGGCCGACGGTCACTTCGGCTGGTCTCTCGGCGAGGCCCTGAGGCCTTCCGCTCATATGAACCTCGGCGTGGTGCTGACGCTCAGAGGCGAGCGGCTAATCGTGGCCTCCCGCGCCCCCGACAGCACCCTCCTCGAGGGCGACGAGATCCTGACCTGGGACGAAAAGCCCGCCCTCGAGGCGGTACGCGCCCTGGGCGGCCTCGTCCCTCAGTCGACCGAGCGCTCGACGCTCGAGATAGGGGCCCGCTACCTGGCCTTCGAGCCGGCCTGGATGCCGCTGCGCGCGGAGCTCGCCGACGTACCGGTCGCGTACGCGCGCGGCGGGGAGCGCCGCCAGGCCGTGCTCCGCTGGCGGGAGGGCCGCCCCTCGGTCACTCGCAACGGCCTGCCCTCGCTCGAGGAGCTGCCGGCCGACGCCAAGGAGCTGAGCGGAGAACTCTACGTCTACGCCCTGGAGGTCGGGGGCGAGCGCTTCTCTGTTATCCACCCGCGCGCCTTCATGGATTGGCGTAACGCCGACCTCGACGCGGCCCTGAGGACCGCGGAGGCCTCGGGAGCCGGCACGCTCGTAATAGACCTCAAGGACTCCGCGGGCGGCGGCTTCAACCAGGTAGTCATACTGCTCCGCGCCCTCGGCGTCGACGATCCGCTCGCGCATTCGGTTACGGAGCGACGGGGCTCCGAGACGATCAGGACCCGCGTCGACTTCTCCGAGCTCGAGCGCGAGGACGCTCCCTCGAGGAAATGGAAGGGCCCCGTCGTCGTCCGCGTCAACCCCGTCGCCGGCAGCGCCTGCGACTTCTTCGCCGTCGTCGCCAAGCGCTCGGGGCGCGCCGTGATCATCGGCGAGGGTAGCGCCGGCCGCGGAGCCGGTACCGACACCATAGACCTTCCCGGCTCCGGCGCCTCGATAGACCTGCCCCGGCGCGATCGGACCCTGGACGGGCCCGGCGGCCGTATCGAGGGCGGGGGCGCCCTGCCCGACCTCCCCTGCGAGGGAAGCCTCGAGAAGGACCTCGCGCTCTACCTCGAGCGCGGGGCGAGCCGGTCCCCCGCTAGATGAACAGGTTGACGTTGGAGCCGCTCGCGGCCTCCATGTAGGTCGCGACGCCGCCTATCTCCACGCCGTCTATCAGCTCCTCGCGGGCGACGCCCATGATGTCCATGGACATCTGGCACGCCACGAGGCGGACGCCCGCCCGCAGGGCCTGCTCCATCATGGCCTCCAGCTGGTCCACCTTCTTGGCCTTCATGCGTCCCTTCATCATGAGGGCGCCGGCCCCGCCGAAGTTCATCTTGGAGAGGGACAGCTCGCCCATGTGGCCGGGTAGCATCCACGAGAACACGCGGCCCATGAGGTCCTTGGCGACGCGGGGCTTGCGCTTCCGCTTTATCACCGAAAGGCCCCAGAACGTGAAGAACATCGTGGGCTTCTTGCCGGCGCTCGCCGCTCCGTTGGCCAGGACGAGGCTCGCCAGGGCCTTGTCCAGGTCGTCGGAGAACACGACGAAGGTCGCGCCGTCGAGAGCGCCGCCGGAGGACGCCGGCTTGGCCCCCGTCCCCTTCTCCACGACGGCCGTGATGACGCCGCCCGATTCCTCCAGGGATACGAGCCTGTTGCCCGTCATGTTGGACCAGGCGCGGGCGTCGCGGGCGAAGCCCGGGTCGCTGGCCGACAGGATTACTCGGCCGCCCTGGGGCAGCCTGTCGGTCTCGGCCTTGAGCCTCATGACGGGCCCCGGGCACTGGAGCCCGCACGCGTCGACGCGGACGGTGACGTCGGAGGCGCGCGCCAGGTGCTCGGGCAGGCCCGAGCCCTCGCCGTAGGTCTCCGTCAGGGAGGAAGCGGCCTCGCCGCGTCCCGCCTGGATGCCGGCCATGCCGGGCTTGTAGACGCCGGTATGGGACTGCCTGGCGCTTGCCAGCTCCCAGGTCTTGTACCCGCCCGACAGGTTGCCCAGGTCCGTCCAGCCGTTCTGCCTGAGGACGCGCTCGGCTAGGTAGCCCCGGAGGCCGGCCGCGCAGAATACCAGCACGGCCCTGTCCCTCGGGATCTCGGAGAGGCGGGCGCGGACGGAATCCACCGGTATGTTGACGGCGCCGGGTATGGTGCCGAGCGCGAATTCCTCGGCGGTGCGCGTATCGAGCAGGAAGGCGCCGGCGGCGGCCATATCCTTGGCGGCGCTCCACGGCACGGGCCTGGTAAGGCCCTGGAGGGCGTTCTCCGCGGCCATGCCCGCTATGTTCACGGGGTCCTTGGCGCTGGAGAACGGCGGGGCGTAGGCATGCTCGAACTCGGCAAGGTCGACCACCGAGGCCCCGCGCCGCACGGCCTCGGCGAGCACGTCGATGCGCTTGTCCACGCCGTCGTAGCCGACGACCTGGGCGCCGTACAGCCTGCCCGATTCCGGGTCGAAGACGGTCTTGACGGCCAGGGTCGCCGCCCCGGGGTAGTACCCGGCGTGGCTGGAGCCGTGGGTCACTACGGAGCAGACCGGGACGCCGGCCGCGGCGAGCGTCTTCTCCGATAGGCCCGTGGACGAGGCGACTATGTCGAAGACCTTGGCTATGCTCGTGCCTATAGCGCCCTTCCAGGCCCGGCCCGGCCGGCCGACTATGGCGTCGGCGACGACGCGGGCCTGCTTGTTGGCCGGGCCGGCGAGCGGCACCCCCAGGGGCTTATTCAGCACGGGGTTCATGAACGACGCGGCGTCGCCGAGGGCGTACACGTCGGGGGCGCTCGTGCGCATGCGCTCGTCTACGAGTATCCCGCCGTTGGGCGCGAGCGCGATGCCGGCTTCGCGGGCTATCTTCGTATCGGGCCTGACGCCTATCGACAGGATGACTATATCCGAGGGCAGCTCCGCGCCGGACGCGAGCTTGACCACTATCCTGGAGCCGCGCCTCTCGAACGAGCTGACGCCGTCGGAGAGGTACAGCTCGACGTTCTTGCCTTTAAGCTGCTGGTGGACCATCGCGGCCATCTCGGGGTCGAGGACGTTCATCACCTGGTCCTGGGCCTCTACGACGGTGACGAAGACGCCGCGCTCGTGCAGGTTCTCGGCCATCTCGAGGCCTATGAAACCGCCGCCTACGATGACGGCGCGCTCGGGGCGGCCCTCGTCGACCCGCTTCTTGATCGCGTCCACGTCGGGCACTGACCGGAGGGTATAGATGCCTTCCGAGCCGATGCCGGGGATCGGGGGGCGCAGGGGCTCGGCGCCCGGCGATAGCACCAGCGCGTCGTACCTCTCTACCTTCTTGGCGCCGGTGCGCACGTCCAGGAGCGTGACGCTCTTGGACGCGGTATCGATGGCCACGGCCTCGGTACCGGTGCGCACGTCGACGGCCAGCCTCGACTTGAAGCCTTCCGGGGTCATGACGAAGAGGCGCTCCCGCTCCGAGATGACGCCGCCCGCGTAATACGGCAGGCCGCAGTTGGCGTAGCTGATGTAGTCGCCGCGCTCGACGAGGATTATCTCCGCGCGCTCGTCCAGCCTCCTGAGCCTCGCCGCTGTAGAGGCCCCGCCGGCGACCCCGCCTATCACGATATATCGTTTCATATTAATCTCCCTCCGATGACGTTCCTCGATCGAGGCGATTAATATATATATCTTATTATATATTGTAAAGTATTGATTGGTAAAAAGCGACGCCTCGGGCAAGGAAAGACGCCGCTCGGCGCCCAGGCTTAGAAAAAGGCCCCGGACGCGGGTCCGGGGCCTTCATTACGCCGCGAGCCCGCCGCAAGGCGCTCGGGCTCTCCGCGCTCAGGATACCGCCTTGGCGCCTTCCTCTATCGCCCGCATGTTCATCGGGATGAATTTGTGCTTGCTCTCGCTGAAGAAGGTCTTGAGCACGGCCTCGAGCTTATCCAGCTTGACCGCCCCGGTAGCCTTGGACAGGGCGCCCATCATCACCATGTTGGCGAACTTGACGTCGCCCAGGCGCTCGGCTATCTCGTTGCAGGGCACCTTGATGACGCGCGCGTCCGTCCGCTTGGTGTCCACCTTGACGAGGCTGGAGTTGACGAGCAGCGTGCCGCCTTCCTTGAGGATGGCCTCGCACAGCGGGAGGGAGTCCATGTTCATGACCACGGCGCTGTCCGGCGCGGTCACGAGGGGGCTGGCTATCTCCTCGGTGGAGACGATGACGCTGGCTCGGGCTATGCCGCCGCGCTTCTCGGCGCCGTAGAACGGGAAGAAGGTGACCTCGAGGCCCTCCTTCATGCCGCAGTATACCCACAGCTGCCCGAGGGAAATGATGCCCTGGCCGCCGAAGCCGGCCATAAAGGTCTTCTCGGTCATTTCGCGGCCTCCTTGACGGCGCTGCCCTGCAGCTCGTCCTTTATCTCGCCTAGCTTATAGAACGGGATCATGTCGCTCTCCACCCACTCGACGCTCTCCACGGGGTCCATCGCCCAGTTAGTCGGGCACTGGGACAGGATCTCCACCATGGTGGAGCCCTCGCCGCGCAGCTGGGCCTCGAAGGCCTTCTTGATGTACTGCTTGGTCTTGCGCGTATTGGCGGCGTTGTTCACCGCCCCGCGCGCCAGGTACCTGGTGCCCTCGAGGGTGGCGAACATCTCCAGCACGCGGATGGGATAGCCCATGCCGGCCTCGACCGGGTCGCGGCCGTAGGGCGCGGTGGTGGCCTTCTGGCCGACGAGGGTCGTCGGGGCCATCTGGCCGCCGGTCATGCCGTAGATGGCGTTGTTGACGAAGATGGTCGTGAACTTCTCGCCGCGGTTGGCCGCGTGCACCGCCTCGGCGGTACCGATGGCGGCCAGGTCGCCGTCGCCCTGGTAGCATATGACCAGGTGGTCGGGCAGCATCCGCTTGACGCCGGTAGCGCCCGCGGGCGTGCGCCCGTGGGGCACCTGCACCGAGTCGAAGTCGAAGTAGATGCTGGCCCAGATGGAGCAGCCTACCGGGTTCAGGATCACCGACTTCTGCTGCATGCCCAGCTCGTCTATGACCTCGGTGATGAGCCTATGGATGACGCCATGGCCGCAGCCCGGGCAGTACTTAGTCTGGATAGGCTTCAGGCTCTTGGGATGTCCGTATATGAGTTCCACGCTCGCCCCCCTTATTTCTTCAAGATCCGGCGGATCTCGGCGAGTACGTCTTCCTCTGTCGGAATCATGCCGCCGCAACGCCCGTAGAAGGACACTTCGCTCTTGCCGCGCGTATGCAGCCGCACGTCCTCGACCATCTGCCCCATGCTCATCTCCACCGTCAGGAACCGCTTGCCTGCCAGCTCGCCCAGGCGCTTCTCCGGGAACGGCCAAAGCGTGATGGGGCGGAACAGCCCGACCTTGAGCCCGAGCTTCCTGGCCATCTGCATCGCGCCGAGGCATACCCTGGCGGAGGTGCCGTAGGCGGCGAGTATCAGGTCGGCGTCCTCGACGTGCTGCTCCTCGTAGCGGACCAGCGTCTTCTTCATCTCGTCGTAGCGCTTATAGCGGGCGATGTTGGCCTGCTCGAACTCCTCGGGCACGAGGTGGGTCGAGTCCACGTGGTTGACGGGCCGGCCGGCGGGCCTGTTTCCCGAGGCCCAGGGCTTGGCCACGCGCGTGGCGGGGTCCTTGGGCTGCGGCAGCACCACGCCCTCCATCATCTGCCCTATCATGCCGTCGGCGAGCACCATCGCGGGCATGCGCCACTCGTCGGCCAGGTCGAAGGCCTCGAAGGTAAGGTCGGCGGCCTCCTGCACGCTCTTGGGCGCGAGGACGATATGGAAGTAGTCGCCGTGGCCGCCTCCCCGGGTGGACTGGAAGTAGTCGCCCTGCGCGGGGGAGATGCCGCCGAGGCCGGGGCCGGAGCGCGCCACGTTGATGACCACGATGGGGACGTCCGCGCCGCAGGCGTACGATATGCCTTCCTGCTTGAGCGATATCCCGGGGCTCGAGGAGCTGGTCATCGACCTGGCCCCCGTCGCGGCGGCACCGTAGACCATGTTTATAGCCGAGACCTCGCTCTCGGCCTGTATGAACACGCGCTTATGGTCCAGCATGTGCTTGGCCATGTACGCGGTCAGCTCGTTCTGCGGCGTTATGGGATAGCCGAAATACGCGTCGCACCCGGCGCGGACGGCGGCCTCGCCCATAGCCTCGTTGCCCTTCATCAGGCGTTTCTCATCAGCCATGTCGGACTCTCCTTTAAAGCTTATAGACGCTGATCGCCACGTCCGGGCAGACCGCGAAACAATTGCCGCAGGCTATGCACTTCTCCGGGGCGACCGCCTTGGAGGGATAATAGCCCCACGAATTCGGCTCGACGTCGGCCGCGAGCACCTTGACGGGGCAAGCGCGGACGCACAGCAAGCACCCCTTGCACCGCTCCCGATCGATCTCGAGTTTTCCTTTAGTAGCCATGGCGACTCCTTCTCGTAATCCCGTTCCCCAATCGGGGCGTTGTTCGGTTGACTGCATAAAGCGACACTAATACAGATTTTGTCATATTGCTAGATCCTGGCCCTGGCCCTGGCCCGGACGCGGCCTACCCGACCAGGGCCGCCAGGGCTATGCTCGCGAGCTTCGTCTCCCGGCTGTCGGCCCTGCTCGTCAGCACGATTGGCTTGGCCGCCCCGGCCACGATCCCGGCTCCCTTGGCGCCGCCCAGGTCGAGGAGGGCCTTATAGAGGACGTTCCCGGCCTCGATGTCCGGCGCCACGAGCACGTCGGCGTCGCCGGCGACCTCCGAGACGATCTTCTTTATCCTGGCGCTCTCGGCGCTGACGGCGTTGTCGAGGGCCAGGGGACCGTCGACGACGCAATCCTTGACCTGGCCGCGCCTGTTCATCTGCGTGATGATGGCGGCGTCTACGGTGCACGGCATCTTGTCCGGGTTGACCTTCTCCACCGCGGCCAGCAAGGCCACCTTGGGCCGTTCCGCGCCGAGGGAGCGGGATACCCTGACCGCGTTGGCGATAATATCCAGCTTGCCCTGGATATCGGGCGCGATGTTTATGGCCGCGTCGGTGACGATGAACAGCTTATGGTAATGGGGCGACTCTATGACGGCGACGTGGCTCGTCAGGCGCCCGGCGTTCAGGCCGGCTTCCTTGTTGAGCGCCGCCTTGAGGAGGATGGAGGTATCGAGCACCCCCTTCATCAGTATGTCCGCCTCGCCCGAGCGCACGAGGGAGACGGCCAGGGCCGCGGCCTTGGCGTAGTCCTTCTCCTCGACGAGGCGGATCCCGGAGACGTCGGCCCCTAGCTCCGCGGCTATGGCCCTGATGGCGTCGGCGTCGCCTATCAGGATAGGCTCGGCTATGCCGGCGGCCTTCGCGTCGAGCGCCGCCTCCAGGGCCGAATGCTCCTGCGCCGCGGCTACCGCCACGCGCTTGCGGCCTCCGGCCCTGGCCGCGGCTATGATCTCCGCTATCGTATTCATGTCAGCTATACTCCTTGGCCTCGCCGGCCAGGCCGCGCTCGCCGGCGGCCGCGAGGGCCTCGAGCTCTCCCTCGCCGGGGTATACGGTGATCGGGGCTATCCAACCCGCCATGCGCGAGAGGCCCTCCTGCACGGGCTTGCCGTAGGCTATGCCTCCGGTCAGCACGATGCCGTCCACCTTGCCGTCGGCCGCGGCCGCGAGCGCCCCTATGGCCTTGCCTACGTTATAGATGAAGGCCTCGTAGACGAGGCCCGCCTCGGCGTCGCCGCCGTCGCGCTTCGCCTCGAGCACGCGCATATCGTTAGTCCCGGCGAGGCTCACGATGCCGCCCTGCCCGTTAATCATCTTCATCACCTCTTTCTCGGTGACGGTGCCGGAGAAGCACAGCTTGGCCAAGGCTCCCGCAGGCAGAGTGCCTGAGCGCTCGGGGCTGAACGGCCCCTCGCCGTTGAGCGCGTTATTGACGTCGACGACGCGGCCGCGGCTATGGAGCCCCACCGACACGCCGCCGCCCATGTGCGCCACGATGAGCGTCACGTCCTCGTAGCGCTTGGCGTTCTCGGAGGCCCATCGCCTGGCCACGGCCTTCTGGTTGAGCGCGTGGAAGATGCTCTGCTTGCGGAACAGCCTATGTCCCGCGATCCTGGCCACGTCGGAAAGCTCGTCGACGACGACGGGGTCGGCGATGAAGGCGGGCACGCCTATCTCCACGGCGAGCTGGTCGGCTATGAGCGCCCCGAGGTTGGAGGCGTGCTCGCCGTAGCGCGCTCGCCTCAGGTCGTCCTTCATCGCCTCCGAAACGGCGTACACGCCTCCCTGGATCGGCTTCAAGAGCCCGCCGCGCCCCACGATGCACGAGAGCGTAGACATGTCGAGGCCGCGCGAGGAGAGCGACGCCCTGATGGTCTTCAGGCGGAACCCTATCTGCTCGGCGACTGACGAATATGGGGCTATCTCCTCGGCCGAATGCGCCACGCCCTCCGAGAACGATTCTACCCCGTCTTCGTAGACGGCGATCTTCGTCGAGGTCGATCCGGGATTAATGACGAGGATCCTCTGTGGCATACAGACTCCTTATGCTGAGAGCGTGGTTTATGCGGTTCGTAATGATTATACGCAATACACTGATGACGCGCAAGTAAAAAACACTGTTTTTTATTAATAAACAAAATGGCGTTTTTATATTTGAAATAATCGATTCAGCATAGACGCACTTTGTCTCTTCACCGGAGCGCTTCGAAGCGCTATACTCAGATCGTACCGGCGACGGTACCGCCGCGCCCGCGCCGATCGTCTGAGTCGGAAAGCGGACCCGAGCGCCCGCGCGGATTCCCGGGGATTCCCCGATCCGCGCATGGAGGCAACGCATGAAGGCTCTCGTCAAGAAATCTCCGGAACCCGGCCTATGGATGGAAGACGTGCCGATGCCGGAGGTCGGCGATAACGACCTGCTCATCAAGGTCAAGAAGACCGCGATATGCGGCACCGACGTTCATATCTACAAATGGGACGCCTGGTCCCAACGCACGATCAAGACCCCGATGACCATCGGGCACGAGTTCGTGGGCGAGATCGTGGAGATGGGCCGCGCGGTAGCGGGCTATAGCGTAGGCGAGCGCGTGTCGGCCGAGGGGCACATCGTCTGCGGCGTATGCCGCGCCTGCAGGGCCGGCAAGCGCCACCTCTGCCCCAATACGCGCGGCATAGGCGTCAACCGCGACGGCTGCTTCGCCGAGTACGTCTCCGTGCCCTCCTCTAACGCCTGGCACGTCCACGACGCCATATCCGACGACATAGCCGCCATCTTCGACCCCTACGGCAACGCCACCCATACGGCCCTTTCCTTCGACATGGTCGGCGAGGACGTCATCATAACCGGCGCCGGCCCCATAGGCTGCATGGCCGCCGCGATCGCCCGCCACGTCGGCGCGCGGAACGTCGTCATCACCGACGTCAACGACTACCGGCTCGCGCTCGCGATGAAGCTGGGCGCCACGCGCGCCGTCAACGTCGCCACGGAGAAGCTCCGCGACGTCATGAAGGAGCTCGGCATGGTCGGCGGCTTCGACGTGGGCATGGAGATGTCCGGCTCGCCCCAGGCGTTCGAGCAGATGCTCGACAACATGTACAACGGCGGGCGCATCGCGCTCCTGGGCATACTCCCCAACGGCGCCGGCATAGACTGGGACAAGGTCATCTTCAAGGGGCTCTTCCTCAAGGGCATCTACGGCCGCGAGATGTTCGAGACCTGGTACAAGATGCAGACGATGGTCCGCTCGGGCCTCGACATCTCGCCCGTCATAACCCACCACTTCTCCTTCGACGACTTCCAATCCGGCTTCGACGCGATGCTGTCAGGCAACTCCGGGAAAGTGATACTGAGCCTGGACTGATCGCTCTCTACGCGCGCCGCCGCCGTCGCGACGCTATTCAGGGCGCGTCGCCCCCTCGGGGGCGACCGCGCTCTACGCGAGTAGTCCTCCCGGCCCCCCGGGGCCGGTTCGGGCTACTCGCTGCGATCGCTCGCGCGTAGGCGGGCGGGCGCCTCGGGCGACCTTGCGCGCCGGGTCCCGCCATGCGATAGTTCGAGCTATGAACGACGAACGACACGACGACAAGCGCCCCCGCGGCCCTTCGTCGCACCGCCGCGCAGGCGGCGACACCCGCCGAACCGAGCCTAGCCGAACCGAGCCTAGCCGAACCGAGCCGCGCCGAACCGAGCCCGGCCGCGATGGGCGCGAAGGCCCATCCAAGAACGCGCGGCCGAGCG
>Ga0180007_10003701_pt1 | contig 16800 bp, 13 predicted proteins | sample MM_PC_MetaG_FD_121122 | JGI IMG/M metagenome (GOLD analysis project Ga0180007, IMG submission 121122) | Groundwater microbial communities from the Aspo Hard Rock Laboratory (HRL) deep subsurface site, Sweden - MM_PC_MetaG | ecosystem: Environmental > Aquatic > Deep subsurface > Groundwater... | reverse complement strand
CTGTTGCCCTCATAGGTGGGGTTCAGGATCACATAGGCTTTGACCAGCTGGTAGCGGTTGGGATCAGGCGCGCCCACAACCGCTGCCTCGGCAACAGCCGGATGCTCCACCAGGGCACTTTCCACTTCAAAGGGCCCGACGCGGTAGTCCGATGACTTGATAACGTCATCGGCCCGGCCCACGAACCACCAATAGCCGTCGCTGTCAAAGGAGGCCCTGTCCCCTGTATAATAAAAATTATCCACAAAGACCGAACTCATTTTTTCCGGGTTCCCGATGTATTCCCTGAAAAGCCCAATGGGCCGCCACTGGTCCAGTTTTAAAACAATATGCCCCACCTGGTCAGGTGTGGTGATCTGATTGCCTTCATCATCGGCCAGGGCCACATCATACATGGGAGAGGGCATACCAAAGGAACCGGACCGCATCCTGCCCGACATCCAGGGCGGATTTCCAATCATGGCCGTGGATTCGGTCTGGCCGTAAAAATCCCTTATTTCCGTGCCGGTATGTTTTTTCCACCGGGTAATCACTTCCGGATTCAACGGTTCTCCGGCACTGATGGACTGCCGCAGATGGGACAGGTCAAAGGAATCCAGATTCATGTTCACAAACATCCGCCAGGCCGTGGGCGGACCGCAAAAGGTTGTGACGCAGTTCCGGGAAAGGGCGTCCAGGTATTGTTCGCCGTCCAATACGGAAAACCTGAACCCGGTGGCTGTTGCCCCCACGTTAAAGGGGACAAAAAAGGAGGACCATGACCATTTGGCCCACCCGGGCGCGCTCAGGTTGTGGTGAATATCGTCGGGTTTTACCCCGGTCATGATGGTGGTGGACAAATGCCCCACAGGATAGGAGACAGCCGTATGCCCCACCCGTTTGGGAAGCCCTGTGGTGCCTGAAGTAAAAAAACAGAACAGGGTTTCATCGGCCGCTGTATCCGCAGCATCGGCTTCCATGGATTCGCTTTGAATCTGATCAAAGGGAATCCATCCCGGCTTTGTTCCCAGAACCAGTTTAACCCTGGGCTCAATCCCGGTTTCCTTTGCTGCCTGGTCCATTAAATCGGCAGAGGCTTCATCGGCCATGACCACATCCGGCCGATAGGTTTCAAACCTGAATTCCAGCTCCCGGCGCGTCATGGTGGTGGCCGTAGGAACGGCAACCATCCCGGCCTTGATGCAGGCAAGGCTTGAAACCCAGGTTTCCGGAAGAATCGGACACATCATATAGTAATTGTTCGTATGCCCCATTCCCTGTTTGGCCAGAAAATTGATCAGCTGGTTTGCTTTTTGTAAAAGTGCAAGATAGGAATAAGAACAGGTTTCAAGGGTATGGATATCATACCACACCAGGGCTGTTTTATCCGGAGTTTCCTTTACATGGAGGTCTTCAAAAATTTCTTTGGCCCAGTTAAACCGGGACGGAAGCGCCATGGCATTCAAGCGTTCAAAAAAACTCCTTGCCGTTTTTTCCTTGTCGAAATTGTCTTCCATCTGATTGATTCGGATGACTTCTCTGTAAAGCTCTTTCATGCCGTTAAAACACTCCTTGCAATCCACATTAATGTTATGTATAGCTGGGACCTGAAAAATATTGACTCTATAATTTATCGCCCTTATATTTGTCAAACTGTTTTACTTTTTTTAAGAACCTCCCATACCGGTACAGGCAAAACACCCCCATGAAAAATACAGACATAACGATTATAATGGCCCCCTTACAGGGATTTACCGATGTCACCTTCAGAAATGTCTGGGCCCGTCATTTCTCGGGCATTGACGAGGCCATCGCCCCTTTTATTTCCACCATGGGCCAGCAGCGGCTCAAACCAATCCGGCTGAAGGATGTGGCACCTGAAGACAACCAACACCTGTTTGTGGTGCCCCAAATCCTGGGCAATGTGGCAGAAGACTTTATCTTCCTTGCCCAGCGCCTGTATGAAATGGGCCACAAACGGATCAACTGGAACCTGGGATGCCCCCATTCCAAAATAGCCAAAAAACACCGGGGAAGCGGGCTATTGCTCTACCCGGCCAAAATTGACGACCTGCTGGCCCGGATCATCCCCAACATCTCCCCATCCCTTTCGGTTAAAATCCGCCTGGGCCGGCGGGCCAAGGATGAAATTTTTGACCTGCTGGCCATGTTTGACCGGCACCCCCTGGAAGAAATCATCCTCCACCCCAGGACCGGCATCCAGATGTACGACGGCACCTCGGACCACGATGCCTTTGAAAAAGCCATTCACAACAGCCGGCACAGGTTCACCTATAACGGCGATATCATTGATATCCCCTCTTTTGAACGCGTCCGGGACCGCTTTCCGGGTATCAAGCGATTCATGATCGGCCGGGGAATCCTGTCCAACCCCTTTCTGGCAGAAGAGATAAAAGGAAGTTCCCAAAATAACAGCTCCAGGCTCACCCGATTAAGAGCCTTCCATGACGAATTGTTTGTTGAATATGAAAAATTGTTTTCCGGTCCCGCCCATTTGGCCGGACGGATGAAAGGGTTCTGGGGCTATCTGGGTCCCTCGTTCAAGGACAGCAAAAAACCCCTGAAACAGATCCTGAAAACCACCAGCCTCCCGGCCTATACAGACCGGGTGGCGGCGTTTTTCGATCAGAACCCTGGGTTTTGTCCAGAGCCTTAAAGTCTGCCCTCTAGATATCCATGGCAGCCCTGTATCCCCCATGGACTGCATCAAAGGCTGTTGCCACTTTTTTTGCATCCCCGATCACCCGGCAGGGCATGCCCATTTGTCTAAGCACTGCTTCCAGGGGGTTATGGGAGGCCGATCCTGCCGCCACCACCACGGTATCGGCTTCCATGGGCCGGATCATCTCTCCTTCTGACCCGGAAAAAGAAAGTTCAACCCCTGTTTGGGTAATTTTTGTCACCCTTGCTCCGGTAAGGGTCTCAACCCCGAATCGGCCCAGATCCTGCATCATGCCCCATTTTGTTGATTTACCGATATCCTTTCCCACCCGGTCCGTCATTTCGATCAGCGTGATCTGTTTGCTGCCCCTGGTGGCCATCTCAAAAAGGGTATCCGGTGTCTCGGCCCTGTTCACAAATAAAAATTTCAGGGCATCGGCAGACAAGGTGCCTTTTTCCGCAAGGAAAAGCGCAGTCTCAACCCCCACTGCCCCGCCGCCGATGATGATCACCCGGCTCCCGGTTTCAGCCTTATGCGCCAATACCTCCCAGGCATCTGCCACATGGGGCAGATCCAGTCCCGGAATGGGCGGCACCAAAGGCCTGGCGCCCGTGGCAAGGAGAACCACATCCGGCGCCAGGGTTTCAATCAGATCTTTAGTAACCGCTGTGTCCAGGACCACGGGGATTTTCAGCGCCCTTATCTGGTTTTCCAGATCCAGGGCAAGCTGGGCAAACTCTTGCCGGCCCGGAGGGGCGGCAGCCAGGTGAAGCTGTCCTCCCAGACGGTCACAGCTATCATAAAGGGTGACCGAATGCCCCCTTCTAAAGGCTGTCAGGGCTGCCGTCATACCGGCTGGTCCTCCCCCGACCACCATTACTTTTTTTAAAATGGCCGCCGGCGCGGTTTCATCGGCCTGTTCATAGCCTGCCAGAGGATTGCACAGGCATTCGACAGATTTAAGCTTGAACAGATTGTCAAAACATCCCTGGGCACAGGCGATACAATGAACGATTTCCGTCTCCCTTCCCTGCTGGGCCTTTTGGGGCAGCAGGGGATCGGCAATGAGACTGCGGCCCATGGCCACCATATCGCAATACCCTTCCTGGATCACTTTCCGGGCCGTCTCGGGATCATTGATCCTGTGGCTTGCGATCACCGGAACCTCCACCACCGCTTTGATGGTCCGGGCAAGATAGGCAAAGGCACCCCGTGGCACCTGGGCCACAATCTGGGGCACCCGGGCCTCATGCCAGCCCACATTGATGCACAGGGCATCCACAGGCCCTGCCGCCAAAGCCTTTGCATACGCTATCAGCTCCGCCCGGGGATTGCCGCCGGGCATAAAATCATTTCCGTTCATGCGGACCATCAGGGGAAAATCCTTGCCCACCGCCGCCCGCACAGCCGCAGCCACTTCCAGGCCGAACCGCATCCTGTTTTCCAGACTGCCGCCGTATGCATCGGTTCGCTGGTTGGTCAAAGGAGACAAAAACTCACTGATCAGATAACCGGTGCCGCTGAGTATCTCCACCGCATCAAACCCTGCCTTTTTCACCCGGGCGGCAGCTGCGGCAAAGGAAGCGATGGTCTGCTTGATCTCGTCAAGGCTCATGGCTCTCGGAATCTCTTTGGTCATGCGGGAGGCTATGGCAGAAGGGGCCACCGGTTGTTTGCCGTCCAGAAAGAAGGAAAAATTATACCGGCCGGCATGGTTGATCTGGACGGCAGACAAAGACCCGTTGACCCGGATGGCCGAGGCCAGACGTGTCAATCCCGGAATAAACCGATCCTCATGGGCCCCGATATTCTGGGTATTGCCCGACAGCGCATCAATGGTGGCATAGCCCACACAGATAAGCCCTGCCCCCCCCTTTGCCCGCCGGGCATAGAAATTGACAATCTGGTCGGTCACCTCAAAGTTGTTGGCCATGCCCAGGTGCATGGCCGGCAGATAAATTCTGTTGGCAAGTTCCAGGGTGTTGATCTTAATCGGGGTAAAAAGGGGATCGGTCATGGGGCCTCCATATTAAATTTTGTTTAATCCTTTAAATTCCAATAAACGTTTTGTAAGGGTCCGGTCGATGATATAGGGGCGAAGCCCCCGGGCAAGACGGGTCAGCTCCACGGTCAGCCCTGCGTTGGCCCTGAAGTCCAAGTGTTGGGTATATTTTTCCCGCAGCCGAATCTCATTGTCCACGATCTGCCTTGCAACCCTTGGATAAAAATCCAGGTCCCGGGAGTCCACCCCCAGGTCCAGGCATTCTTTTAAAAGCCTTGCCACGGCCAGATCCTGGGCGTCAAAACTCTCTTTTTCAAGGGGGGCCAGAAGTTTTTGCCGGCACAGGGCGGTTACCTGTGAAAGGGTCAGACCCGCGGCCGAACAAAAGTGTTTTTTATCCATTTTTTCCCCGTCCGCCCCAAAGAGCTGGGTCTGAAGCTCGAGCAAAGGGGCAATATCCCGTCCCTGGTCCATTTCCCGGATCAGCCCCTTGATGGCGGCAAGGGGAAGCCTGTGGGTTGTCTGAACCTTTTTAATGAAGGCGATCCTGTCGATACAGACAGGGTGGTAATAGGCCATATTGGGACTGGTTTTTACAGGCTCAGGCAGCAACCCCTTTTTCACGTACAAAAGGATGGTGGATTTGGCCACCCCCGTGGCATCTGCCAGCTGTTTCATCTTGAGCAGGGGCGGGGTATTTTCTGGGACAGGTTCTGCCATGGGGTTCCTATAAATAAATATCATAAAAGTACAAACTAAAACTTTGCACTTTACATATAGAACAGGCAAATTCAGACTGTCAAGCAGAAGATTTTGGAAAAGCCCTGGGAATCGGGGGCAAATGGAGCCCGTTTAAACAGGAACACCGCTTTTAAGGCACACCCGACGACACCCCGGAAAGGGAAAACACACACCGGACAAATACCTTTTTGCTGCTGCCCGGTTTTTTATATCATGAATCACATGGAGAAAGCCTGGCCACTCCCCATCTGCCCCATGATTTTTGGTTCAGTCTTTTTTGTGGGACATCAGATCTGTTTTTTTTGTCTTGTCTGTCACCTGACAGGCATTGCGCATTCATGTGGATATGCCCATCTTGGGCAACAGATAGATCTGCAAAAACAGATATATTCCCACAAACCCGCCGATATACAATACCGTTTCCATGGCTCACCTCAATTCTATGAATATTTCTCGCCCGGCCCTGGTGCTAAAATGGCAGCGTAAGCGGACCGGACCGATTTGTTCCATTCTATCAAATAAGAACGGCCATTGCAATCCTGGCGGCATGAAGACAAAAATATAGTGAAAAACCATCATATTTTGCATAAAATATGATGGTTAATCCAAAATAATATTTTACATGTTTTATTTTTTTATCTTTAATTTCAAATGTTTAAATAAAAAATTTGTTTTATAAAAGCACTTGACAAGATATATCATATACGATATATCAAAAATCAATGAATATCATCGACACCATATCAACCGACACAAAAGCAGAACAGATCTATCGCAAGGTGAAAGCCGCGATTCTCAAGGGAGAAATACTCCCAGGCGAAAAATTAGTCATCAATCAGCTGGCCGCACACTTCAAAACATCTGCTATTCCGGTTCGGGAAGCCCTGGGCCGCCTGGAGGCGGTAAATTTAATTGTGGTTGTTCCCCATACCGGTGCCCATGTCAAGGGAATCGACATTGAGTGCTTAAGGGAGTTGTATCCTGTCCGCGGGGTACTGGAAGGTTATGCCGTCCGCCTGGCCACTGAAAAAATCACCACGGCTACCCTTGAGGCGTTAAGAGAACTCATCCATGAAATGGAAACAGCCGGAGCGGCCAAAGATTTTGCCTTAATGGGCAAACTCAATATCAGATTTCACAGAACGATCTATGCCGCATCCGAAAACAAAACCCTGATAAACATGATTGATGACTTGTGGGAAAAAACCGCTTTTGCCCGTCTGGTATTCAAATTTACGCCCTTCCGGGCAAAAGATTCCAACAAAGAGCATAAATTGATCGTTGAAGCTCTGGCAGCGAACAATCCCAAACGGGCAGAAAAACTGATTGTCCGACAGAGTGATAAAACCTTGATACTGCTGGATCGATATTTAAAGAAAAAGAAAGGATAACCCTTTATAGATTAAGTGAACGCGTTGCTAATGCGGAAAAATCCGCTTGCATATAGGCAGACATGCCCGTGAATTGAGGATAGACCGTTCCCGCCGGGTATCTATAACAATTATTTGTAAGGAGTATCTGCATGATGAAAAACAGCAAATTTCACAACGCTTTTTTGATGATTCTGGTTCTTTTATTCTGTTCTTGTACGGGCTCTGTTTTCGCTGCTGAAAATCTAACCATCGCTTCGGGCAAAGCCGGCGGCACCTGGTATCCCATGGGAGGTGCCATTGCCGATATCATCCAGAACAATGTGGATGGATACAATATGTCGGTCATGCAGGGGACCGGCGATGCCAATATTATCGGGGTAGACAAAAAAATGTACACACTGGGCATCTCCTTTTCCTTTGCAAATGCCGATGCAGTCCTTGGAAAAGCACAGTTCAAAAGCCCCATGAACAACATTGCAGGTCTTGCCGCCCTGTATCCGGCACCGCTGCAGATTGTGGTTCGCGCCGACAGCGATATCAAAACCATTGAAGATCTTAAAGGAAAACGAATCGCACCGGGCTTGAAAGGGACATCCGGAGAAGTATTGGTGCAAAATATTCTCAAAGTTCATGGCTTGAGCTATGCGGATATGTCCAAGATAGAGCATCTTGCCTATGCCGACGCCGCCATGCTGATGAAGGACGGGCACATTGATGCCTTCATGCCCTTTACAACAGTGCCAGCACCGGTGATCCAGGACACGGCGATTTCCCTTCCCAAGGGTGTCCGACTTTTGTCCCTGGCACAAGATAAATTTGATGCACTCAAAAAATTAAATGACGGCTATTCCTCCCTCATGGTTCCCGCCGGCCAGTATGACGGCCAGGAGACCGAAAGCGTTTGTGTGGGCTCCAATAATGTGGTGATCTGCCAGAAAAGCCTGCCGGAAAAACTGGTTTACGATATGACCCGTGCCCTTGTGGAAAACCAATATCGATTTGCCAATGTTCACAAGGTTGTCCAGTCCTGGGCACCCGAATATGCGGTCAAGGACATTGGGGTTCCCCTCCATCCCGGTGCCCTGAAATATTATAGGGAAATCGGCGTTATCAAGTAAAAATTGGTACCCCCATAAAGCCGCTCCGCCAGGAGCGGCTCCAGCCCAAAAATCCGTCACCCCCATAGTTTTTGACAGGAGAGCACGTCAATGGTTTCAAAAACAAAGAGAACATCCATGGATATCACCCCCCTATACAAAGGGCTGGTCTCCATTGTGGCCTGGTCCATGGCATCCTTCCACCTCTATACCGGAATTTTCGGGATATTTCAGTCGGTGCTTCAGCGAAGTGCCCATGTCTGTTTTGCCATGGTTCTGGTCTTTTTACTGCTCAATATCAAGGGCAAAAAACAGGCAACCGCTCCTCCCTGGTATGACTGGCTGCTCATAGGCCTTACCCTTGCCACCGTGGGCTATGTTGCCCTGTATGCAGGCGACATAGCCTCCCGGTACGCCTATGTAACGCCTTTAACCCGGTATGAAGTGATCGCCGGCAGCCTCGGCATACTGCTCCTGCTGGAAGCTGCCAGAAGAAGCATGGGGCTTGGACTGCCCATTATCGCCCTTGTATTTTTAGCCTATGTATTTGTCGGTCCCTATCTTCCGGGAATATTGAGCCACCAGGGATTTTCACTCATGTGGGCCACGGATCACCTCTTTTTTACCACCGAAGGCGTATGGGGTATTCCGGCAGGGGTCTCGGCCACCTTCATTGTCATGTTCATTATTTTTGCCGCCTTTCTGGAACAATCCAAAGGCGGCGATTTTTTCATCGATCTTTCCCTGGGGTTGTTTGGCAAAGCCAGGGGAGGCCCTGCAAAAGCCGCCATATTTGCTTCCGGGTTCATGGGGATGCTGTCGGGCTCGGCCGTTGCCAATGTGGTGACCACGGGTGCGTTCACCATCCCCCTCATGCAGCGTTTGGGATATAGCCCAAGATTCGCAGGAGCCGTTGAATCGGTTGCCTCTTCCGGAGGACAGCTCATGCCGCCCATCATGGGAGCTGCCGCCTTTATCATTGCTGAATTTTTGGGGATGCCCTATATCGAAATCGCTGCAGCAGCTGTAATTCCATCCTTTTTATACTATTTTTCTGCATTTTCCATGGTGCATTTTGAAGCCCTGCGCATCGATCTCAAAGGCATGAAGGCAGAGGAACTGCCCCGGGTCCGGAAAACACTGGTTTATGGATTTCAGTTCATCCTTCCGGTGGCGGTCCTGGTCTTGCTTCTGGTTAGGGGGAACAGCCCCATGCGCGCCGGGTTATGGGCCATTCTGATCACCATCCTGGTCAGCTATGTCCGCACAGAAACCCGGATGACGCCCAAGCGGATACTGTCCGCCCTTGAAAGCGGTGCCAAAGGGTCTGTTCAGGTCGGGATTGCCTGTGCCACTGCCGGGATTATTATTGGTGTCCTGACCCTGACAGGTCTGGGCATGCGATTCAACTCCATTATTCTGCTAATTTCCCAGGGCAGTTTGCTCTTGACCCTGATTTTAACCATGTTCACCTCCCTGCTGCTGGGAATGGGACTGCCCACTGTGGCAGCCTATATCATACAGGTCTCACTGACCGTGCCGGTGTTAACCCAGACCTTTGGAGTGAATCCCATAGCGGCCCATTTTTTCATTTTTTATTTTGCCATCATTTCAGCCCTGACACCGCCGGTGGCCCTGGCGGCCTATGCAGCAGCAGGAATTTCAGGCGCTGATCCGCTTAAAACAGCAATTACCTCCTGCCGCCTGGGACTGGCCGCCTTTATTGTTCCCTATATGTTTATTTATGCCCCCCAGCTTCTGCTGGTCGGCTCCCTGGGGGATATTGTTCTGGCAACCGCCTCGTCCTTGATCGGGGTGGTTGCGCTGGCCGGATCCGTGGTGGGATGGTTGCTTAGAAAAGCAAATGTAACGGAAAGAATCCTCATGATGGCAGCGGCTTTGAGCCTCATCAAGCCAGGCCTTTATACCGATATCGCCGGGATAGGAATTTTATCTCTGGTTCTGGGATTGCAGTATTTTATCAAACTAAAACCCATTTCAACCGAGATCCGCTCATAGAAGAGGTCAAAGGATACCCCTTGGAATACGCCCTGGGGTGTCCTAGCTGAAATAAACTTATAATAACAGGTTCAACCCATATTGTTTACAACGGTGCCCCGTTAATTTTAAAATGGAAGCACCATTACGCCACCGGTCCGAAATTTTGCTGACCCAGGCTGCCAGGAGAACCCCATGCACGAAATAACATCAACACCAATGGATGAGATACCCATTGAAACCATCCATCAGATTAATGGATTCGATGCCATCAAAGAAAACTATCCAGACTACCTTACCGATGAATCAAAGCTCACCATGGGCGCCTTTGATTTTCTGTTCTTTCCCCAAAATGAGTCTGAGTTGGCGACCATTGTCAACGAGATGATCCGAAAAAAAATCTGCATGACGGTGGCAGGTGCCAGAACAGGTCTGGTCGGTGGCTGTGTCCCCCTATGCGGCGCATTGATTTCCCTGGAGAACCTCAACAAAACATTGGATCTTTCCTATTCTGAATCTGCGGATGAATGGCGAATCAAAGCCCAGGCCGGCGTCCTTTTATCGGATCTTGCAACCATGATCACCGGCAAGTGCTTTTCGGACCTTGAACCCGATTTGTCACCAGAAACACAAAAGAAACTGATCCATTTCAAAAATGATCCGGGGCGTTATTTTTACCCGCCGGATCCAACTGAAATGAGTGCCTCCCTAGGGGGGACAGTTGCCACCAATGCCTCTGGCGCCAGGACCTACCATTATGGCCCCACCCGGGATTGGATCAGGGGAATCCGGGTATTGACCATGGCAGGTGAATTTTTAGAGATCCCCAGGGGAAAGTATTTTTCCTCCCCGGGCGGCCAGTTTACGGTCTATGATTCCAAAGGGGGACATACCCCCATACGGATTCCCGAGTATACCCTTCCCCGAACCAAGAACACCGCCGGTTTTTATGCAGCCCCCCACATGGACCTTATCGATCTGTTCATCGGTTCCGAAGGCGCCCTGGGAATTATTACCACCATTGAGATTGCCCTGCTGCCATGGGAGCCAAAATGCTCGGTGATCCAGTTCGTAAGCTCCGATGACAAGGCCCTTCATCTGGTGAAATCCCTTCGTTCAGACAAACGGATTCAGCTTGATTTTATGGAATTCTATTCCCAGAATGCATTGAACCTGCTCAGGAAGATGCAGGCAGAAGATTCGCGCATGGTCGGGATGCCCCCCATACCCGAATCCGCCGGGGCTGCCCTCTTTTTTGAGTTGGGATTTGATCCTGAGATGGACACACCCGATTATCGAGCATTGGAAGAGACCATAAATACGGCCGGCGCATCTTTGACAGACTCCTGGGCAGGGTATGAGACCCGGGAGATTTCCCGTTTCAAGCACTTTCGCCACCTGCTTCCGGAAAAGGTAACCCAGGTCATATCGGAAAGAAAGAAAATACACCCGGAGATTCACCGGCTCAGCTCCGATCTGGCAGTACCCGACGAGCACCTGGATGACATCTGGAACCTGTACAAGGAGCGTCTGAACCTGGCAAACATTGAGTGGGTGGGATTCGGCCATGTGGGAAACAACCATTTTCATATATCTTCCATGCCCCGGGATATGGAAGAACTTGCCAGGGGGATAAAAATCTACACTGAATTTGCGGAAAAAGCGGTTTCCTATGGCGGCACTGTCAGTGCCGAACACGGCATTGGTAAAATAAAGGCCAAATACCTGAAAACCATGTATTCTAAAGACCATATCGCACAGATGAAAAGCATAAAAACGGCTTTGGACCCGGATCTTTTACTCAACCCGGGAAATATCTTCACACAAGAAACTTGCACCAAATAAATGGGGAGCACCATGAATATAGTTGTTGCAATAAAACAGGTCCCGGAAATTTCAAATGTTCAGGTAAACCCGGAAACCGGCACCTTGATACGCCAAGGCGTCTCTTCTATTTTAAACCCCTTTTGCGAGTATGCACTGGATCATGCGGTAAGACTGAAAGCCTTGTGCCCGGATATCCGGATTACCACCGTGTCCATGGGCCCCCCCCAGGCAAGATCGGCCTTGATGCGCACACTTGAACTGGGGGCCGACCGGGCCGTGCTTGTCTGCGACCGCAAGTTTGCCGGAGCCGACACATGGGTTACCGCCCTGACACTGGCAGAAGCGATTCGCTGCACGGTTCCCGATTTTCACCTCATCTTCGTGGGAAAACAGGCCATTGACGGGGATACGGCGCAGGTGGGCCCTGAAATGGCCGAAATTCTTCATCTTCCCCAGATCAGCTATGGAACGGCCTGTGAAATAACCGGTAACAACAAAAAAATCCGGGTTCAGCGGGAAACAGAATCCGGCTATCAGATTCTTGAGACAAGGTTACCGGCCCTGGTATCTTTCAGCAAAGGAGAGAACATCCGCCGGGCACCCTCGTTTGCCGACATTCTGTCAAGCCGGAAAAAGCCCATTGACCTCATCCGTGCACAGGATTTGAATATTGCGGATCAGGAGCTGGGATTGTCCGGCTCGTTTACCCAGGTGGTCAAAATTTTCCCGCCCTTGCTTAAGGAAAACGGACCGCTTCTTTCCGGTCTCTCCCCCCAAGAAACAACCGCTACAATCATCAAGCTGCTGAACACTATTGATGTGTTGGAAAAAAAGGAAGGCTCTCTATGATGCTCATTAACCGTGAAAAATGTAACCAGTGCGAGCTTTGCATAAAAAGCTGCCCCTTTGGGGCAATGACGATCACCGAACAATCTGCCCAGGCCGGAGATGAATGCACCCTTTGCGGCTGTTGTGTCAATGTCTGCCCCCAGGGGGCCATTGCCATTCAAAGAACACCTGTCTCCCAGAAAGACCTTGCCAGATTTTGCGGTGTCTTGGTGGTGGCCGAATGTGAGGAGCGACAGGGATTGTTACATCCCAAAAAAGTGGTGTATGAACTATTGTCCAAGGGACGCGAACTTGCGGACAAGTTGGGACAAACGCTCATGGTCATTATAATGGGAGATGACAGGCTGGCGGATTTAACAAAGCTGGGACACCATGGTGCGGACCGGGTTTTAAAATGCGTCCATCCCCTGTTAAAAGAATTTTCAACCGACGGTTTCACCGCCGTCTTGTCAACGGTTATCGCAGATATCAAACCCGGGGTTGTTCTTTACGGAGCCACACCCAACGGCCGGGAACTTGCCCCAAGGGTGGCGGCCAGGCTCCGTCTGGGACTGACCGCTGACTGCACGGGTCTGGATATCGATGCAGAAAATCAACTGGTCCAGACCCGGCCGGCCTTTGGCGGGAATATCATGGCCGCCATTATCGCCCCCAGAACCAGACCCCAGACCGCCACGGTTCGACCCAATGTGTTCCCTGTAAATTTTTATGATGCCGCAAAAATTGCCGAAATCCGGGAGGTGTCCCTGGTGCTGAACAAGTCGATGATCCGCACCCGGATTGTTCAGGAGGTCTGTTTAACAGAGGAACAGGAACCGGCGCTGGAGGAAGCCCGGATCATTGTTGCTGCAGGTCGCGGGTATCAGACACAAGAAAATTTAAGCAATGCCCGGCGCCTTGCAAAAAAACTGGGGGGGGTCCTGGCCGCAAGCCGCCCCCTTGTGGAGGATGGACTGCTGCCCCATACCCGGCAAGTCGGCCAGTCCGGGAACACCATCAGTCCAAAACTGTATATCGCTTTGGGAATCAGCGGGGCAGTTCAACACCTGGTCGGGATGAACGGGTCACAAACCATCATTGCCGTCAACCAGGACCCAAAAGCCCCTATTTTTAAAATTGCCGATCTTGGCATTGTGGGAGATGCGGATGCAGTGGTTAAATCACTCCTGACAAAATTGGAAAACTGATCCTCATTCCAGGCAGTTCTCAACAATCAGATATTGTTTTTGGCGGTGAATCATTGTAAATAAAAGCTTTTGTTAATCTATAGGCTTGCAAAGAAGGTTAAAAAATGAACCAGACCGCCCCCCTGGAAACGGCCGAACAAATGGATGAAATCCCAAAAACGCCATACCTCCCTGGTATTTTTGGGCGGGAGCAACCGGGTGATGGTGAAACAGGCCGCCAATTCCCACACCCTCTGCAACCTGCTGCAAAAAAAATCTCTGAAAAAATTTCCGAAGAACCGATTGCCTTCTTACCGGGGATCCCCGCCAATGCGTTTTCCTGTCTGCCCATTGACCACCTTGTTTTTACCGGTTCTCCAAAGGTGGGCAAAACCATTGTTTCCCATCGATATCCAAAGATAGAGACCCGGGACTATACCAGTATCATCAATGGGAAAGCCTATTTGGGACTTCTGGCAACCCTTGACGATGCCCGGCCGTGAACCCGTCACAGGCCCTGTTACCGCAAAAAAGACCCCTTCGGCTTTGCAGCCGGACCACCGGCGCTGCCCGGGCCTTGAAACCAGCATTGCACAAGATCGCTCGGAATGAAAAAAATCGTTTCCGCCATAGGACACCATATTATAGGGAGGATCAGAAGATGGCGGTTTGCTGGAATTTTGTGAATTTTTATTGCGTCTGTTTTCAAGATCGGATACCCGCTTTTTTATTGGTTAAATAAAACCAAGACGGGGTGTGATTTCAAGCGGTTACATCACCTTACTTGCCCCGTGAACGGATACGGTTTTTTTTTAAATTCCTCGAGTATAAAAATTTGAATCTAAGGCTGAGCTATGCCGGAGAGCCAGCCCCCACTGTTTTATGGAATCCTGATCAAGCTTTTGTGTGGGACCCTTCTGGTGAGGATATTTGAAAAAGCGCTGAAGGCTTTTTAAAGGGGGATATACCGAAGCCTGGATGCATAACCAATGGCAAGGGCAATGGAACAGGCGACCACCGGGGTAAAAAGCCAGGCCAGAAAAATTCGCTTGAGGGTATTCATGTCCACCGTATTGATCCCCTTTATAATCCCGATTCCAAGAACCCCGCCGATGACGGCCTGGGAGCTTGAAACAGGAACCCCGACAAGGGTGTATAGATGGATGGTCATTGCCATGGACAAGGAGACCACCAATGCGGAAAATGGGTCCAGGGCCACCAGTTTCTTGCCCACGGTCTCCATGACCTGGCGGCTGAAGGTCAGTATGCCCAGGGCAATACTGGCACCGCCGATCAGGGCTGCCGCCTGTACATTGATCATGCCGGCACCCACAAAGACTGCCGTTACATTGGCCACATTGTTTGCACCCAGGGCATAGGCACCATAGCTTGCCGAGAAGATCAGGCCCGCCCGGAGAAAACGATCGGCGCTGAATAGGGTTATGGGAAGCCGGTTATAGAAAAAGGCCAGGATTCTATAGAGAATTACGGTGATAACAGCTGCACCAAAGGGGGTTCCCACCCAGCAAAGGGCCACCTTGCCCAGACCCAGAAAATTGAGTTGATTGTTCATGATGCCAATGCCGATAATCGCCCCCACCACTGATTGTGAAGTGGATACGGGCAGAGCCATCACTGTCATGAGGGTGACGGTAAGGGCTGCTGCAACCGAGGAGATGACGGCCTGATCGATGGTCAGGCGGGTTAACCCCTTGAGGGTCTCGATACCGGCCTGGCCCGATATAACCGCACCGATAACCACAAAAATCGCCGCCAGAATTGCCGCCGGCCAAAAGCGCATCATTTTGGAGGACACGGCGGTTCCAACAATATTGGAGGCATCATTGGCCCCCAGAGACCATCCGAGAAAAATACCGCCCAGAAGAGCGAGCATCATACCCGCCGTTTCAGTGTCAGAATATTCACAAGCTTTGACACCCTGTCCGCCTGATCCGAAATATCCCCAATGTTGATGACAAGTTCCTTGAACTGGAGCTTGAAAAAGGGGTCCAGGTCGGATTTAAACAGGTTTGAGATGATGCGCCGCTCAATATGATCGCAATGGCTTTCATTGGTATCAATGGTGCTCATCAGGGCACGGGTGCCTGCTTTATTTTTTAAGAACAATGTTACCTGCTTTGAAACAAGATCACAGGATTCTATGCTGATGCGGATCAGCTCCTGAAGGTCTTGTGCAAACGCCTCGGGAATGACAAGTCCCTGGTACCGAATCATAAACAGCGCCCGTTCCAGAAAATGGGGAATCTTGTCCAGGGAGATGAGAAGATTCATGATATCCCCTCTGAAGTCAGGAATCAAGGCTTTCCCGAACATGAGATTGTTGACCTCATCCATGATATCATCCGCCCTGGACTCGCACTTGTGGGTCTGCTCCATGAGAAAATCAAATTTTTCGCATCGCTGCCGTTTAATGCAGGAGACCAATGCATTGCTGAAGTTTTCCTGGATCAGCTGGAAGGTTTCAAGATAATCAAAGATCAGCTCCTCCACCCGATTGTCTTTTTTAAAGAAAAATCGAAACATATGAGCCTTCCTATTGATAATGAATCCTTTTTTCCACCCCCACAAACTGAATGATGGTGATAAGGGCAAGAAGCAGCACCAGAACAACCGTAAGGGTGGCTGCGTAACTGGTATCCCAGAAACTGAAGGCATTCTCATAAATGTAATACAATAGCAGGGAACTGGCATTGTCCGGCCCTCCCTTGGTCATGATCACCAGATGATCCACCAGCTTAAAGGAATTGACAACGGCATTGACCGTGATGAACAAGGTGGTTGGCATGAGCAAGGGAAAGGTGACCCGCCTGAAGTAATTCCATTTTCCGGAACCTTCCATGAGCCCGGCCTCTCTGAGTTCCGGGGAAAGCTGCTGCAGGGCAGCCAGATAGAACACCATGAAAAATCCGGATTCCTTCCAGATAACCATGACAATAAGGCAGTAAAGGGCGGTGTCTGGATTGCCCAGCCAATTGTGGCTGTCACCGCCGAAGAAAGCAAAAACCTGGTCAAAAAGCCCGTATTCCGGTGTGTAAAAGAACAGCCAGATATTGGCAACAGCGAT
>Ga0180007_10003700_pt1 | contig 16800 bp, 15 predicted proteins | sample MM_PC_MetaG_FD_121122 | JGI IMG/M metagenome (GOLD analysis project Ga0180007, IMG submission 121122) | Groundwater microbial communities from the Aspo Hard Rock Laboratory (HRL) deep subsurface site, Sweden - MM_PC_MetaG | ecosystem: Environmental > Aquatic > Deep subsurface > Groundwater... | reverse complement strand
CTTGCGGATCGATCCTGTAAGCCTCGAATAACTTCTGTTCGATAGTTGAAATCGTAATTGTAATATCCGGCATAAATTTCTCCTTTTAATCACATACCCAATATCCATTAAAAAATGACCAACCACCCCCTTCAATATCCATTTGTTGTGTGCCTCCAGCTTGATAAATTGTAAGATGAGCGGTATCTGAAGCATCCATATCAGCCAAAATGGACAGTTGAAGTGATAAATAAGTATGAACCGCATCAATTGATCGTAAATAATAATAAGTTCTATTACTTGTAAGTAATTGCATTCCTATATACCCTGCGTCCGCTGGAATATTATTAAAACGAATTAACGCATTAAATTGATACTTGCCGTCGATTGGTGCTGTGAAAGTGTTTGAAGCAAAGTTTGAACCAATATCGAAAACCTCAGATCCAAAAAGTATCGTAACTTCTGTGTTTACAGCAATATTTAACTGGCCTGTTGCTGTGGCTGAAAATGCGTGTTTCACTGGGCCAATCCTGCGAAAATCACCCGGAGTTCCAGCCGCCACACAAATAGCAAGTTGTTCATCAACGACTGCCATATCTCCTTCGGTTGCAACTCCTGTCGGGTCTACTGATCTATTAAAAAAATGAAAATCAGCTACAGTTTGCTCGGCAGCTATATAAAACGGTACATCATAACCAGTATGATGAATATAAGCCAATGCTCCAGATCCATATTTTGTACCATCGCCATATTTGAAAGTGCTATATTTCCCGACAGAACTTGTTACATGGAGTGTTAATCCCGTAGAATTTAAAATAATTCTTTTGCCGGTGCTCGCTGTCTGAAAAGTACTGCCTGTGATTGTGATACCGCTAATTGTGCCTGCTGATATTTTTGATGCCGCCAAGCTTACTACGTGCTGATCCAATACGGCAAGCTTTTGGATATAAGCAGACCCTATTACCTGATTGGCAATAGCGTTCCACGCTAAATCATGGGCGCCGCTTATGTTCGTAGCTATAATAAAATCGCCATCCGAAAGCTCTGGATTTTCGTTTCCGCTCGAATATCCGCCAGCGGCATTAATCCACCAGATATATTTTCCGCTGGCATTCCCTGCTGCTATCGTATAAGCCGCACCATTATAATATAATGTATGTTCGTTCCAGGCTACAAATCCGGCAGAGGGAGAATTATCCGTCCATGTATCACCAGTTATAACTGGTATTTTAGTAAATATTTTTGATGCCGTAATCGCAAATTCTTCAATATCGCTGCTCTGAATATTTAGGCCCAAACAATCTGCATTTATAGCAACCGTTTCTGATTCATTCCAAAAGGTGTCAATGGCTTTTATTTCAAAATAAATGGTGGCATCTGAGCCATGGACAGTAACTTCCGTTTCGGTTAATGGCCTGAAAAATTCCGTCCCGGAATAATCCGTCCAACTGGACCATCCATCCGTTTCCACCTGATATCTTATTTTATAATAATCAAAATCAATTTCCGTATTTGGCTGCCAACTGAATTTTATGGCCTCCATCCATGGAGTGCTTGTTAATCCAGACACTGCCGCCGGCGCTGTGTTTATAACGGTTAAACTTGCCGAATTAATACTTTTATAATTAGCGTCTTCATTATAAGCCCATACCATGATTGTAAAAGTATTTGTGGCTGTTCCATTATCGGCTGCATTTTTTTCATAGGAATAAACATAAGCATTCTCGGAAATAATTTCCTTTCTGACTTTAATTCCGGAAACCCAAATCTCCACCCAATATTTAAAACTTACTTCATCATAAAACTCGCCGGCGCCAAGTGATTCCTGCCCTGCCGGTAAGCGTCCGGCGCCGGATGTCATGCTGACTTTACGCCATACAAATTTAGCATCTTTTTTTGTAAAAATAGTGGTGTTTAGGCTCGCTTCTCCATCCAGGCGCAATCCATTTACATTTGGCGGAATAAAGAGAGTATCGGTAATGGTCAGGTTGGCCGTTACAGGAGAAAGATTCGCGATACCGAAACGATTATATGCGACTACTTTGGCATAATATGTTTGACCCGGCTTTGCTCCCAAAACTTCAATATTGCTATTGCTTGTAATATTGGCCAGATATGGCCACCAGTTGATATTATCCAAGCTTAAAAATAAATCGGCATGATGAAACGAAAAATCATTTTGAGGAATATTAAATGCAACATAAAACCCGGGCTGATTGGCCATTTCCGTCATGGTTAAATCAGTTACATTCGCTGGGATTTGTGTTGGATTTATTAACGTGGTATATTTCGGATCCGGAAGACTTACCCCGGTTGTATCGTTATATTTATTGCTGCTTTCTTCGGCTACTAATAATTTATACCATTCTCTTTCCTTATCATCACTTTCTAATCTGGTAATAATTCTTACCTTAAACGGTTTTGAATCTACTCCGGGTGCGCCATATGTAAAAATAGAATCAATAAGTGGTGTTACAGTAAATGGAGCCGATACATTAATGGTTCTACCATTATTGGTTACGCTCGATACGGTTCTGACTTCAAGAGAAAAATCCGGAAGTCTTACTCGAACCTCATGTCCGGCAGTATATGTTATATCAATATTGGTCGTGATCGAGCTTGAAGCTGCCGCTACAACCCTGCCGCCCACACCCCATGCGAGCAAATCGTTTTGTAATCTGATGGTATCCCCGGGCTCACAATTAATAGCATCCCCCGAAGAAATAAATTCTTGCAGCTTTGTGACATTTTTTGCGCAATTAAGATAATATTTGCCGGTTCTGATATTTTCAGATTTTCTGACCGTTCCGATCGCATTTATAGTGTTTGGCCGTGGGGGTTTATCATTGGTCCATTCATCTTCATCCACGACTTCAATGGGTTCAATATTGTAGCTTCTATCCGGGTCCGCATATTGTATTTCAACAATATTCGGTATCTGGCTGGCTTTTAAATAAGTAGTTCTTATACTCCCAGGTTTAATATTGCTTCCATCAAATAATTGTTCTGGATCTTTTTCTCTATCAATAACCGGTTTGTACATGCCGTTGCTCCAGACAAACCATCCCCGAAAGCATCTGCCAAGCATTTTTAAAGCTTCTTGGGCCGACATATAATTTGATATTGGAAGATCCATTTCAAATCGATGTTCAGTGCCGCCATTAAAATCTGTTACCAATTCCCAGCAATATTTAGCTTCGATTGCTGCAGCCGTTTCATTAAAAGAATCGGAATCAATATAATTTCCAAGTCCGTATCGTTTATTTAATATAAAATCGCGGCTGCACCAGATTGGATTGCGACTCCATTGGCGAACATATTCCCCGGTATCGGTACAAATTGTATTATCTGATGTACGTTTATAAACGCCCGCTCCATCATCCCAATAGCAATCGTCATATGTCTGAATGACGGCGCTGATCGTAAGTTTTGGAACTAATATTTTTAACCCTCGCACCAGAGCGGTTATGTTCGGTGTAGTTCCGGAAAGCTGTTCATTCGCTTGCAGGTTTAATGCAAGCAGAGCACTGTTGCGGTAAGCAATATTTTCATAAACAATTTCTGTTATGCCGCCAAGATGCAAATCCCCTGCTTTTCTAAAAGAAGTATAAACAGGAGAAATGCGTGTTATTCGAATATTATATTGTTCCGGAGTTAAATTCTCAAACTTACGATATTCATATATTTTTGTTTTTGTCGCTCCGGTAATTGTATAGGTTCCGCCATCTGTCCAGGAACCCGCCCCTACGACTTGATATTCAATTTTATAAGTTACGGAATTGTCAATAATATTGCCAACGCTGTCCTGTTGATATAAAAGCGGGCAGGTTAATTGCACCTCAAACGCATCAATATCGATTCCGGTGGTTGTATAGGTAATAGGGGCTTCTATCTTTCTTCCATCGCCATAAAAAGTTTGAGTTTCATGAAACCCATCTATCACGGTCTGGTTATACGTTCCCAGCCGATAATCCCATGTCATATTTTCAAAATATCGAAAAGGCTGGCCATTTATTTCAACATCTGGAGAATCAAATGAATACGTTGTGGCCGTATAAGTGGTTAAGTGTAAATATTCATAAGTAGCATAGGTTTCTGCGGTATAAATTTTTGTACTATATGATCCTCCTAATGCACTATAATTAAATGTTACATAAAACTCAGTAATATCGGCATTTATTGTTTCAACCGAGAAAGAAAATGGAGTTTCAGCATGATAGGTCAGATTAGTATAATTGCCATTTTTTTGTAGCCATACGCCCCCGCTTTTATAATGAAATACTGGTCGTGCATATATATAATATTGAATACTATATATTGATATAAAACAACCTTTCATTACTCCATTAACAGTAAGCGTTCTGGTATGTGCCGGAAGTGATGAAAATGTGCCTGTATTGACATCCACCCCCGATCCTTCATAAAAATCATCAACATCAGCAACATTAATAGAACCGCTTGTGGTTTCTTCTTCCGTTACTTCGCCGGTAGTACAAACACCTGTGCCATCAGCTTTCATGACGCCTTCAATTTCGCCATGGCCAAGATTAACCAGCATATTTAAATAATTATTGGCGCCATCCGTGCTGACATATTGCATAATCAAAGCGCCGGATATTCGATGCTGGCCATAAAGAACTGTTTTGGGGCCGCCTGGCTGCGTTATCAGGCGGGCGCCATCCCAGCCGTAATTTGGATTTTCGGTTGAGATTGCAGCATCGGTAAACTGCTGTATTTTTACCGGAAAGAATAAGGCGTCTGCCATGCTGCCCAGGGAGTATCCGATAGCCGCTCCCTTAACAGCCGCTGCGAACATGGCCCATCCAGTATAAGCACCCTCTGCAGGCGCACCGACATAGTATCCAATAACCGCGCCAACAACAGCTCCTATGTATGGCAAAGCACCTTTTTCCGGCCTGGCGGTAAGTTGAATATGATCGAACGTATTTAATTTAAATAGATGCCAATCTTGCGCTGGTATAATGGTTTCGTTTACCCGGGCAATAACAAAAAGTCCTCTGACTTCCCGGCAGTCATAAATAGCCATGCTTAATATTTCAACCTGAGTTTCTCTCTCAAGCAGAATTTCTTTATCAAGCAATGATTTATTGATTGTCAGTTTTGCCATTTATAAGCCTTTAATCTTATAAAATGCGTTGATCGATCGCTTCCAGAGCGGGTGCGATAATTTACTCAAACATGACGGTTTATCTAATGGGCTATGCAAAAACTGATTAAAATCATGAAGAACAATCCCTAAATGATGCTCCACGGAATAACCGGGCATCCGGAAACCAACAATCCCATATCGGACAGGTGTTGCAACTTTTTCACAGATTGCCTGATACCCTTCTTCTATAAGATTATAGCCGAGTTTATCCCAATCAGCATCATATTCGCAGTTCGGGATAAAAAATCCAAATGATGTTTTGTAAAACAATCTAAGCATTCCCAGGCAATCTACCCCGGAAAACGTATCTCCAAGATGCCGAAATGGAATATTTAAATATGGTGATATATCTATTCTCATTACTTAAATATAACCTGTTTAGTTCCGATTCCCGGGAATCCTTTAAAATTTATAACATTGTTCTTGCTTGCGCATGCGTCTTTTGTTTTTCGGCAGCTTAATTCAGCGCCGGCATATAAACAAGTGCTGGCATTTTTAAATTTAGAACCGCATTGGTCCCGCCTGATTACCTCTCCCGGCACTGTCACATTATAAACAGCGCCTTTTGAAGTCAATTCGAATGTGGCGATTTCGTTTTCATGATCGATAAACGCTCCGTCCACATACATAATATCTATGGCGCACGCCGATGCATTTGTAATTTCATCATACGGCACCAATAGGCGCCGGACCCGGTTTCTTCTTAACGCATCATTTGTTTCTATATAAGATACGATCTGCTGATCAACCGCTCCCATGCTGATTTGCATGGCCGGCACTCTGCTGCCATCGTCCACCTCGAGATCGCCGGCTTTAATTGGAAATGGGGTATAGGTTTGTGCAACCGCGGTAAGCGGCTTAAAGTAAGAAATAGATGCGTTATAATCAGTCCAGTATTCATAAAGTACCGGGCTTGCCTGCACCTGCACTTCAAACAGTTGCAACATTGCATTGCCTTGTAATTCATAGGCCCTGAATCTTAATGACGCATTTAGGTCTCTCGGCATGTTTTATGTTCCCATTCCCCGCTGAATGAATTCAATTTGACCTTCATAATACGGACCGTAATTATCGTTTGGTTCCGGATTAAAATCATCATCGCTCGGTTCGATTCCTAATGTATCCTGAGCATAAAAACATTCGTAAATTGGCAATACAAACTTTTCAAACGGGGTCGAATATGTAAGCGACGGATCGGATGCCAATGTAATGCGCCGCAAGCTTTCGGTTAGAGTAGCTATTCTGTTTTTCGTGTATCGATAAATATCATAAGCGCCGGCCATAGGCGTTCCGGTAATGACCGTCAGGGTATTGGCAGAATTTACACTGGCATTAAATTCCGTTCCGATCGAGTCTATTATCTGATGATCCTGCCATTCATTTACCGTCCATGCCTTGCTTCGATCTGTAATAACAACACCGGATACTGTGCAATCATCACCATAATCCCCGGTGTTTTGCCAAACAATAACCATATTCCCACCGTCACCGGTATTGATCGAAAACCCTTGAATATTATTAATGGTTATACGCCGGCCGGATATTGCCGATATTGGCCGTGGATCTCCCCAATCCACTACATAAAATGAAGTTTTTCCACCGTCCATATCTCTGAAATGATTGTTTAATATTCGATATTGCCGGGCCGATAAAAGATCATAGCTATATGTAATGGTGTGATAAACCTCATAAATTTTACGGGTGGCGATAACTTGCTGGCCCATGTAATTTCTGGCCGTGGGCCTGTTCGGCAGCCGTCTGCATTTTTGAGGTATTATAAAAGGGAATATGCTTGGCATTTAAAATCTCCTAGTTGCCGGATGCTGGCGTTCACGTTCCCGGGCATAATTATTCATGCTGATCTCGGAAATCGCTTTTGCGCCACCGCGGCGCAGGGCCTGATCCACGCTCTCGCTATCCATGGCAAAAATCGTATATGAATTATAATGTTTAACTGTTTGCCCGCCCGACGGCATTCTTCCTGTCCGGTTCATATAATCAAGGTTGGATCCGCCCAGCGATTGAGCGCTGGAATCTTTAATAACATATTCCCCATTTTTAAGAACCCTGATAGATTCATCATTTTTTAAATTCACGCCACCGCCATGCATGCGTTTAATCCAGCCGCCTTTATGGACGTTAGCTTCGATACTATAACCGCCAGCGCTTTCACCGCCACTACTGCCAATAGCCGCCGCTGCCTTTGTAAATATAGTTTTCAGCCAGCTCGTTTTTTTATCTGTCCCCAATAGTCCGCTTGTAAGCCAAGCCGCCGCCATGTTAGCAATTTCGCGGCGAACCGCCCGGCTGAATAATTGCCAGTAATCCGATAAGCTTTTCAATCCATCCCGCATCGAATCAAAAAACATGTCCGAAAACGTGTCCCGCATTGACATGGCCGCGTTTTCGGTCAGGTCTTTCCATATCGTATATTCATTAGCCAATGTTTTCTGGGCTTTTTTAAATCCATCTTTCATGCCCTCGGCAAATTGTTCGGGAGCGGTTCTTGCATCCTCCGCATTCTTTTCTCTGATTTTCGCTCTTTCAAGAGCGGCATCATATTCCTCCCTTACTTGTTTCTCTAAAATATCAAGCTCTTTTTCAGCTTCCTTTATCATATTTTCCGTGGCTTTTTTAGCATCCTCCGCATTCTTTTCTCTGATTTTCGCTCTTTCAAGAGCGGCATCATATTCCTCCCTTACTTGTTTCTCTAAAATATCAAGCTCTTTTTCAGCCGCCTTGATAGCGTCGTCCTTTTTTTTAACCTCAGCTTTTAATCGTTTATCTTTAAGTTCTGCAAGTTTTTTCTCAGCTTCTGCTAATTTTTCAGCGGTAGCTAATAATCGCTTAACTTCTTCAGTATCGCTGGATAAATTACCTTTAATTGCAGCCGCAAGTGCTTTGTCGGCATCATCCCGCAATTCCTTAATTGCTTCCTCCATTATTTTAATACTATCTTCGCCCTTTTTAAACACATTTAAAAGATCCTCTAATTTCATTCCGGGTTTTATAACCATTCGCAACATGATATCTTTTAAACTGTCTACCGGGCCTTGGATAGCATCATTAAACTTGCCGGCGCTTTCTTCCAGAGCTCTTATTTGCTCATTAACTAATGATAATTTTCCGAATATTTCAAGTGCCGCTTTTGATCCTTTATCACCAAGTTTGTCCCATTCATCTTCGAGTCCTTTTTGTTCAGTACGAAGTTTATTCAACTCATCTTTTATTTTTTTAAGCGCAATTTCGGCTGGTGTCCGAATTTCCGGACTTAATATCCGCTGCAGGGTTTTATATGTTTCATCGGCAATCTTTTGATTGTCTTTTTCCAGCTGATCAAGTATTCCCTGAGTATATGCGGAAAAGCCGGTATCTTTTTCTTTATCCGGAGGTTTGATTGGAGTCGCTTCTCCTGGTTCTAATAAATCGCGCCAGTCCGCTCCTTCAGCAACTTTTTGTTGCCCAAACTTTTTATACACATAAATAACCGCTTCAGATATATTGGTTGGAATATTTTTAAATTTTTCGGCAATTATTGCAGCAACAGCAACAATTTCGTTTAATATTCTTTGAAATAAACTGTTTACATATATGGCGATAGCCCCGATTTGTTGAATTACAAATCTAATGCTTGATATAAAACCCTCAAAGACGCCACCACCTTCTGAAAGTGATCTGAATATTTCAGTAAAAATAGCTTTTATCTGGCGCAACTGATATTCCATGCCTTTCATTTGGGTAACATTCATTTCGACAGCTGTATTTGTGCCATCGATTTCTTCGCGCATTTTTCTAAATGCCCCTGTGTTTTGCACCATCAATGAAAATGTCATGGCCGTTCTTTTCGGAAGTGCTATAAAGGCATCTGTTACTTTAAATCCAGCCTTGGCCAGCCGTTCCATGGTATCTTCGACTTTACGACCATTTCGAATTGTTATATCTGAAAATCCGAGCGGTTCTTTGAGATTTTTTAAAACAGTATTAAGTTTTTTGGTTTCACTCACAAGGGTAGCAAGTACCATTCTAAAGCTGGTACCGATTGTGGACGCTTTTAAACCCCGATCACGCAAGATACCGAGCCATGCTACAGTATCTTCAATCGATAAGTTGAATTGATGTGCCGCAACGCCCATATAATTAAAAGCAGTTCTTAAATCCGATATTTCAAGTTTTGATTTAACGATTCCGGCAGCAAGAACATTTGCAATTCTTATACTATCCGATGCATTCAGTTCATAGGCACGAATAACCGTGGTCATCAGATCGGCAGTATCTTCCAGGCTGCTATTTGCAGCTGATGCCAATAGAGCAATGCCGCCCAATCCTGCCGATACTTCTTTGGCCGAAAAACCGGCTTGCGCCATGATATATGCTGCCTTGGTCATATCGCCGGCAAAAAACTTTGTAGCCACTGCCGTATCGTTAATGGTGTCTTCCATCATTTTCATTTCTTCGGCATTGGCCTTTGTGACGGCTTCGAGTCCCTTCATGCCTTGATGATAGGCAATCATATCTTTAAATCCGGTGCCTATGGCAGTTAATGTGCCAAATAGAACGGCTCCGGACGCAATCCATGCGGCTTGTGATAGCATCATGTATTTAAAACCGCCGCTCCATCTATCCATGGCCCGGCGATAATCGCCAAACGCTTTTACTCCCTTATTGGATTCATGCTCTAAATGTGGCATCATCCCTTGCAATCTTGTAAACTCATCCGAAGCTGCCTTTGTAGCTTTTCCACCTCCTATCATCCCGGTCTGCAATTCCTTCATTCGAGACTGGACTAATGTTAATGCTCGGCTATTATCAAGAGCAGATAGATTCATTTTTTTAAGATGGCCCACTGTCGTACTGCTGGAAATGCCCATACTGCTTAATTGAGATGAAACAGAAACAGTTACTGTCGCAAGTTCTCTTTGTGCCAAAGCTGCTTGCTTGGTTTCAAGGGCAACGTTTCTAAACCCGGTTGATGTGGCTTTAAGTTTTCCGGAAAGCTCCTGCTGAACCAGCGAAACTCTATTTGCCGTTTGATAAAAACCAAGCCCATTTCTTCCGGCATTCTGCATTCTAATGGCCTGTTCGCCAATAGTATCGTTTACCCGTTTAAAGGCATTATTCATCTTGCCCAAAAGCTCTGGCGATTCTCCAAATTTTTTATAAAGAGCCTCGTAGTCTTTGGTCAAACGCGGTACATTCCCGCCTATTTTGCCAAAGCCCTCAGTAACAGCCTTAATTTTAAGCATGCCTGTTTTATCAAGCTCGGCTTGGATGGCAGTGGTAAATTTTTTAACTTGAGCTTTTGCTTGCTGGTCTTTTATGGTAATAGTGACTGATGCTTTTTTGGCGAGTTCGGCAAGATCTTTGTGAAAGTGTTCTAATTGTTTTTTAGCGATGCTGATGCTGTTGGCGAGTTTTTGAATATCGATCTTATATTCAATTCCGATCGCATTTGGATTTAGAGTGGCAACCATTTATTAAGAACCCCCCTGGATAGACATTCTGGCGATATCTGCCATGGTAAGCGTGTCGGATTCATTCGCTTTCCCGCTGCCAATATCGTTTCGGATCCGTTCGCACTCCTTGGATAATAAGCGCAATCGGTTTTTTCTGATCTTGTGTTTATTGCTAAAATAAATTTCAAGCATGATGCTGCGGTTAAACCAGTACGGCAGGATCATTTTTAAAAGTAATTTTTCAGGATGGTTTGATTTAATTTTTTTATAAATTTCAACATTTATTTTCCGAGAGAATAAACTCCATTCAATACTATACCTGGATATTCCAGCCAATTTACCTTTGGTATAAGCCTCATCAATTTTATCCAGATATTCGATTGCTTCATGAAAATCAGTTTTCATAAGTATTTCCATGCGCGCCGGTTCTGTTCTTTTGGGCTTATTGCTTTATTCAATACTCGCTTTGATCCCGGACGCTTGTTTTTTTCATGTTCAAACTGAAGCCCTTGGATTGTGCTCATAATAATTAGCTGGCTTAATGTAAACTTTTCTTCCACGTCATTCATACTCATTTTAAGCGTTTCTGCAGCAGATGTTATTATTGAAAACTCCCTTAAATATTCCGGCAGCACTAAGGGCTTATCACCTGCCGGGTGATTATGTACAAAAAATCGATGACTTTGCCTCCTATACGATCCTTTTGCATCTGTTCAAAAAAGATTTCCTGCGCATCAAACATATTCAAGTTGTCTTCGATCCATTCCCGGGTAACGCTTTTATCCTGGCCATAGCAAATAGCATAAACAATGCCCGTATATAAATTCAAAATAGTCTCGATAATGTTTGAAATGCCGCCGTGCTTTAAAATATCCTGAATTACCTCAGCCAGATCCAAAAAATTGTCTTCATCATCAGCGGTAATTTGTTTTGCAATTTCTTCCGTGTCTACGGGTCCACCGCTTGCTTTTTGCGCGGCTGCAATTTTCTCAAGCATTTTCTTGCGCGGCCGATTGATGCGTTCCTGAATGTTTTTAAAGATGGGCGCCAGATCGATCTTTTTTAAAAGATCGGTAATCGAATCCAGCGCCAGCGCCATAAGTTTTTGAGTGCGGATATTGGAAATACGATATTGAAAAGTCTTGCCGCCGATCACAAAAGTATCTAAAGACAACTCTGGCGATGCGGCTTCGCGCATTTCAACTTCGGTAGGCATTTCAGCTTGAGGTGAAGGATCCACGACAGATCCTTCACCTTTTTTACTTACAAACAAATCTTTGGCGTCTATTTCGTTTTCCATTTTAAATTCCCCCTTTTTTAAGTTAGGAAATACTAATTTAATACTAAATTTGTTTTTTTAGTATGACAGCACCCATTTTTTGTAAAAGTCATACCCGGTCGTTCCGTCATCAAACGTCATAGATACGGCTTGAGCCGCCAGGGTTATTCCGGTTTCGTATTCCTCGGTTTCTGATTTAAAATCAAAATCACCACCGGTATAGTTGCGCACTTTGGGAAAATATACACAATGTTGCGCCTGCACGGATCCTGAGCTATCAACAATATCATCCCAGAACAACATGGCGGATCGAATCGTTTGAATTCCCATTCGGTCGATGAACGCCGTACGGGTTACCTTCTGAATCCTGTCAGCATGGACCATAGCGATCGGAAATCCGCTACCCTCAAGGGTAAGCAGACTGGCGGAAAGGCTTTCCACTACCGCCAGATTAAACGATGTTTCCAGGCTGGCCGCCTTCGGACTTGCGCACACAACCACATCATATTGCGCAAGAGTGGGCGTGCTTGCTAATACTGCTTGTATTTTGGATTGAGCCATAAGACTGGACACTTGCCATAAAGATCCGATTGTGGTCACTCGTAATGTTTGCCCCATAATCAATGCTTCAACATATGGAGTCAAGTCGCTGGTATTGAAACTCAGCATTGCCGTTCGATCAATTTCCCAGATTTTACGACTGGTTTGCGGTATCCCACGTTTTATTTCCCGCATGGTTTTTGTCACTGGAAGCTTTGCCGCCTTGATCGTTCCGCAATCGTACCATCCGGATAATGGCGCCATTACGTCCAGGGCGGCGGCCGGTGCGGTGTTTCCCACATATGTATTCTTATATGTGGTGCTCATCCATAGTCTCGGTGCAACAATTTCTACAAAATCAAGTTGTAAATTTGGAGAATCTTTGGTCGTGGTCATGATATATTCCCTCCTTTTTGTTTTGATTGACCAGAAACAATTATATTATTACCGATTATAATTGGATTTGCAATATTTGTAAATGTTTGGCTTAATAATTTCTGATAAACGGTTCCGTCCGATAATGTTTTAATAATAAAATTGCCTCTGATCTCTTTCCATAAAAGCGGTTCAAAATACGATATCAATTCATTTAATTTTATCCCTCCTGTTTCCTGGTTATTTTTTTCCTGAAAACCTGCTCCTAAAATGCTAAAACTTTCAATTTTGGCTTCCGGGCTTAATTTATCATTTCCGGCCAACCGGACTTCCACAATTGCCTCAATGTGATTATTACAGAATAATTCTATAAAACATTCTAATTCTAATAATTGTTTTTTTATTTCTTTCGTTCGGCAAGACATTCTTCGGCAATGGGTCCTACCTTTTTTATAAGCAAAATAATCGTTTCCGCAATGCCTGCATTTTATTTTAACGCCATTGTTAGACATAAGCGTTTCTCGCCGTTTTAACCCGGGTGTATATATCGATAAGTGCGCTTGAAATGCCAGGGCTATACGGCTGCTGTTCGCGCTGAACGATCTGTTCAAGCCAAATAGTCCCTATGGCCGCCTCGGTTGTTTTATCATACAGCGAAAAACTGCGTTTGCCGGTCGGCAGGTTATCCAGCACGGCCACCACATCCGAAATAACTTGTATCAGGTTTTGGCTGCGCTCATCATCTCTTGCCACGCAAAAGATTTGTGATTTACCCCGGGTAAATAATTGTGGCTGCATTTCTCCGGTTAAAAATATTATCCATGAATCTATGCTCGAGTCCGGTTTTGGAAGTCCCACCGGATTATAATAACGATTATAGGATGAAAGCTGAGTTTTTAAATACTTTCTCCAGCTCCAATAATAATTAATTATAGATCGTGTGCCGGCTAACATTTAGTTCTCTTAAATCCCTTAATTTTCTGGTAATTTCTTTAATGGTCACTGATCCGCATAAAACACACCTGTTTTTTTTACGGAATAAACTGGTTGATTTATGCCCGCATTTAGTGCATCTGCGTGTCATTTTATTTATACACTCTCCGGATAGCGGATCTAACCGCCTGGTTAAATTTATGCATATCTTTTAAGCGGCGTCCGGCCGCTGTCATTGGCGCTATAAAATCTTTCGCCGGCTCAAACAATGGCCTGGCCGGCCCGAGTCCTAAACCGTATTCATTTCGCGCTGCCCGTTCAAAGGCCGCGGCATCCGTTTCTTGCCTGATTCCCGAAAATATATGAATTAATGTTACTGTTTTTGTAAATATTTTAATCCCAACCGCTTTGAATATTCCCAATGTTTCCGCCCAGAATTCGTCTTTATGCGCTGTTTTGGTTGCTTTCCACATATCTGAAAGCGGAGCCCAATTTGGCGCGAATGATGGCGGATTTTTTACCGCAATCCCGGACCTGACCAATTCCGCATACTGTTCTGCAGATTCTCTTGTCGCAATATATGCATGCTGGGACACCTGCTTTAATAAAGCGTCCAGTCGTTTTTTTTCACGATTAAATGATGCCTGGTTCACTCTAACGTGCATCGGTTCCTATCCTTGCCATATATGCCTGCCCGGCATAGGTTTTATCGTCCACATCGAGCACGCGCCAGTTCCGCCCATATCTGTCGGCCAGACGGCATTCGGCTATCGGTGTAAAGCTGGCGTTTACGTTCCATGGAATTATTACCAGATATTCCGCATTTTCGATTTGGCCAACCGGCCTGAATTCCGGCCGCATCTCCATGCGTTCAAAATTAACATAAACAGAAGTTTTTTGAGTCACCCATCCCCAATCCGTGCCGTCGGATCCTGTCGGTTGATCCCAAGCGTCTTTTGAGGCATTGGCCGGATCTATGTATGCCTTAATATCAATAGATGCGTTTGCCTGGCGCATATATCCGCGAATATATTGGGCATTGCCGCCCATCATGTTTGGCCGATCAAGCTTTGTGGGTATATAATGCTCTCCCTGGCCATCGATCGGATAGCCATTGATTATTTCGGCATTATAGCCGGCCAGCAGGGTAAATTCGGTTGTGGGCCTGTCCGTAGACACCTGCGATTTAGCGACTATGGCTTTAAACTCGGCGCCATTGCTCGTATAAATCGATCCGTATCGGGTAACTTTGCCGGCAATTATATTTTTTGCTTTCGAAAACATCAGGCCACTTCCTTTTGCACATTTCCATTGGTATCAACATAATAGTCATAAACGCTTATACTGGCTGATTTACCGATAAGTGTGCGATTCGGATATCCGGTTCCGGGATGCACTACCCCAACAAACGATAACTGCTGCATAAACAGATCTCCGAGCGCTTTCCTCAATTCGTCAAATGTCTGTTTTTTGGCGGTCAGAATAATATCTATCAAACGCACCTGGTCCATGATTATATTCTGATTGGCCGGCATATTAAGAATGTTCAGGGCCACCCGGATGACTACGCATGATCGCAGGGCATCTGCCGCCAACTGATCATTGCCGGTCATAACAGATTGCCAGTTGGGCGCATATATTTTACATATAGCGCGTTCGGCCGCCCCTAATATGATGTCTGATTTCAGGCTGGCATCCGTCAGATCGTCCTCGGTTATTCCCAAAAGATCGCGCACCTCGGTATAATAGGCCGCATCATTTACCGGGTCGATTATATAGTTTGACATTATTTTCTACTCCTTATTCCAAGTCAATCCCCAAAATACCATGATATCTTCCAATTAATTAAATATCAGCTCGAGGTTTATCACGGCCGAATTAACCAAGTTGTTTACCGGAATTATCATAATTGGTCTGCGAATGAAGATATAAAAATTATCAGCAGCCGTGTTCGCCGGATAAACTTCTTCTGAAACCGTACTGGACCTGTTTGTTAGCCTGCCCCCTGCTATATCGTAGGCTGGAATCGTAGACAAATAAGCCTCTGTCACGTTTTCGGCACTAAGTTCCGTGGTGCCAAACGTGAAAGCTCCGTCAGATTTCATGGCCGTTACATACCCCATGCGGCAATGATCTGATGCGGCAGCGGCGACCCCCGCTATTGCTAAAACAGCAGAAGCGTACCCGGTAGCGTTATCGGCGGCTTCAATGGCGTCTATGGTTCCATTAGCTCCAATGTCGAAAGCTACCGCCCCGTATGTGTTTTGCGGAATTACATCGTTTCCTGGCCCTGTTCCTGTCGTGACAGCGGCTTTAGAATACGAGACACCGTTTATAACAAAGCTGAATGCGGCTGATGCCACATCGTCTGCGTTCGACCCAACGGCTAATGTGGGTGATGTCAGAACGAAATCACTGGTAGCGATGACAGAATCAAGAATGTAAATATCGTAACTGGCTGTCGGTGCGGTCGTGGCGCTGATAGTCGTCCGGGCTGATGTCAGCCATTTACTCAATATATCATTATAAATCTGGGCATTGGTATCGCTCGAGAATAAAATCGGCGTAAAGGCGCCTGTCGTTGCGCTGGCTTCTGCCGTAATAATAACCGCCGTTCCTGCCTCTTTAAAATTCGTTCCCGCATTTGTCGCTGTCGTTCCTTCTGCTGCAAAAATAGTAGCAGGGATTAGAATAGCAGTGATTAAGCTAAGGATTAAAAATAATCGTTTTGTCATCTTAATGATTCCCATGATTAAAATCCCTCCTTTATAGAATTCCTTTTATCCTGATAAATCATAAAACGGTTGTGAAGTAAGCGTTGCGCTCCTGTTCGAAAGCTTGATATTGCTCAAGCTGGCATTCATCATTAAAAATACACCATTGGCATATAAATCAAACGATGCCGTGCGCACGCCGGTAGTCTCGATATTTATCTTATTATCGGTTTCAATATAAACCGTGCGGATGCAGGCCAATCCTGCCGGCCGGATGCTGATATCCGTGCTTCCGGGCGCAATCGATATCTTCTGACCGCCGTACTCGGTTACGGTGCGGGTCCCGGATATACGCTT
>Ga0180007_10003699_pt1 | contig 16807 bp, 11 predicted proteins | sample MM_PC_MetaG_FD_121122 | JGI IMG/M metagenome (GOLD analysis project Ga0180007, IMG submission 121122) | Groundwater microbial communities from the Aspo Hard Rock Laboratory (HRL) deep subsurface site, Sweden - MM_PC_MetaG | ecosystem: Environmental > Aquatic > Deep subsurface > Groundwater... | reverse complement strand
TACTCAACATTAATTTCTGAAGCTGGTATGGCTGATCCTGATGATTTAGTCGATGGTAAACCTTACTCTTCAAGAGTTCAAACATTTGGAACTTCACGTTATTTAGTTTTCAAACTAGATGATGACAGTGAAACAGATGCTTTGGTCTATGATGCAGAAAATGAAGCATTCCTTGAAACAGATGAAGCAGTTGCTGCACAAGCAGACGCTTATACTGCTGTCAAAGAAGCTAAACTTACTTCTACTTATATCTCAACTAAAGTAAACGATCTTTACTCAGAAAGCTCACTCAACATTTATGATTTCGTTGTACGTACTTTCTATGAACAATCTTATGGTTATGATGGAACAACTAAAGACCAAGCAGGTGATGTATTAGCAGATCTTGGTGATATCGAAATTACAGTTGATCAATTCTACGCTAGACTTGAACAATCTTATGGTATTAATTTGGCATTAGATCTTGCTTCTAACAAATATTTGTTAAATGAAACAGATTATGTTGTAAGTGATACAGATATGGCAGATTACGAGACACAATTCGAAGATATCATTTCTCAATTCTCAGCTGACAATTTTGCATCTTCTGGTTATCCAGCAAGCATGGGTAGACAAAACTTCTTACTTCTTGCTTTTGGTTCTACATCAAATACTGAATCTATCAACCAACTCTTTGTTTATCCAGACCTTAGAGACCAATACTTAAGTGACAAAGAAGCACAATATAGCAATGATGCAGAAACGATTTATACAAAACTTGCTGAACTTGCTGCATTGCAATATAACAATTATGAATCAATCAGTGTTAGCCACTTACTCGTTTATTTTGATGAAAATGGTGATGGTACACCTGATGATCCTCAAGAGTATCTTGATACTTTAAGCCCAGAAGGACAAACTCAAGTATTGACTGGTTTAAATGACCTCGTACAACTTATTTATTCTAAGATTGGTAATTATACTGGCATGGCAGCTGGTTTAACAGCACTTGCTACTGAATTCAACAATTCAGGACGCATTGACCGTGGTAGTATCATTCCACCTTATGATTATCAAATTGAATTGATCTGGTCACAATACCGTCAATTAGGTTTCTATTTGAAATATGAAAGTCTACCTTCAGCAATTACAAACACTTCAAACTTTATCACTGGTTCAAGTGTTCTTGATGAAGTCTTCTACAACCGTGCAATGGAATTAAATACAGTTCTTGCTGGTATTGAAGAAGATGATTCTAAGTTCCCATATCTTGACCTTTATGATTCAGTAATTACTGATGAAGCATTATCACAAGTGATGTCATCATTCGGTTGGCACTTAATTCTTGCAACTTCAGTGACTGATACTTCAAGTGCAATTTATGATGCGATTGAAGATGAAGATGGTAAATATGTAAATGCAGATGAAACATTAAATGTTTACAACTCTGATTCTGATACATTAACTGCTTCACAAATCGAATACTACTTAACAGAATCAGAAACTGATGAAGGTGTTGTATTACCTACTGTTGTTCAAACAGCAATTACAAATTACCTAACTCCAGTTCTTACACGTTATGAAGGCACTTACATGCAACGTGAGCTTATTTTCAAGCTTATGGAAGATGCAACATTTACTGATGCTGACAATCTTAATAGATTCAACACAATTCGTGAAATCAACAAACGTCAATTAAATGAATATTTACTTTCTTCAACTGGATATTTTGATCAAAACTACGATAACCTATACGGTTCATGGTTTGACATTCTAGAAGGATAATTAAAACTTTTTAACAAAAAGGACTAAAATTTTTAGTCCTTTTTTTATTTATGCTTATTGAATTGGTTGGGGTTGGATGCATTCTGGTATTTCATTTGTTGCATTATTAACTAAAGAAGATACTTGATAAGCATACATTTTTGAGGGTTCAAATGGTTTGAGCGTATGAGATAATAATTGATAATCAGTAATGCGAGGGTTTAACCATGCTTTTCTATTTTCTTCAGTTAAAATGACTGGCATTCGATCATGTATAGAGGATACAACTTCATTCGCTTGTGTTGTAATGATTGTGCATGTATGTAATTTCGTTCCATCTGGTCTATGATACGTGGACCATAACCCTGCAATGGGAAAAATTGATTGATCTTTCATTAAGATTCGCATGGGTGTTTTAATTTTATCGTTTCTCTTCCACTCATAAAACCCATTAGCAAGAATCACACATCTCTTATGTTCAAATGAAGATTTATAAGAAGGCTTTTCATGGAGCGTTTCAGATTTGGCATTGATCATGCTATTTCCTATTTTCTCATCTTGAGCAAAAGGAGGTACTAAACCCCATTTTAAAAGCCCAACTCGATTTTTATTGCCATCATTAATGATTGTAATGATTTCTTGTCCTGGTGCTACATTATATCTAGGAACAACTATCTTGCTTTTCATTTCATCTATTTCATAATATTCACTTAAATAGTCTTTTAATTCATCCATGGTAACAGTAATAGTAAATCTTCCGCACATAAATGCACCTTCTTTATTTTTTTAATTCTATACCATTTTCAAACAGCATTTCTTTTTCTATTGTTCCATCTTTATGATATCTAGTCCACAATCCATGTTTTAAGTTGTTTCTAAACTGCCCGATTTGCCATAACGAACCATCCATTCTATTAAATGTCCATTGTCCTTCAAATAAATCATTGATGTAAGGTCCGGTTGCTTTAATGAGTCCCGATTTTAAATAATATGTCAATCTGCCATCTTCAATTTCATGTGTTATTTGGCCATTTTTATAAGTCGTTTTTTCTAACATAATGATACCTCATTTCAAGCTCATTATATCATATCGATTCGATTCGTTTTGCTCATTTGATTAAAAAAAATCCCAAATGGGATTTATTTTTTTTCATCTTTAATTGTTGTTTTATAAAAACGCATTTTATCTAAGACAGATACCATATTCGTGAATGCACCTTCAGGTGTATCTTCTAATGATTCACCTAATACAGTAAACTTAGAATCAATCGTATCAATAAACCATAAAAGGAGTGCTTCGCCTGTTTGAGGTTTCTTTGGTGATCCAAAATTAAATTGACCATGATGAGAAATCATCATATGCTTAAGTAATAATGATTCTTCTGAATCTTGATAACCTAAAGATCTTGCTACACGGTCGACTTCAACAGTTTCCATGACTAAATGACCTATGAGTAAGCCTTCTTTTGTATATTCTCCATCCACACCACTAATCTCATTAATTTTAGACATATCATGAAGAATAGTTGCTGCATACAATAAATTCTTATTTAAATATGGATATACACTAATGAATGGGTCAATGAGTTTTAACATGGTCAGTGTGTGATGTGATAATCCGCCGACATAAGCATGATGAAACTTGGTTGCTGCAGGATGCATGTAGAAGTTATTTTTATTTTCTTTATAGATAGCTTCTGTGATTTTAAATAGTATAGGATTATCTATTTTGTTTAAATAAGATTCAATACCTTTTTTGATTTCCATCATTGGAATAGGTGCGTAAACATAAAAATGCTCTAAGACTCTTGCTAAATCATCATCTGATAATATTTTTTCAGCTGGTGTAATAGATAAACATTTGAGAATCAATTCATCTTCAAGTTTAACAATTGCTTGAGCTTCAAACTGATAAACCTTGCCCATTGCTACAAAAGGAAGTTGATCAAAATCAAGCTTAAGGTTGATATGCTCTCCCTCTTCGGTTCTTACAGTTGTATTGCAAAAATGAACGCCTTGATTAATATTTTCTACTTTAGCAATCATTTTATAAATTTCATTTTGATTGAGTTCCATGTAAATCCCTCTGCTTTCTATATATGTTCTAGAACATAGCGCTCTAGTTCGCTTTTCTCGTTTTTTAATCTGCGGTTCAATACTTCAACAACCATTTCTGTTTGTAAGTTCTTGACCCACGCTCCAGCCTTTTTATTTGCTAAAGCAATTATTTCGGTTGCTCTTAATTTTAGATCCAGATCACTTTGAATTGGCAAATTCTTATAATCTAATTCTATCTTATTGGTTAAATTTTTAGTCTTCTTAAGCATATAGTTTACACGATTTGCAAGTAGACATAAATCAATCCCATAAGTATATAGTGTATAAGGATCAAAGGTTTGATTCGACTCTGATAGCATACGCGCTGTTTCATAACGATGTCTATGTTTGTTCGAGAATGGCCATGATGCTGGAACTGATCCACTCAAGGTGAAACATAAGGTGAAAAATGCGTCAACAAAGGGAATTTCATCCATATCTTCAGCATAGATAATGCCTTCTTTTAAACCAGGAAGCACTTCATGTACACCAGTGGTTATCATGGACTTAAGTGCCTTTTTTACATGACCACCTTGGAGTAGTTTAATCATTTCATTTAAGATGCGTTCCATTGCTATATCTTTAAGCTTATCTTTCATTTCAGTAATCGCATCTCTTGTTTCTTTTTCGATTTGAAAACCGAGTTTCGACTGAAAATAGAAAGCTCTCATGATGCGCAATGCATCCTCATTAAATCGATCTATAGGATTACCTATTGTCTTGATGATCTTTAACTGTAAGTCAGCTCTACCATCTACATAATCAATGATTTCTTCTTTTTCAGTCATCAATAAACCGTTGATGGTGAAGTCTCTTCTTTTGACATCTTCTTCAACAGATTCTACAAATAATACATCTTCAGGATGTCTACTATCAATGTACTGTCCATCGACACGGTAAGTTGTTACCTCGAAAGTTTCATCTCCCATAAAGACTGTAACCGTTCCATATTTGAGTCCTGTTGGTTTCGTTTTAAATATTTTAGCGACTTGATGTGGTTTCGCATTGGTTGTAATATCAATATCTGTTGTTGGCTGCTTTAAAATATGGTCCCTAACGGCACCACCTACGATATATGCTTCATAATGTTGTTTTTTTAGTTCGTAAATTACTTTTTTAGCGCCTCTAATTGTACTCATATTCTTCACCGTATCTATTATACCAAGAGTTCGTTATTTTTAGTAGTGCCAAGTATCTTTAATTGCGGTTACACAATTCAAGTGTTAAAGTACAAACGAGTTATCTCCTTATGTCTTGAGGTCCAAAATAAAGTTGATCTTAAATTATCTACTGTTGAATATGAAGATAACTTAGTTTTCCTCGTTTATAACCGTAAATAGAGTGAATGAATACTAAGTGAATAGAAAACACCTCCACGCTTGATATCAGTGTGAAGGTGTTTGTTATTTAAAAACTTAAGATACCGTCAATATAAATGATATTGAATCACTCGTATTGGTAAACAGACTAGATATTTCTATTGAAACATCAATTGAACCACCTTGATGCCATGTATATGAACTTAAATCGATTGATCCACTGGTCAAAATATCTGACATTTCTATTGTTTGTGTTGAGCCAGGAATCGAATTATTGAAATCAGCTTCTAATATCTCAGCAATGAACAGTGATGATCCATCGTTATTATAGCTGAAGTAATTATCCCAAAATCCTGCAGATGGATTCATTCTCGCATCAATATGATAAATCACAACACCCGCTTGATCAAGCTCATAACCTGTATTCATGTGAGCACTATACAAACCTTCTGGTGTATAGAAAATAATTAAGAGATATTCATCAAATGCATTACCATCATTTAAATCATTAGCATTATAAGGAATCAAGATTGCACTTGAGACACCATCTGTATCTATTGAATATGAGTCTATTGTTACTTCATAAGAACCTGTAGTTGCTAATAAAGGGTGTAACCATCCAAACATGAGCTTATTAAATGGTCCATGATCGCCAACATTATAATCCATCATATCAAATCCACCAATTGGACCATAATCTCTATCATATGAGTATAAATCTGGAAATCCCATTAAATGACCCATTTCATGAATATATGTTTCAGCATTGACGACTAAACCAGACATACCAGGTAGAGCATCTTCTGAGAATGTATAACTTGCCCACATATAATATTCAAAGGCTTTACCATCTAGTGAACCAATACTACTTGCTTCACCATATTGTGCAGCATATACCCAAGCCCACCATGGATCACTATCATAATTATAATCAACAGAGTAAATAAAGATAATTGAATCTATCAAGCCATCATTATTGGAATCATAATGAGAAAAATCAATTTGAAAATCTAGTGCTGTTAATGCTTCTGTAATGGCATATTGATCGCCATCAGTTCCATAATTTTGATAATACTCCTTTGTATTGGTCGTTGTGTACTTATTACTTATAACAAAGGTTAAGTCTAACAACCCATAACTGCTCTTTTCATAATAACTTGAAACACTTTCCCATCCAGTTGTAGCTGAATTTCCATTAAAGACTAAATCTAAGTTAGTTAGATAATCTGATGCAAATGGATATCCACTAATTTCAACTGGAATAACTAAAACATCATAAGTACCGACAGAAGGTAACCCTGATTGAGAAAATTCTTCAACTTCAAATTCATTAATCGTCTGTCTCGTAACCAATGTATCTAACAACCCAATTTCTACTAAAGGATCATATTTCCAAATATGCATTTCCAAACTTGTTTCATCATAGGTCACATATACAGCATATGCGATATCATCAGAGATGACCAATGTATAAACATTTTCACCATAAGTTGTTGAAAGTTCAGAATCAAGAGCAAATCCACCAACAATTAAATCAGCAATATATTGATCTATTGTCTGTGTGTTACTTGCTGTAACTAATCCAGCAATTATAGCATAATGACTATTTGAAATCCTATTGAGTTCAATGTCAGTTAAGTTTTCAAATTGAGGAAAAAGTTCGCTTAACGCTGTTTCACTCAAATAACCTTCAAGCATTAAAACTGCTTCATCCCAAGATTCAATAATCACTGAACTTGATGTATATAGGCTGACCGTTGAAATTTTAAATTGTCCACCATTGCTAGTTATTCCAGAACCTGTAAATAACAATCTAAATTGTGAAGCATTGATATGATTGATTGTAATTAAGACCTGATCTGATGATAGTTGTGAATAAAAATCTCCACCTTCTAGATTAACCCATGCAGAACCATTATAGACTTGCAGAACTGCACCTAACAAATTAGTACTAAATGAATCTCTGGCTTCAATTTGAAAACTCATCGTTTCGATGGTTTGTCCTAAAGTGTCAATCTCAAGGTAAACAAGAGGATTTGCAATATCAGCTACGTTAGCAGCAAAGATGACGCCGTTTGTTAATCCACTAGGTGGTGTACCAGTAATTTGAGCTAAATAACTTGATTGAACTACGACTTTTCCACTAGAGCCACTAAATATTAATGATTGATCAACATTGTCTTTATAACTTGTTGTTAACGTTGTTGTCGTACTTTGTACATCAAATACATAGTATAGATTGTCTAAAGGTGTTGATGTAACATCGCCATAAATGCCTATGCCATAGACAATAAGTCCATCATATGACTCATCATCCGCATAAACATAAATATAGTAATCACCTAAAATCCATGATGCTTCTACTTCATCATATGCCAATAATGCATCTAGTAAATCAATATATGCTAAACCATCAGCTTCAGACCAATCAAAAATGTCTATGTAAACTTCATAGATTGTACTATCTGAATAATCTAGTAATAAGGCATCATTGGAAGTAAAAGCTGGCATTAAACTGTAGATATCAAAACCAAAGATTGTATTCAAATCATTTGAATCAAAGCTTTCTCCAGTCTCTCCTGTTCCGTTAGCATTATCACCATAAATTCCAAAACCGTAAACAATTAAGCGCTCATAAGTGTAATTATCAGCGTAGACATATAGATAATAATCACCTAAAATCCATGATTCTTCTAAACTGTCGTAACTAAGGCTTGAATCAAGTAAATCAATGTAATTATTAAAATCTGTTTCAGTCCAATCAAACATATCAACAAAGATATCAAAAAATGTTGGATCACTATAATTACCAAAATAATAATCAGATGTTGAAAAACTTGGAATTGTTGAGTAAATATCGAATCCAAAGAGATCGTTTAATAAATCAGGGTCAAATTCTGTCTGTTCTTCGATTAAGTTTTCTTCATAAGTAGCTACATAGACTTGATCACCAGTTACAAAACTAATTGTAGGTGTAAATCCAGTGAATGTATAGGTATAAGTTTCTGTTGAATCTTTAACAGGTGTGCTACCGTCATAAGTTGGAACTGTACCAGCTTCTACTTCATCTGTTTCAAGAACTGTACCATCCTCATTTTGCCATATAATCGTGTATGTTACTTCTGGATCATTTGCCCATTTGGCATATAATGTCAAATCCTCAGCTGGCATAGTAGAGATCGTATAGGCTGAAGTAAGAAAAGCATCTGTGTACCATCCAACAAATATATAGCCATCTCTAGTTGGGTCATCAGGCTCAGTTACAGAAGTTAAATAATCTTGAGTGATACTTGCTAAACTGGTTCCTCCATTTGAATCAAATGAAATGGTATATTGATTGATACTCCATTTAGCAAAGACCGTTAGGTCGTTTTGTAAAGGTTCATCAAGGATAGATTGTATTGAAAAAGGAACTAAAAATGTAACATCATCCAAATACCATCCATCAAAATCATATCCCGTTTTGGTTGGATTATCAGGTAAAACTAATGATGAACCGTCATAAGTCAGACTTTCAAGAACATTCCCTCCATTACTGTTAAAAATTATGCTAAAACCACCCTCTTGTATACAAGACGCCAAGATGAATAACATGCCAATGATTAAAATAAATTTTTTATAGATCTTCATGCGATTACCTCAATTAATTTTTTTGTCTTTATTATTATATCAAAAGATAAAGAGATTTACTTGTTATAAATATTTTGTTTACCTATTTTTGCCTATAAATCATATAAAACAATATGATATACTAAATCTGGTGATAAAATGCGTTATATCAAAGAAAAAGCGAGCATCCAAATCGAAATTAACAAATCAGTTTTTATAGCTGTTTTTTATCCATTAGAATCTCAAGATGATATTTCTTACTATCTCGATCAGGTCAAACATGAATATCCTAAAGCCAATCACTACTGCAATGCATCTATTTTTGGAGAGCATGGTGAACAACAAACAGCACATGATGATGGAGAACCCTCTAGAACCGCTGGAATTCCCATTTTAGAGGTTTTAAAGCATCATGATGTCACTAACATCCTTTGCGTAGTTGTACGCTTCTTTGGTGGCATTAAGCTTGGTAGTGGTGGATTGGTTAGAGCATATACCAAAGCTACAGCTGATTTAATTAAAGATGTTAAGTTCTATCAAAAGAAATTTGTTCCTTCTTATGAACTTGAATTTGATTATCCTTTGATTAATCTAATTGATCACTACCTAGAAAATAAAGCAACCGTCTTGGAAAAAAATTTCCTAACGACGGTTACTTATAAAATTCTATTCAATGAAGATGATGCATCAGTGATTACCGATATCAAACATCAACTGATTGATTTTAAACAATTAAGTATGGAAATTTTATGGGTAGAAGCCTAAATCGTTAGGCTTTTTTTATTCAGTTTCCATCATCATTTTTAATCATTTGGTATCCAATATCCATAAAGCATTAAATCATAATGAGGCATAGTTGTTAATTCAAACTCTATTATAAAGCGACTATCCATATACCATCCAGAAAAAGTATATCCTTCTCTATCAGGTACATATAAATCTATTATTTCTTGATACGTGTTGATCTCAAATGATTGAGCAAGATGGATATGATCTAATAGTATCTCATGAGTAATCCAGGAAACAACAGATCCAGAAATCAAATATTGATTGATATAACCCCAAGCAAGTACACGATTTTCCGAGGTTATGATTAAAGAATTAAGACCTCCAACACTTAAATTACTTATCGTTTCATTCTCATTAAAAACAAATCTTTCAGTTATATCTAATGGCACGAGTTGGAAAGGATTTGTTATTTCATATAGTACACCATGATATATATATCCCCACGTAAAAATACGATTTGATGATGTTATAACTACAAAATGACTAGATCCACCAGAAATATCAACAATACTTTCATTTTGGTCAAGTAAAAACTGATCAGTGATATCAATGGGTATATAACTTGATACTCCTGTACCATTCCCAAGTTGACCATAGTCATTATTACCCCAAGTAAAAATACGTCCAGTTGAAGATAATGCAATGCTCGAAAAATAACCAAAATCAACTTGAGTTATCACTTCATCTTCAATCAAATTAAATGCATTAGTAATTTCTACAGGTACAAATTGAGCGACGAGTGTTCCATCTCCAGGTGCACCATATTTATTATCTCCCCACTCAAAAACGCGTCCTGTTGATGATATTGCTATTGCTCGATATCCTGAAACTTCTGCATTGACAATCTTTTCATCTACATTCAAGTTGAACATGATTGTCATATCTGTAGGTGTCAATTCTGCTACATGTTGACCACCATCAAGCCAAATATAATTATCTTTTCCCCAAGCTAGAACTCTACCTGATGATGTTACGACCATTGAAAAATAAAAAGAACTTGTGTATTGTATGATTGTTTCATCTGGCAACAGGTTAAATTGGTCAGTGATATCAATAGGGTCAAATCTATCGATTGTTGTACCATCACCCAATTGACCATAGTAATTATAACCCCAAGCAAACACTCGATTAAGTGTTGTAACAGCATAAGAAGATTTAGAGTTCATAAAGATATTTGAAATCTCCTCGCCAACCTGTAAGTCAAATCGATGTGTAATATTTGAAGGATATGCATATCTGGAAATCGAATAATATCCTAATTGACCATAGTAATTATCTCCCCAAGTATAGACTTGACCATCAGAAGTCAATAAACCAAAATGATCTGAGCCTATAGAAATCTTCCGAACTGATTGTCCTATTTCTAATGGGAAATCGACGTATGAAATATCTGAATCATAGATATTATATGTAATCTGAAATTGTCCTATTTCCCACTTCGCATAGAGCGTGTAATCTATATTAGAACCTATAGGAATTTCATTGATCGTGTTTCCAGTAAAATCCTCGTTGTCATACCATCCCATGAAAACATAACCCTCCTTTTCTGGGTCATATAATTCAATTGCATCGGTAGTTACATAGTAACTTATATTTTCTGGATTGTTGATTCCACCATTTAATTCATAATTCACTAAATAAATATCCATAATCCAACTGATTTGTAATGTAATTTCACTTATTGGATAATTGACTTCAAAAATACCATCTTCAATTGTGTAAAGGTGCTGATCAATAATGGTAAACCAGTAATCAATGGTATATCCTTCTCTTACAATTTGAGGCAGTTCAATAGTTTCCCCTCTTTCTACATAGAAAGAATCATAGCTTGGTCCACCTGCTGTGTTAATAATAATTTCAACAACATTGTTGTTATTCACCCATTTGGCATAAATTGTCAAATCATTCGATAAATCAAGATTATCTAATGAATCATTTGTAAAAGCGTTGATAAAGGTTGTATCATCTAAATACCATCCCCAAAACATATAACCTTCTTTTACTGGATCTTCGGGTAGCGTCAATTGAGTGTTTTGATCGATAATGACAGACTCAATCTCAGTTCCCCCATTGGTATCAAAGTTTAGTTGATATGTGATTTCCGGTTCATCACATGCAAATAAAACCATACTGATCACTATAAGTATACTTATTTGAAATATTCTCTTCATTTGAATTCCCCCTTTGTTCACGATATGATGATTTAAGTATTAAAATGAAATTTGTTCATTATCTAATTACTCTTATCCCATATTCCCCCTGATTTTTGTTCATGTTTAATAACATGATTATATCATATTCATTCAAATAACAAATAGTGTATAATAAATATAACAAACGTAGGAGTAAATGATGAACAAAAGATTAAACATAATATACACTTCCGATACACACGGTAGGTTATCAGCATATGATTTTTTGAACCAAAATTATGGTTCTTTTGGTCTGTCTAGATTACCAAATTATCTTAAAACACTTGAAACATCCTATCTACTATTAGATAACGGAGACTTTTTACAAGGCTCACCTCTTTTAGACTATTCTAGGAAACAAAATCTGCTCCATCCGGTTGCTAAAGTATTGAACGCAATTCACTACGACTATGTAACTGTTGGTAATCATGATTTTAATTATGGACTACCCTATCTTAATTCTTTCCAATTGGCATACCAAGGAGAAATTCTTTGTGCTAATATTTATAAAGACAATAAGCCTTATTTTAAAACTCATGTTATTCATGAAATTGATGGTATTAAAGTAGCAATTATAGGTGTAACAACTGAATTCATTCCCTTTTGGGAAAAACCAGAAAACCTAAAAGGTTTGGTTTTCTTAGACGTTGTAGAGACTACCAAAAAAGTAATTAAAGATAACGACTTAAAAAATAAATCAGACTTGATTGTAGTCATGTATCATGGTGGCTTCAATAAAGACTTAAATACCCATCAAGCTTATGGTCCTGATACGATAGAAAACAAGGGATATGAACTCTTCCAAATCAAAGATATAGATGTTTTACTTACTGGACATCAGCACATCCCTCAAATCTATAAGAATAATCAAAAAGTCGCCTTGCAGACATCCCACAACGCAAAAGATTTTGGATTGATCGCAATCTCTTTTGATCAAGATCATAATCAATCAATAGATGCCAAAATCATATCTTTATCTGAATATGCGATAGATGAGAACATTGAGCAATTAATTAATGATGATATTAAAAAAACCAATTCATTTTTATCACAAACCATTGGTATCATTAAAAATGATATGCATGTTTCCTCCCCTCTCGATTGTAGAATAAAGAAACACCCTTTATTCCAACTCATTAATCAGATTCAATTAGAATACACAAAAGCGGACATATCCATGGCTTCTCTTCCAAATGAGACACATGGATTTCCTAAAGAGATTACTTTAAATGATATTGCTGTTAACTTCCCGTTTGAAAATGATTTAGTTGTCCTAGAAGTCACTGGTTCTATTTTAAAAGAAGCTTTAGAACAAAATGCATCATATTTTGATATTAAAGAAAATCAAATTGTAATCAATTCAAGATTCTTATTCCCTAAAGTGGAACATTATAATTATGATGTTTATGATGGTATTGAGTATGTCATCGATGCTTCTAAGCCTATAGGCGAACGCATAACATCTTTAACTTATAAAAATAAAACGATTCATCCAGAAGATACCTTTAAACTCGCACTCAATTCATATAGAGCAATAGGTAGTGGCGGATTCGAGATGTTTAAAAAAGCAAAAAGAGTCATTGCTTATCCCGTTTCATATTTTGATTTAATCAAAGATTATATCGAAGCTCATCCGGTTTTAGATTTCGAACTCATTGAGAACTTTAAAGTAATTAAATAAATAAAAAATGGTAGAAAGCGTCATTGTCTTCCTACCATTTTTTTATTATCCGTTTACGAGTTTCTTTCTTAACATTGTTGAGAAATAATCAACAATGAGTACTACTATGATAATACCCCATAATGCAGCAGCCGCATCTCTCCATCTACCAGCATTCATTGCTGTTAACAAAGTAACACCAATACCACCAGCACCAACAATACCTAATACTGTAGCATTTTTAACGTTAATTTCAAAACGATAAATGACAACAGAAATGATACTTGCTGTAAGTTGTGGAATAATACCATAACGAATCTTTTGATACTTTGTAGCACCTAAAGCATCTAGTGCTAATAAAATGCCTGGATCTATATCTTCAATAACTTCAATGTATAATTTAGAAATCATCCCAATCGATAAGACACCAATTGTTAACACACCAGTCATTGGACCAGGTCCACTGACACGAACAAACATCAAAGCAATTAAGAAAAATGGAAATGATCTGATTGTTGTAATAATGGTGTTGCCAATAATGTTAAATCTACCTACGATATTTTTAGCAGTTAAAAAAGCAAATGGAATAGATAGAATTGCTCCTAATAGAGTTCCTAAAAATGCAATACCCAAAGTTTCAAACATCAAGAAAGGTATGCTATCGACTTCTACGCTAAAAATTAAATGCCATGTTGGATTATAAAGCGCTTTAAAAATATTTCTAGCAATGTTTAATCCATTCTCAAATAAGCCAGGATAATTGATAATGTCTGCACTCCATACGGTTAGAAACAAAATCACTGAAATAGTAATCGTATTTCTTAAACCATTTCTTGGACGCTCATCATATTTCTGAAGGATTGTTTGCATTATGTCAACCTCCGTCTTAGATATTGTGAGAAGTTTTGAACAACAATAACTACAGCAAGAAGTGCCAAGACGATGACAGCAACATTACCATATTTCATCAATGCCATTTGGTCATTCATGATAATACCAATACCACCAGCATTAACGAAGCCTAAGATAGCTGATGCACGTAAATTGATTTCAAAATTGTATAAGATGATTGAATAAAATCTACCAATGATTTGAGGGATAACCGCAGCACGAAAGGCTTGCAGCTTAGTTGCTCCAGTTGCTTCTATCGCTATAAACGCACCCATATCAATTGTTTCAATAATTTCATACATCATCTTTGTGATGATGCTAAAAGTGAATATAATTGTTGCAAGAACACCAATGAATGTGCCATAACCGAAGATGAAAGAAAAGATGAGTGCATAGACAAGTGTAGGAAACGTTCGGATGATTGATAAAAAGAATTTAATGATATTTGGTATCTTACTCTTACCCATGATATTTTGAGAAGCCAAAATTGCAACAGGAAGGGAAAATATTGCACCAAGCAATGTGCCAATAATAGAAATTTTAATTGTGTCAACCAATGGGGCAACGACTTTATCAAAATATGACCAATTGACTTGTACTACCATCTTTTGAATAATCGTAAAGAAGTTTGGAATACTACTTACGAAAAATTGAAAACCAAATCGGTCAAAGAAATCGGTCACGATCATATTCCAAAAGTAAACAAAAATGATGGCTACAACTGCAAATATAATCAGAGCATAAGAAAATGGTCTTGTGATGTTTGTACCATCATCCAAAACTGATGTTCGATATCGCTCATTGCGTTTGATGAAGTTTTTGAATAAATTACTTATCTTTGAACATAATGTCTTCATCGGTCAGCTCTCTCCCATAAATGGTTTTCAAGATGTCTTCTGTGATATCATCGGTACCACCGTCATAGACAATTTCCCCTTTATTAATACCTATCACTCTTGAAGCATATTTTAGTGCCAAGTCTACGTGATGCATGTTGACTAAAATGGTTATTTTTTCAGTTTGATTGATGCGTTCAAAATCTTTCATAATTTGATTAGCTGTAATTGGGTCTAATGAAGCAACCGGTTCATCAGCTAAAATAATCGTTGGATTTTGAGCGAGGGTTCTGGCCAAAGCTACTCTTTGCTGTTGACCACCTGAAAGTTGGTCAGCACGAATATAAGCTTTTTCTAAAATACCGACTTTATGTAGTGACTCTAATGCCATTAGTTTATCTGCTTTGGTAAATATACCTAGAAGACTAAAAAGTGGATTAATATCAGGAACTCTTGCGGCCAAAACATTGTTGATCACTGAAGTTCTATTGATTAAGTTAAATGATTGGAAAACCATGCCTACATGTCTTCTATATTGTCTAAGTGCCTTCCCTCTTAAGTCAGGAATTTCTAGACCATTAACGATGACATTACCATCAGTGACATCAATCATTTTATTTACAAGCTTAATCAATGTTGATTTTCCTGCACCACTTAACCCAATAATAGCAACAAACTCACCGGGTTCAATTTTAAGGGAAATGTTTTTGAGTGCTTCAACACCATTAGCATATGTTTTACTCACATTTTGAAATTCTATCATTGTGTGCTCCTTTTAGAAAAAAGAAGGCTTAATATAATACTAAGCCTAATTTTTCAAATATTCTTGTTTGTTTTAAAATTAGTTAGCCGTTAACGATTAAGTTAGCTGCACGTGCAACATCATAATCAGAATCATCAGCAGTTCTATAACCTTCATGACTATATACTGTAAAGATGTCTTTGACCATTAAGAATACACCTGAAGGACTAGCAAGTGGTGTTGTGTCTTGAACTAGATTAATGAATGCTTGTTCAATAGCTGCTTGAAGATCATCATCTACAGTTTTCTTAGAAACTGTAATTGTATCATTATAAACACCCTCAGTAACGAAAACAACATCAGTGTCTTCCCAAATTGTATTTTCTTGGCTGTATCCACCTTCTTCAGTAGAAATCCATTCATCAGCATAATCTCTTCTGAAATCTGCATAACCAAATGCGATATCAACAGAACCGGATGCTAAAGCTGAAGCAGCTCCGCCGTATCCAGAAACTAAGATAACATTTGCAGCAGGAAGATCTGCTAAAGTGTGACCATATAATTCATTGAATAATAAAGAAGGATAAACGCGTCCAGCAGATGAAGTGACTGATTGTACACCAATCTTAGCATCTTGTAAATCTTCCCACGTAATGTCACCACCACCATTAATGATGTCAGCAAGTTCACGGCCTTTAGTAGTTTGTCCAACGATACCGATTGAACGATAATAAGTTACTTGGTATTCTGGATCTGATACTGTAGCAACACCATCATTCCAATCTTTAGCATCTGAAAAATCTTTAGATAGACCACCACGAGTTGCAGTTAAAGCAACATCCATGTTTTCGCCATCAGAATAAACTGCATAAGTACCACCAGGAATAAACCCGATGTCAGCTGTACCAGCATCTAGTGCTTCGCCGACT
>Ga0180007_10003698_pt1 | contig 16810 bp, 17 predicted proteins | sample MM_PC_MetaG_FD_121122 | JGI IMG/M metagenome (GOLD analysis project Ga0180007, IMG submission 121122) | Groundwater microbial communities from the Aspo Hard Rock Laboratory (HRL) deep subsurface site, Sweden - MM_PC_MetaG | ecosystem: Environmental > Aquatic > Deep subsurface > Groundwater... | reverse complement strand
TACTCCTCCTTATGCAGCGTTGGATGCTATGATACCATACAGACGACTGATGGAATATGGGTCTACCATTGCATGACCCACAGGCCAATCCACTTCTGTTCGGTATATTGGGCTACCTTCCAGCAATCCCTTATCTTCGACCTCGAGAGGGTATTCCTGAATCCCCCACATGAACTCACCAATACCAAACTTGACAAAGTAGATACTGGTTTCTGTGGTGCCACCGCCCTTCGTCTCGGTCAGGGGTAGGATTTCTGTGGTCTGGTCAGCTTTACAACCAATATCAACCAGGCGGGTTTGGCCGTACATATCAACTAAACGGTCAAACTGGTCCTTAGTCTTATCCAGCAAATCCTCTTTCCTCAGTAAGGCACGGACAGCCAGAAGCATGGTACCATTCATCAATGCAAAGGGAGGATTATGTCCCTTTATCTGATACATGGCCTGGTCTAACTTGTTTAGGAAGTTGAGGCTAATAGCGGAACTGTTGAGTATACCTTCTGTTACGGAGCCACCAGCCACGTCAATTTCCTGTCCGGTGTAGCCCTCAGCAACCACATCATCGATTCGCTGCTCCAATCCCTTGAACTCTTCCGGGTCTGTTTCCGGGTTACCATTGATAAACTTGTCATTGTACTTGTAGGCCATCGCCTTGGTCATCATTACTTGGTTGAGGGCTCGAGGATTGATTGATGTATTTCTGGCGCGAACTATGACCTTATCAACGTCAAAGAATCCGCCCATAATGGATATGTTCTCAACCTTCTGTTCCAAGGCAGCTGTGCCGACGGTGAAGCCTTCATTGACCTTTCTGAATCCAACACTCGGTAATGTGCCCATCCTGACAACATTTGTGGATAATGCACCAATGGTCTCCCATGGGACAATCTCCAGTAGACTGGCTTCCATCAACAGGGTGTCGATTACAGACTTTCTTCCAGGGTCGGTCTCAATTTTACTTAACTCAACCAGAGTGAATTCTCCAGCCATTTTAACTGTTCCTCCTTATTTCTTTTGGTCAAATCCCATTGTGGCAAGAGCTAATGGACTTTTGCCTTCAAGACTTCCTGCTCCGCCACTTCCACCTCCAGCCCCATCATAGTTTGCTGGTGCAGGCATAACGCCTGTTAGTTGGAGTGCGTTGTGAATCTGCTCCAGTTCAGGTAGAGCTTTGTCAACCAGCTTGGCGTCATCTATCTTGTATGAGGTTTTTAGAATCGACTTTAACTGTTCGGTGAGCTTGGTTGCCGTCTCACCACTGACTTTGGTTATGTCAGCCATCTTTGTTTCCAGCTCTGTTACCTTTGTCTTTAGAGCAAGTCCCTCCTTAGCATCCTTTTCAAGCAGTTCTTTCGCTGCCCGCTCCTGCAGGACCTCTTGGTGAGCAGTATCATATTTGGTGTTGGTTCCCGCCAACTCCACTTGAAGTTTACTGACTTCACTTTCCTTGTCCTTCAGTTGCACCTTGACCGCGCCTAGGTCAGATTCCAATACATACTTGATGGTCTTGCCTTCCATCTTAACTGAAATGGAACCGTCCCCATTCACTGTATAGGCCTGAGTGTTTTCATCTGTCATGGTTATACCTCCCATATATACTAATTATATCATACTTTAGGTTATTTGTCAAGTGTTTTTGCAATGGATTTTTATACTATATAGTATTAGCTATCAGTAAATCCATTTCCTATACACTCCTCCCAGTATCCCTTGCAATCTTATGGTAGATGATTTCCGCTTCAGGTGTCTCGAATGATGCTGTCCGGCCCCAGTAGAATAACCAAGCATCCAGTGTCGGGTTATTATATCTTAGGGCTCTCCTAGCTCCAGACACTTCGGAACGGAAACCTAAGATAATTAGATTACCAGTCTTTTCACTTTCCGTAGCCTTTATCTCGGCTTGACGGGAAAGGTTAACTCCACGCTTTTCAAGGGATAGATATTCCTTAATCAATTTCTGCTCATCATCATTATACCCTTTCAACACTTGGTCATATATCCACCAATACTTATTGAAATAGGTTTGATATACCCGTCTACGGATAGACTCTAAACCAGTCTCGTTTTTGGTCATATAGGTTTGGAATTCCCCCTTCCACATATCGGGAACAGCTTCCTCTATTGCCTGTCGCTGAGTCCAGAACGTGTCCCAATCTTTGACCTTCTCACCGGTTTCGGGGTCGATTGTCTCCTTCAACTCAATGGCGTAATACAGGTTCAATAACTCCTTCAACGGATGCAGGACAGGGAGTGGTATCCCCCATTTCTCATAGTATCGCATACGGCCTTCCAATTCCATCATACTATGTTCTTTGACAAAGGCCTGTTCTTCTACCTTAGATAATCCTTCAGGTAAAGGCTCATCAAGGCTATCCCGCATCTCATTATAGATAAACTGGCCTTGTTCATCATATAGGTTGCGGAGTTCATTCTGGTAATCATCAGGGCCAAGGGCTCCAGCCCTGAACTCTTTCTCCAGCTGCATTTTTCTATCAATGGTGGTATTAACAAACTTCTCCACACTGTTCCACGCAAGGGTAAGTTTATCCAATACGAGTTGTTGACGGCCGGGTAACAGTCTGTCTATTGTCCCGCTGTAACGGAAGTATTCCAGTTCTTCTAGTATTCGCTGGTCCTCAAGACTCATGCCACCTATCTGGTCCCATATCCTCTTACCGTGCATACGCATCCATTTCTGCTGGTCCTCTGTATAGCCGTATTTCTCCTCAATGTATGCTGTGGCGGCGTCATACACGGCCTGCTTCTCCTGTCTACGGAGACGAAATAGACCAGTGTTTTCAAAGAGGATGGAAAACTTGGCGGCAGAACGTCTTGCCTCATCCCAGACGGCCTGTTCCTCTTCTGTTAGTGGTTTGTTCTCCTTCATCTTGGCAGAGATTACGACACCGTCTCCACCCAAATGTATTACTTCTTGGATGGTCATGTAGGTCCGGAAACGGTCCGAGAATATGTGGTCGGTAAGCATCTTGACGGCATCACTTTCGGGAGCCGCAGCCTGTAATACCATGAGCGGAGTCTCCCAGATTGGAGGGAGTGACTCACCAACTTGGGTTTCAAGACCACCGAACAGTGACATCGGTATGGTCATGTGTCCGCCGAGGTAGAAGCCGTAGCGGGATAGCCAATCAAAGAATTCGTTGACGGGTTCAGCTCCTGCCCATGCGTCATAGTATTCGGGATAGTCACGTCTGGATAGTCTGGTGGTAAATGGTCCATATATAGTCCCACGGAATGGATTTAACTCGACACCGTTGAGTGGAGTTGGGATATAGCCATAGTCGGTATTGTCCTGCCAACGTTCAAGGGCGGTAAAGGTGCCAGGATTCCTGACGAAGGAACGGGGTGCCCAGAACCAGCGCTGGGTTTCATAGTTCCAGAATGGGAAGGCACCTTTCATTATCGCATCGAAGGCATTGCCGTTGGTGTAGTCGGTGAACTCTTTGTAATACCAGGTGTGGGCTTCATCCATCGCCTTCTGGCGAATGTCTTGGAGTTTGGTATATTCAGGCTTAATTACCTTTGGTCCTAGTTTGACTGGAGCTTTGAGAGGCTTGGCCATATACTTTGTTATTACTCCCGCACGGATGATAAGTTCGGACTCATCTACGGAGCCGATGGCTACCACATCATTTACATGGATGAGAATATTATCTATGGCAGGTTTCTCAACCTCCTTGGCAGCCTTGTCCCAGATGGCTGGATTATCCTGAAAGGTCTTTGCAGTTGTTCTACTACTGGTTACATTGGTGAACTCCCTCTCCAATGCTACACCTTTTGCCTGACCACTACCTCTATATATCCTAATGTAGCCGGAGGGATATTTCTGTCTGAGGATGCCTCGTATCTTGGTGAGATATTCTGGAGAACCGGAGGCCATCTCACCCATCAACTGTAGGCTATTATTGTTAGATGTTTCAAACCAATGTTTCGTTGCCTGTGCTAGGTCAGTATCACCCTTCTGTACTCTTCTTGCCGCTTCGGTAAGCTCGGTGCGAATACGGCTAAGATAATTAGGGTCACTAACAAGTACAGGTGCTCCCTCAGGAGGTTTACCAAGAGCATGGATTGACATTTTAGCCTCACTAGGAGTAGCTACTCTCTCACCCAACCCAATATCATAATCAGGAACTTTACCTATTACAGTTCTCTCCTGATACACCAACTTATCCACCATATCCGCTGTCTCATCCACATACCGCCCTATCTCCTTTATCTCACTGTCAGGTAACAACTTGGAATTATATAGCTGGTGTAAATCTCCTCTGACAGCTTCCAGTTCCATCTGCTTACTCGTCACCCAGCTTATGGCTCCTGGCTTCAATCTGGCCTGTCGAGCTATCTGGTCAAACACTTCCCCGATTGCTTCTCTGGTAAACCCTTCATCTCCTGGTCTAACCTGCCTAATTACAAACTCGATGAACATTTCCCTATCATTAACAATAGTTAGGTTGTCCAACAACGCTCTAGATAAATCATCACCTTGAGCACCGACCAAACTAGCGACATCTTGTGGTGCTAAGGCCCTATCCACTACTCGAATTGGTTGACGAGAGAATGGTTTAATTCCAGCAGCGAGGTCAACTTCCTTACTAGCAAGGAGTATGTCACCTTCAATTCCCACCACCTTGTTTTTATGCTCGGATATTCTCTGTCTCATTTGGCGGTAGGTTCCTTCCCACCACTCATTGGTCATTTGCTTGGCGTCTACTCCAGCAAAGAGTTCGTGACGCCAGGCCATATCCTCGAGACGGAATTGGTCGGAGAGGGATTTCTTGGCTATCATCAGGTCAAGGAGACGATTGGTCTTGGTAACATATTCAGTACCAAACTCAGGAGATACTATCCCCTTGCCTGCAACATCAAGGAACTCTACAGGTATATCTTTAATACCTAATTGTTGAGCAGCTACTAACCTATGATGTCCCTCCCATACTATCTGACCACCACCCGGAGTTTCCTTAATCTGAATAGGCTCCCTGATGCCATGTTCCTTAATGTCACGCATAAGATTTTGTATATATGGCTTTTCCTCTTCCCACAACCTTACCAACGGAATATTTGGGTCCTCCAATGTTGCAGCCTCAACTACAGATATTGTCCTCTTGACACCAGGTTTTCTGGCTATATCAACCCTAAGTTTCCCCACCAACTTCTCAAGACTACCCCCAGCCTTATCACGGAACTCCAGTATATCATCAAATACCTTGTCAACCCTAACCCTCCGCTCTGCTAGTCCCTGTCCCTGACTTGCGATGGTAGCTTGGGCTAATATTTCTTCAGGAGCCTTCCCATAAATATCGCTGGCTATATTCAGATTGTAGAGCAGGTGAGCCATCTCCTCAGGATTCTTAACTTCCAGTTCAATCAGCATATCCGTTAACTCTTGGAACTGCTTGGTCGCATACTCACCACCCTTCAAATAATCGTCCATCAGGCGGGTATTAGCCTGCTTCATTACATCGTTTATGGATTGAACACCAGGAACTTGTTTAGGTGGTAGCTTAGGCTTTAGTCTCACCCTCTCACTACTGTAAAGTGTGTCTATAGATAAATAACCCTTGCCATCAGTACGTTTGGCCTTCCACATCTTATTGACATCATCCCACGTAAGCACCACCTCGAAGCTGTCACCCCCTGTAGTAGTCAACCTATACGAATCACCTTCAGTTATCGAAGGAAATTTACCTATAGCAGGTTGATGACGTAATTCGGATACTTCCTTCGGCACTATTTTAGCTGGACCTCTCTCACCGCCGAGGAATAGCGTTCCATCATCAAAGGAATCTACTATAAAGTCCCTAACACTGTTTGGTAAGTCAGGGTGCTCCTTCATTATACTTTGGACTTCTCTACGGTAAATTGACTTTCGTGTGTAAATGTCCTTGACACTACGGATACCATCTATATCCAACGCGGTCTTGGCATCATTGACGGCGTTCTTCACTTCCTTAACCAACTTCCTATCGACAAGGCTTGGAGCCCTTGCCTCAGTTCTCATAATAGTCTCGACGGCTTCACCGCCCATCTCCCGATAGAGTGTGAGGTATTTCTGTCCTACAAAGTTGCGGCGGATGTCCATACCTAATCCACCTGGGAGTCTGACAAGCCCTGTATATAGTTTATCCGCCCAATCCTTCTGACCTAATGTGGCTAGTTGGATTACCCAGTTATTCCATTGGTCATCACCGCCACGCCTACTCATACGACCAATGGTTTCAGATACGGCTAGGGAGGGATTTACTAAATCAGGGTCAAGGGATAGTCCACGACCTATCTGGCCCATTCTATCCACAGTCATTCGTCTTGGGAATACACCACCTAATATTGAACGCCAGTTATCCTCAATCACGTTCATTGGTCCATACATGGCAAATGTTAGGTAGCTCTGGGCAATAGGACGGACAAATATCTCCTCAATGTATTTCTGCCACACAGCCACGAACTTGGCCTCTATCCCTGCATAGAGCTGGTTGAACCTACCACTCTTGGATATAAGCATTTCACTAATGGCCCGTTCAATAGCTATATGGTAGTCAAAGTTCCTTCTCATTAGTTGTTGGAGTGCTCTGCCAGGACTCGTTGCTTTAGCAAAGGAATTTGCACTGGAAATAATAGCCTCAGCACGCCTTTCCAGTATTCCAATACCAATCTTCCATGTCTTTTCATTGGAACCTCCAAGACCAAATATCTCCAGCATCCTCTTTGCAGCCTCAGCCGGTAACATCAACTTACCATTTCTGGCACCATACTTCTGGAACATTGCTTCAAAGATGGTATTTATATCGGCCAGTCTTTGAGGACTAACATCTTCAGGAGTTATCACAGCACCTAACCGTCTACCGTATTCAATAAATTCCTCACGACTTATAGGTTTATGTTTGAGTAGGACTCTCCCAGTCTCGGCAATAACATCAGTGGCGTTGGGATTATTAAATGTGTAATCTATGGCACGCTTGGCCAACTTATCCCAGTCTTTGATGGTCATACCTTTATTCAACAGCTTGCCTTTGGAGAATTGTTCCATATACTGCTTGACTACCCGGCCAGTAGCACCTTCCACCATAGCCGCCCTCTGAGATATGGTCTTTGGCAACTTGGCAATAAGAGCCTTAATTCCTGTGAATGGTAGCTCAAAAGGTGCAAACACTACCCTATTAGCCTTGTTTAATATACTGGCAAAGCGACCAAATCTCCCAGTAATACCAGACGCCATACTTACACCTAAAGTAAATACTGAGAGTAAAGTCAACGGGTCAGTTAAAGTCTCCATGAACATATACTTTAACAGGAACTCTGGGACACCACTTCCCGGTGCATCCCAGTTCTCCCAGCTTTTCTCCAACGCTTCCCAGTTTGTATCTCCCGCTATTCTATATTGCTGGTACGCATCCTCTATATCAGGGATAAAAGTCTTATATACACTGGCCGCTATTGGCATAGATACCTTCTCGAAATAGATTGTAGCTACCTCAAGCATGGCGAGTCCAGGCTGCATGATGGACTCTCTGAGGAAATCTGCCAGTTCATAATCAGGCATCTCAGCAATAGCGGATTGGAACCCTGCCATCTGTTCGTTCATTAGTTTGGATTCCGCTATAATTCTTTGAGCCTCGGCACGGACTATCTCGACCTGTGTCATGTCGGCGTATTCTGGATGAGTCTTGGCAAGGAGTTCATCCCACTCAGCATCTTCTAATACGGGTGGAGGAGCCGATGGAGTAGTTAGATATTGGATAATAGAATCAACGGTAAGTTGCTGGATACTATTTGGAGCCAGCTCACGGATTGTCGGCTTGACCAGAGAAGGTAGAGATATTCCACCTTCCTCTCCCGGCTCAATCTGCATATCCACTTCAGGCCTGACCTGATTCACTCCACTCAACATACTCTGGACTATTTCCCTAACCTCGCCAATCTCACTACTCATGGTAGCAGGTAGATTAACTGCGGATAAGGCTTCTTCCACTGTGGTTATCTCATCACCTAGAATACCAATCGGAACTACCGTATATAGACGGGAATAGAACTCCGACTTGGCAATATCGGATACTACTACTTCTATTTCCTTACTCACTATTTCTCTTGAGGGGAATAAAGGAATAGCACCAATAGAGCTTACGGCAGTTTTAAGCCTATCGGCAAGAGTTCCATCTTCCTTTCTAGGAACAGGCTCTAAGGTCTGCATTTTGGCCTGTAACTCATTTAGACGCTGGGAACCTGCCTCCAGTTTCTCCTGATAACTAATAGACTTTACTCCCCACTCATCCAACAATTTCTGTGTCGGGTCTATATTACCATTATCTCCATCAGGCATAATGCCCTCCTTAAGTGGTCTGACCTAAACCTTCAATCGGAGTAGTGCCTTCTCTCATCGGGAATGCCTCACTAGCTACGGCCTGTTCAGCTGCTTGTCCCATAATATTTGGCTTCTCTGTTGGTTGCTGTTGCTGTCCTAATTGTGCTTCTTTTGTGCTGGCCAGTTTCTCATACAATGCCGCACTATCCACATCTTCAGCATCCCTCAATAGTTTTGCTTGTTTCCTATATGCGATTATAGAATCTACCATTATTGCCATCGGGTCATCCATCGCATCATCTGCACGGACATCGGCTTGGGACTTGAGGGTATTTCTTATCTCAGGGAAAATCCTCTCAGTTATCCAGGCCTTAGGTAAACGAAACTTCGGGTTAAGCATACGGGCAACGGTAGCCCTCTGGACAAGGTAGCCCGGTATCTCCACATCAGCACTTACGGCAAATAGTCTACTCTCCTTATCTGGCATGTTATTAGGTCTTTTGAAGTTATGTGGATTGAATCCGTTTTCCAATATCATGTCTGTCCAGAAGTTATTTACGTCGGTTCTCATTCCTTGAATCGCATCTTTGTATGGAGTTAGTATCTGCATGGATGCTGAGGCTACGTTGGCCATAGCTAGATAACTCATTTGCTGTTGGACATTCCCAAACACAGCCCAAGGGAACATGCCTCTCTGCAACTCGTTCTGGTAATGGAATAAAATATTTGTAAGCTCGACGGGGATGGTAACTCCCTGCAAAGGAGCAACACTTTCACCAGGCTCTCCATGTAGCACACTACCCCATCTGTCCATCAACGCATCTGTGGCTATTGGAGTATCACCAGTTGATAGTTCTAGCCAATGAGGTTGCGCTGCTGTTCGGGCAGCCTGTTGCATGAAACTCCTCATCTTATTATAATTCAATAACAGGTTCTCATTTGTCCCGACAATACTTTCTCCATAGTGTTCCTGCCATTCCTTATTCAATCTAATACTACCCATGTCAGGGAGACCGCCGATAGGTGATGTGAATACTGGGAGTCTGCCTACCTTACTACAATACGGGTCCTTTACAGGAGCTTTGACAAAGGTATTATCAATGACTATGGAGTTGGTAACATCACCATCGGAGTCAAACTTCCAGTAATCATAAACGGTCGTGTCTATACCTATCGGTTTACCGTATGTCCAGCCCATCATCCTTATCTTTTTGGCTGTGGCAATAGGACTCAGTTTATAAATATGGGCATGTTCGACCAGGCCATCAGGACCAAAACCGGGGAAACAGTCTGCTGGTGACCAAACCTCCGCCCAGATATTATCTTGTGTTGCCATAGCAAAGACGGAATACCAGCCAGTAGTTAATATCCATGAGATAAAGTCACCTAGCCAGCTTTGTTTACCTACACTACGATACCGCTTCTCTTGGCTGGCCCACCTCTCCGACATATACTTTTCGAGGTAACTGACAGCAGGGATATTTTCTGGTAGTAACTCCACCGCCTCTATCTTGTCGGCAATTACCATAGTACCGAGAAGGTGTTTGGCTAGATTGTAGCCGGTTCTCGGGTCATTGGTAGCAACACTTTCCATCCCTTGCTGCTCAAGCTCGTCGGTACAAAGTAGGATTTTATACCAATCCTCAAACTTCCCTTTTCTGGTCGACCAATTATCCCTTAGTGTAGTACAGGCATTTATTACATACGATGGTGATATGCCAGTTTCCTTTGCCATGATTTACCTCCTCAACGCTACGCTATGTTTTACCCTCCTGCCCTTCTTCCCCCAGTTCTCACTGTATCCTGTTCTACCTTGATAACCTCGTCTGACAGGATTAGGATTATTTATTGCTAGACCTATAGCCAAAGCATCGTGTATGTCATCTAGGCCTACTATTTCCAATTTCCCTTTTACATCACGGAAATGACCGATTTGCCTGACCAACTCTATATCGTGGCAAACTAGATTTGGTAGATACTTACCAACCTGCTGCATCATATAAGGTTTAGTACTAGGAGTAGTAAGCCATCCCGCTGTCATTGTAGGCATATCATCCACAATATCACGACGGAAATATATTGGCCTTCTATTCTTACCCAATACTGATATGGCGAGTCCGTGAGAGTTGGCCTCCCATGCTATCATGGCACGGTGGTAATAGTCGGATATTCTACATGCCTTCTCCCAAGTAGTTTCGGGGTCATACCACCCTGCATCCCTAGCACACCAGGTTGGTATTACATTACCTAATTCATCCTTGTCAAAGGTTAATACTCCGATGGCTGATTGGGTTATTTTACCCTGCCCTGGGTCTATAATCACCAAATACTGCCTGTGTGGGACTCCTTCCTCAATTCTTTCAGGTCTATACCAAACATTGAGACCATCCATCTTATATGGTGCGTCATAACAGGTCTTGGTTAATTTCTCTATCCATTCGTTGCCATACCACATATCACCAGTAGATAGGAAACAACTCACATCATCTTCGGGGAATTCCTGGGTAAATAGTGTTCTGGTTTCACCCTTTCGTCTCAATGTATCCATGACCAGTGACATCCATCGTCTCCACCTAATCTGAGGAAAACTAAGACCATGAGCAAATGTTAGCCTTTCCTCCTCGGCAGTTAGTTGGAATTCTTCCTTATCTGTTTCTGGAATGGATTGTTTTATCCTCTTATCACCGAGATGGATAACATATTCCTTGTGTAAGAACCAGGGATAGAAATGGGAAGTAAATATACTCTTACCACTCTTGGCGTTTATATACCAATCGTGAAACTCATTCTCCTCGCCATTGGGAGTGGAGAAACTATCTACTGTCCCTTCAGGTGGAACTCTGGCCAATGCAGGTGCTATAATGTTCTCACTGGCCTGTTCAACATAAAAGGCATGTTCATCCAGCAACAGGTGATGTATGACCTCGGCACGACCGGCAGTTTTACTCCTGGCCGATGCAATATAGATGGAGCTTGTGGCTAATGTCCTTCCATCCACCTTAAACTCGAAAGTTTTTTCATATGTGGAATTATGAACAATACGAGGAAATCCCGGTATGTTCAGCGAGTCCAGATGATTGTAGAAGAAGTTTACCTTACTCAATAACCTCTCAGTAATGAAATCCTCAAATGCTACCAATACTGTATTGGTTCCAGGGTTAGTTACAGTAGATTTTAATCTTTTGGCAATCCTCTCTGTGCTGAACCCCACTGAACTGGGTTTAACCCAAATATCCATACCAGTCTCGGTTGCGTCAACATCAGCTTGTATGTCATTGTAGATGAATGGAATCCTCTGCCTTTGCTTGTTTTCCACAACAAACAGGGTCTCTATGAACTTCCTATCATCAGCAATCAGTTCCCTGAATTGTTCCTCAGCTGCGGTCACTTCATACCTCTTGGTTTATAAATCATGCCACGTCTACCCACCCTGGTTGCATGAGCTTTGGTGAGATTCTTCTTCCCTGCTACCTTCTGTCTTGGTGATGCCTTAGCCATTAACTACCTACCATATGTAATATCGTCTCAATAATACTGGAATCAACCTCATTTACAACTGCTGAACCAACTATTGCGGCTATTATCAAGTAGATAAATTTCTCATTCCTTTTCATGTCACGGATTAGACCTTTTGTACCTGGAATATAATGGTCATTGTGCCAGTCCCGAAACCATTTAGGTGTCTTACCATTTAACTTGTCAACATCCATTATTTTCTCCTATGCGTTATTTTGTTCCTGGGTAATTTCTATTTGTTCCCGCTTGATGGTCATCGTAAGGCGAGTGAAGTCAAATGGCTGGTCTACTGTCCCACCGCCTAACAACTGCTTTACCATTCCTAAAGCCTGAGGAGTATAGTGCTGACGGATTTTCTCCAAATACCTTGTCTCATTCTCGGTAAGTTCCTGACCCAACGCATCCTTGTATAGAATCTTAAAATCCTTCTGTAGGACGAGGTGGTAATTCCGTGTGAATTGCATATCGAGGAAAGAGCTGGCAAATTCTTTTCTTAATGCTGGCAGTCCATCTCCACACATATTGACAAAATTCTCATCCGCATCTTTCCATCTCCTTACCTGCTTCTCACTAACTGGGGTTAACTTACAGGCTTCTCGATGTGCAAAGTTGGCAATCAAATAGGAAAGATATGTAGCCTTCTTATTATCATCGGAGAAGGTTGGAACAAATGATTGGGCTATGGATTCAGTCTCAGTCAGGGCTAGTTCGTTCATACTCCACCTCCTATTTATTATAACACATATCTGGCTAAATGTCAAGTAAATTGCCAATGGATTTTATGATAACTAATTCTATAGTATAGAAATATATTTCCAGGCTATTGACAAATATTCCATTATGTGTTATAATATAAGTATGATAAAAATATATCAAACTAAATTCAAAGGCCAGGATGCGACAATTGGTGAGAGAGGTAATTGTTTCCAGGCTGCGGTTGCTTCTATCCTTGAACTTACTTTAGATGTAGTGCCTGACATACAGGAATATGATGAAGAATTAAAGTGGTTTGACACCTTTCGGAATTGGCTCAACAAGCGTGGGTTGACGGCTTTTGGGTTATCAACTGGTGGCAATATATTACTACAAGGCTACCATCTTATAGAAACTAAAAGCACCACACTCAGCAATGGAGAACTCCACGTTTGTGTAGGATATAACCAAGAAGTTGTCCATGACCCTAACCCAAATACTACAAGCGTTGGTGAGGTAGTAGACTATATTGTGATAATGCCATTAAATCCTGCTAAAGGAATAATAAAATGAGCTGGGGAGCATACGCACAGGATAAGAACCTATCAGAAATTGATAGACTAGGCTCGGAGTTAAGCATTAGACTCCACTGCCCGGTCCACTTCCCTGCGTATAATAAAAACCTATTCGAGTGTATGTGTGGAGTAATATTCCCATTGTATGTGGTTAGAGGACATGACTGGGAAATATTGATACAAAAACATGATGAGGAAAGGAAACTAATCAGAGAATGACCATTCCCAACGTGACAATGACCCACTGTCAACGTCAGGCACAGTGTGACTGGTGCCCGGACCAGATAGAGCCAGGCACTCCACTTGTCACAGTGTTCTTTTGGAACAAAGGCACACCTGACCACAAAGGATTCAATACAAAGAAGTATTACCATCCTAATTGCTGGGTAGCACAGGGACTCGACTACCTTACTCTAAATCCTTATGTTCCCTACATCAGGAGATATAAGCTGGAACTTACCAAAGAACAGTCTAAACTTCGCTATTCCATCCTACACAGAAAGTCGGCGTTAGACCAGAGACTTAGGAAGTTGGAGGATAATCCTAACCCGTTAACAGAGGCAAAGTTAAACCAGAAAATTGCGGAGCTAATGATTGAGATTGCACCAATTGGGGGAATACCTAAAAAATGGTTAAATATCTAGGCACCCAATATGAGAGTGACCGGCTTGCCAAACATCACGATGAGTATGTCAAATCTGGTGTAATGAAGTGTGGTAAGTCCCCAACCGGCTATCATCATTGGAAGGAGGTAAAACTAAATGGCATAGAGGCAGGAACCTTCGTGTGTAAGTATTGTTGGGATAATAAGATATTTCCCGTATCATTTCATAAGTAAAAGGAGTTAATATATGGAAAGGGATATAAAGGAAACATGATAGTTCAGAAAATGGCTAATCTATATAACCAACACTATCCTAATTATCCTCCTCTATCCTATACTGATAGGTGGTTGTATGGTATATGGATGATAGGTAATAATTACCAATCAGCCAATCAGTTTTATGGTGAGTATCCACCATCCTATGCTAACAGAGTTTTGTGTATGTTTCCTGATGCTACTAACATATTACATTTATTTTCTGGTAGTTTACCACACACGGTCAAAGCTACCAACTTTGATATAAATAGAGAATTAAATCCAGACGTGGTTGGTGATGCACACCATTTATCTAATTACTTTCCTGACAACGAGTTTGACCTGATAATGGCTGACCCTCCATATACAGCAGAGGATTCAATACACTACGGGACACCAATGATAAATAGGAACATTGTAGTCAAGGAATGTGTAAAGGTATTACAGCCTGGTGGATTTATTGTATGGTTGGACCAAGTTCTGCCAATGTATAGAAAGGTAGACATCGAACTTGTTGGAACAATAGGAGTAATCCGCTCTACCAATCACAGATTCAGGGTAGTATCTATATTCAGGAAAACGTAAAGGAGGAAACATGGAAGAGAAACCAAAAGCATTTGGGATAGATTTTACCAAATGCCCAAACTGTGCCAGTAAGAAAAAACTGGCTAATGAAGTCCTACTCAAACAAATTGAGAAAGGAAACATGCCTAAGAACAGCCGTGCCTTTCTATACACACATCAGTCGATTATTGCAGGACAACCTGGCACATGGCTCTCTGCTCCTGTAGTCATCTCCTTCTACGATGTGTGTGTGGATTGTGGGACAGTATACTGTATCCACGCCGAGATACAGACGGCAGTTCAGGGAGGGAAGAATATTCCAAAATCTGGTAACCCATTCTCGAATAGTTAAAGGAGGAGAAATGAAACGCCTTACACTCATACTCATCCTGCTCATACTTGCCTGTGTTGTTCCCATTGTAAATGTGGAATACACAACCATTGAAAATCGGCAAGTTGAGGAGACATACACCATTATCGAACCCTATACCATCCAGGTGGAAGTCTTAGTCCCGTACACCACCTACGCTACCTCTGCCCAGTGGGTGGATGATGGTTCGTGGGACTATGCTAAGAATTATATCGCCTTTACCACAGACGAGTATATGACGGTATTTCGCTCGGTCACTCCCGGCCGTTATGTGATGATACAATATCCCGTAACTAGATTCAGGACTGAGACGCAAACCATTACCAAATTCAGGGAGGTAGTCAAGACCCGAACAGTCTCAGTTCCTACAACAATCACCGTTACTAAACATATTCCCATTATTAGATTAGGAGGCGCCCAATGAGACATGTAGCCATTGTAACCATAAGCAACGAACTCCTATTGAACATGCTGGACTTCAAGGGAGGGATAGTCCATCGAGTATTCATGGATGATGACTTCCTTGAACCAACCTCATTCAATGTGGTAATCGAGCACCCAGATTTGCCTGAGGTTCCAATCAACGAGCGGTTGCCACACATCAAACCAATCATGCAGTACCACTATGGCCAAGACAGCACATTATTAAAGGTGGAGAGGATTGACCCGCCAAAATTACCACCAAAAAATAAAATCTGAGAGTAGTCGAGGTAGAAATGGAAACTGTAGAAATTACCTGGACTGATGCAGCCTACAACTATAGCACATGGGAAAGGGATGAGATAGATAGGAAATTTGGGTTAGTAGAACTAAAGACAGTCGGATGGCTGGTACAAGAAAAACCCGACTGCTATATCCTAGCACTGGAACACAATGTCAGTGAGGATACCCTTAGACACCTTTGTGCGGTACCTAAGTCCTGCATAACATCCATAAGTAAAATAACCAGAAAAATTAAAATCTGAGAGTGGACCTAAGAATAAATGCATCCATCTCATAAATAGTGCCTCCGTATACGGGCAATTAGTTGCATATGAGAATAGTTGCAAGGACTAGCAGAAGCATGGACACAACCTTGCACCTGCAACAACATGCAACGGCATTGAGTCGCACCCGCAATCATGTGCAAGGTATCTGCTCCAGTCCCATGTTATGTCAAGTGGTAGACGGGCTGATGTTATGTCAACTAACCAGCAGCTGGCACGTTATGTAAAGTAGTTTCGGTGTTATGTCAACCCCCGACTTGCGACTTGTTGCACCTGCACCTATTACTATTTTTGGAGAAGTTAACATAATCCAGCCGGCATAAAAAACAGAGCATAGGCAAGCTAGAGCGAGTATATACGAGTATGCGGGACTTGCCAGCTTCACTTGACATGCGTCACCCGTTGTGTTATACTTTAGTATGAGATTAGATAAGAGGGATTATGAGTAGAGCCAGCCTAGCTACACGCTAGAAAAACAGGACTGCCGGGCACAGGGGGTATCCCCGTATGAGTGTCGGGTCCGACTACAACTGAATAGATGGCTACTATTGGAGTAGCACGTGCTAGATGGAGTGGTAACGTCATAATAGCACACCGAATAAATTAAAAGGAGTGTGTATATTATGGTAGAAACTATTAAACATGAAGCCACGACCGTTGAGCCCAAAGCCGTTGAACCTGTAGCTGTAGCCCCTGCACCAGTGGCAGTGGTAGCCGATACCCCAGAACAAATCATGGCAAAGATTGCCGCAGCTGGTGCGTCTGGAGACATCGCCGAAGTAATTAGGCTGGGTAACCAGCTTAAGAAACATGCGGTGGATATCCAGAAAGCCGAAGCCGCAAAACTCCTCGCCGAAGCTACGGCAATGGCGGCCGACCGGGAGAAACTGGCATTGGCAATCCAGAAAGCCGTCAAGGGTGTCGTTGACC
>Ga0180007_10003697_pt1 | contig 16814 bp, 18 predicted proteins | sample MM_PC_MetaG_FD_121122 | JGI IMG/M metagenome (GOLD analysis project Ga0180007, IMG submission 121122) | Groundwater microbial communities from the Aspo Hard Rock Laboratory (HRL) deep subsurface site, Sweden - MM_PC_MetaG | ecosystem: Environmental > Aquatic > Deep subsurface > Groundwater... | reverse complement strand
TTTTTTGTGGAAATAACTCCAAAATAATTCGTGCTCCAAACATCTTTGACATATGTTGCCCCTGTTTTTTACTATCGTTACGTACAGAACTTTATTTTTGTCATGAGTCAAATGTTCCTTTGGTTGAACAGAGTTGCTATGTATGAGTGTATTGATTTTATGGGGGGGCAGGATGCTTAATTTGAAGAAGGTCTGTTAGGATTTTTGATGTGTTTCAGGTGAAAGGTTTTATTTGTCGATTTTTTAGTCTGTCAGGATGTCTTTTGCTATTTCTCGTACTTGCGGATCACTGTCATGAAGCAAACCGCGAACGAGTTCTAATGCCTCGTTAGTGTCTATTATTCCTAGCAGCGTTGCTGCATCCCCTCTCATATAAGGAGTTTTTTCATTTAGTACTGGTATGAGAGAGGGAATAGCCAATGGGAGATCGTTTTTACGAATTTCAGCAAGTTGCTCAAAGAGGACTGCCATTCCCATCCTGACGATAAAGCGTTCATCTTTGATAAGTTCGCCTGAGAATTGATAATATTCTTTCTCCTGTTTGAACATGGCTACGATGTTTTCTATGTGGCCCATTTCGATAAAATCGGCTATTGTTTTAATGAGTTCTGTTGTACTTATTTCATTGTTCATTCGTTTTTTTTCCTTCATTTATAATTTTTTCTTATTTAATTACTGATAGTTAATCAATTTCATTGCTAAGTTCAACGTAGATTTGAGCTTATAATGCAAGGTGTAGGTTTTTTTTCTAAAATTTCAGATAGTTAAATTGTTTTGCCTTCTTTTAATTTTTTTTGAGGTACAGTATGTATTCAAGAATTTATGTTTTACGGTTTCCTAAAGAAACAAGTGATAAGCCAATTATTTGCAAACTTGTGCAGAAATATGGAGTTGAGTTTAACATTCTTAAGGCAACTATTCTTCCCCAACATGAGGGGTTAATGGTTCTTGAGTTGCTCGGACATAAACAACACGTTCGTGATGCTTTAGATTATCTCAAGGGTTTTGGCGTTAAAATCGAATCATTGTCAACGATTATCAGAAGAGATGATGATAAATGTTTTCAATGTGGAGCCTGTACCGGAATTTGCCCTACTCAAGCCCTTTTCATAAGCAGACCTGATATGGCAGTGCTCTTTGATCCTGATAAGTGTACTGGCTGTGGCTTGTGCGTTACTGCTTGTCCAGTTCGGGCCATGGAGGTTTCTCTGCTGCAGACTGTAAATAACCTATCTGATTAAGATTAAATCGATGTTATTGAATTCAGATCGACTTACTTATTATTTTACTACGCTTTGCGAAATAGACAGCCCCTCTAGAGGTGAATCAAAATTATCATGTTATCTTCAGGATCTGTTCCATGATTTAGGTGCTGATATTGTCTTTGAAGACAACTCATCTTTGGTTACCGGTTCCGATTGTGGTAATTTTGTTGCCCGTTTCTCCGGCAGTCGCAATGATGTTGACCCTGTTTTTTTTAATTGTCATTTAGATGTGATTAAACCTTGTCTCGGTGTCAAAGTTCGCAAAATTAACGATATTTTCTATAGTTCAGGTGATACTGTTCTTGGGGCTGATGATAAAGCTGGTATTGCCATCCTCATAGAGGTGATCATAGCGATTGTTCTGGCAAATATACCTTTTGTCCCTGTTGAGTTTGTGTTTACTACCTGTGAGGAGATTGGCCTTCTCGGGGCAAAGGCCTTTGACCCTTCATTGCTGGTTGCAAAATATGGTTATTCCCTTGATTCCACAGGTATTGATAACGTTATTGTCGGTGCACCTGCCTCCTATGGCATTTCAGCGGAGATTCATGGTCTTGCTTCCCACGCCGGCTTACGTCCTCAGCATGGTATTAATGCAATCCAGCTTGCAGCTCATGCTGTTTCACGATTACCTTTAGGGCAGATTGATAGCGAGACAACTGCCAATATCGGTCTTATTGCCGGAGGTACTGCGACAAATATTATCCCTGATTATGTTCGCGTTGCTGGTGAGGTTCGCAGTCATAACCTCTCTAAACTCTTTTCTACGATAGATTTATTTAAAAATACTTTTCAAGATGTTGTTTCAAGCTGGCGCGACCCTCATAATCTGATAACCTCACGACCTTCCCTTGTTTTTGCTTTCCCTGAACAATATCCCCTAATGAAGTTAGAGGCCGCAAGCCTTCCCGTAGTCCGCGCTCAACAAGCAGCCTCTTGCTTGTCCCGTTCTGTGCGATTTATACAGGCTGGCGGTGGTAGTGATGCCAATTTTTTTAATGCCTGCGGACTTCCCACTGCAATTCTCGGCATTGGTATGGAAAATGTTCATTCTGTATCTGAAAATATTAAACTTGCGGATATGCTTCGTACCGCCGAGCTCGTTTATTCTCTCTTAACATGTTGAAATTATTTTTATTTTTCATGATGTTCCACGTGGAACATCATGAAAAATAAAAATATGAATAAGCCTGTGGAAAAAGAAAAGGCGGAAGTGTATTGGGAAGAAAAAAAGAAAAAAGAGAGATTTTTAAAATACTAACTTGTTTAAGATGATTTGATTCAGTAAATATAATGTTATGGAATTTGTTGGCGCATTTTATTTGAAGGCCAATATGGAACGGCGTGCTGTATTTTGCGCAACTCTTGATTGAAGGTTAATAGAGGTATCATCTTAAGATGGCAAAGGGAAAAATTATTACATTGGCGAATCAGAAGGGTGGGGTTGGAAAGACAACAACGACAGTGAATCTTGCCGCAGCGCTTGCAAAGCTGGGGCATAAAATTCTGGTTGTTGACTCAGACCCCCAGGGTAATGCGTCGAGCGGGTTGGGGGTGAGCGTAAAAGGAATGGAGAAGCACCTGTATCATTGCTACTTGGATAAAGATCAGGTGGCAAAGAGTATCAGGAAATCGAGTTGTCTTGAGAATCTGGATGTTTTGCCAACGCATATCGATTTAATAGGCGTTGAAGTTGAGCTGATGTCAGCCATGAAAAGGGAGCGTTATCTCTCTCGTCTTCTTGAGCCGTTGGTGGAATCCTACGAGTATGTTTTTATTGATTGCCCTCCTTCCCTTGGGTTGTTGACATTAAATGCCCTGACGGCAGCTGATTCTGTGATTATACCTTTGCAGTGCGGGTATTTTGCCTTGGAAGGTTTGAGCCAGCTTGTTCGCACAATTCGACTGGTTAAAAGATCATATAATAAGGATTTGAAAATTGAAGGATTGCTGCTGACAATGTACGACAGGCGAAACAGGCTCACTTTCCAGGTAGCTAAGGAGGTAAAGCTGCACTTTCAGGATAAAGTCTATAAAACTGTTATTCCGCGGAATGTGCGCTTAAGTGAGTGCCCGAGTTACGGTAAGCCGGTAATGGAATATGACAGCAGGTCAGTGGGGGCGCTCAGCTATATGAATCTCGGAAGGGAGTTCATCAAAAGGCAGGTTGCCTGAATGTGAAGGGGTTATTGACTGGAGATGGTATGAAAAACGGGGATCGATTGGGTAGAGGTTTGCAGTCCTTGTTATCCGGGGAATTGGATCTGGAAGAGGATGATGTAAATAGGCCACGAGGTGAATTTTTTAAATGCAATATATCCAATATAAGGGCTAATCCATACCAGCCAAGAAAGGAAATGGATGAGCATGCATTATCGCAGTTGGCTGAATCGATAAAGAAACAGGGCGTTCTTCAGCCTCTTGTGGTTCGCTCGCTGGATGGGGAAAATCAATATGAATTGATAGCTGGCGAGAGGAGATTGCGTGCGGCAAAGTTAGCGGGACTTGAAGAGGTTCCTGTGCTGGTGAAGGAGGCATCGCCTGAAGCCCGTCTTGAGATAGCGCTTATTGAAAATATTCAGCGACAGAATTTGAATCCGGTTGATGAGGCCGCTGCATACAAACGACTTACCGACGAATTTAACATGACTCAGGATGAGGTCGCGAAAAAGGTTGGCAAAGAGCGTTCAACAGTAACAAATATCATGCGTCTTCCGCAATTGCCGGAATATATCAAGATAGACGTGGCTAATGGGCGAATCAGCATGGGGCATGCCAGGGTACTCCTTGGTGTTGCGGATGAAGTAATGCTGCAGGAATTGCGGGACAGAATTATTGAACAGGGGCTGTCAGTAAGAGAAATAGAAAAAATTGTCTCTGCTCAGAAAAATAAACAGGGTAAAAAAAATAAAATTGCCTCGGTAAATAAGAAAACTATCCCGGAATCATACTGCAAAACTCTTGCAGAGGATGTGTCACGAACCTTGGGGACAAAAAGTAAAATCATCCAGAATGGCAATAGGGGGAAATTTGAAATAGAATATTATTCCCTGGAGGATCTGGAAAGAATTCATCGGCTCCTCACTAGTTTGCAGGTTGATAAACAATGACACATTACGAGAAAACAAAATACCAACTGAAAGGTGAAATAAAAGATATTTGCTGCCGAGATGAGTATTGCAGGATAACAATTGAGGCCCCGGCGATCTGCCATGTTGCTAAGCCCGGGCAGTTTGTTATGGTCAAGACCTCTGAAGAAAAGAGTAATGATCCTTTGTTTCGGCGGCCTTTCTCAATTCACCAAGTTACTGGAGGATTGCTGATCATTTTATTTAAAATTGTCGGCCGCGGAACAAGCAATCTGGCGAAAATGAAGGCTGGAGAGTTGCTTGATGTCATTGGGCCTCTCGGAAAGGGATTTCATGTAGCCAATGAGCAGAGGCACTATTTGGTTGGCGGTGGTATGGGAATAGCACCATTGCATTTTCTCGCGGAAACCATTTCCAGGTATAATCAGGAAAGTGAGATTGTCGCTCTGCTTGGTGCCAGAACAGCCAAAGAACTGGATGTGTTTTCTCAACTTAATTCATTGAATTATCTGCAGGTTGCTCTATCAACTGATGATGGTACGGCAGGGCATCATGGTCTGGTTATTGATCTGCTTGAGCGAGCTGTATCTGAGAGAGGGCCTGGGGTAGTATACTGCTGTGGGCCATGGCCAATGATGAAAGCTATTGCCTTATATTGCAGAGATAAGAAGATGACATGCCAGGTATCACTTGAAACTGTTATGGCATGCGGTGTCGGAGCATGCTTGGGGTGTGCGGTTTCCGGTTCAGATGTGATTGGCGATGGGTATCTGCACGTTTGTAAAGATGGCCCAGTATTCGAGGCGGAAAAGATATGGCTGTAAGCAGGTCGGATTTAACGGTGAAGATAGGGGATTGGCAATTAGCTAATCCCATCATGACTGCATCTGGAACATTTGGCTATGGGGCCGAATTTTCTGATTTCATCGACTTGAACAGGCTTGGCGCCATTGTAGTGAAAGGGATATCTCTAAAACCCAGAATTGGTAATCCTCCGCCGAGGATTGTCGAGACAGCGTGTGGCATGTTGAATGCCATAGGGCTGGAAAACCCGGGAATAGATAAATTTCTTTCGGATAAAATGCCGCAATTAAAGAAATTCACCTGCGGGATTGTCGTCAATATCCTTGGTGATTCTCTTGCAGAATACTGTGCCCTCGCTGAACGCTTAAATGACACGGATATCGCAGCGATCGAGGTGAACATTTCTTGTCCGAATGTGAAAAAAGGTGGTGTTGCTTTCGGCACGGATGCAAAAATGGTTTATGATGTGACCAGGAGTGTGCGCGAAAGAAGTAATAAGCCAATTATCATGAAACTGTCTCCCAATGTAACAGATATTACTGCTATGGCTTCAGCTGCCGAGGAAGGTGGGGCGAGTGCTATTTCCCTTATTAATACGATGTTGGGGATGGCGATTGATATACGAACAAGAAGACCAAAACTTGCAAACAAGGTTGGTGGTTTATCCGGGCCGGCCATAAAGCCGATCGCCTTGCGCATGGTCTGGCAAGTTGCGCAAAGGGTTAAGGTGCCGGTGATCGGTATTGGAGGAATCAGCACAGTTGAAGATGTGGTTGAATTTCTGCTGGCTGGTGCTACTGCAGTTCAGATTGGCACAGCAAATTTAATAAATCCACAGGCCGCTGAAAAGTTAGTTGACGGGCTCGAAAAATATCTGCTGGAAAATAAGATTGCAACGGTGAAAGAGTTGGTTAAAGGTTTGATCATATGAGGCCTCTGACTAAGAGTCATAGTCGTTCGTGGCGTTGCGACTTACTATGATTCTTTCTTAATGGGATCATGATGGGCAGCAGGACAATCAAAACAGTCACAACTCCATCTCATTTCCTTCCTTATAATAAGAAATTATCCGCCTAAATCCCTTCAAAAAATTTGTTAAAAATTGCGGTTGAAACATTCAAAAAAATGCAAAACAGCCATTATAAAAATGATTGGATTAAAAAATAAAATACTGGAATTAATTTTTGCGAAATACCATCAGTGGATTGAGAGTGAAACATTTCACTGCCATCGCGGTTGTTCTCTATGCTGCACGCAAAATGTCATGATCACAGCTGTTGAAGGGCAATATATTTATAATTATATCTTGCTGGAAAATAAGGAGAAGTGGTTTGCAGATAAACTGCTACAAAAGAGACAGACACAGAATGTCAACTTGACAACAAACGGCTTTGCGCGAATGTGCCTTGAAAAAAACGCAGAGCATACAGAGCTAGAACAGTTGCAACGAAAGGAAATATGCCCATTTTTAGAGGAAAAATGTTGTACTCTCTATGGGGTAAGGCCATTTTCTTGCAGAAGTTTTGCCTCGACAAAATATTGTAATGATTATGGATCGGCACACCTGAATGAAAGGCTATTAGTTATCAATACGGTAACAATGCAGCTTATTGAACATTTAGGGCAAAAGGGATATTGGGGAAATATGCTTGATGTGTTGCTGGCACTGGCACATCACAAAGTAAACGAAGCAGTAAAAACACATATCAGTGATGATGAAAGAGTACAAAGTGCAATAAGAAATACTTTAACAGCTGAACCAATCCCGGGATTTCTGTTGAGACAGGAAGAAGAAAATGAAGTTAATCAATATCTCCAAACTGTTCTTTCTGCAAAGATAGGAATTAAAACCATCGAGGAAATCTTCAACAATAAGTAAAAGAATAAATTATGAAAAAAATTGAACCAAGAATCAATTGGAACAGTATAGAAACTGTTTTGCTTGATATGGATGGGACTCTGCTTGATAAACATTTTGATGATTATTTCTGGGAGGAGCATGTCCCAACAGTATATGCGCAACTTCATAAAATGAATTTTTGGGATGCATACGAAGAATTAATGGGGAAATATAAAAGCAAGGAAGGGACCTTAGAGTGGACTGACATCAATTACTGGTCAAAGGAGCTTAGTCTCAATATTGCCGAAATGAAGACCAAAATGAATCATCTTATTCAGGTGCATCCTTACGTGATAGATTTTTTAAAATTCTGCAGAGAAAACCGCAAAAAAGTTTATTTAGTGACAAACGCACATAGTAAAACACTTGCCATTAAAATGGCAAATACGGATATTGAGCCATATTTTGATAAAATTATATGTTCTGAAGAAATTGGTGTTGCCAAGGAAGATCCTATATTCTGGGAAAAACTCGAAAAAATTGTCCACATTGACAGAAATAAATGTCTGCTTGCCGATGATAATGAACTTGTATTGGAAAGCGCAGAAACTTATGGAATTAACCAATTAATATTTGTTGCAAAATCAAGCAGTACAAAACCGGTTGTCTATTCTAAAAAATTTCCATCAATTATTTTTTTTAAGGAATTAATGACAACTCAGTAAAATTCCAATAAAAAATATAACTTCAAATTCTGGAAATTAAATCCGGGAATACGCCTGTATTCCCGGATTTTTTTTGCTATAATGAAATTGTAAGTCAGGCGTAAATTTGAATGGAGATGGACCAAGGTATATAACTTGCTGTGATGCTTTGAAGGTCTGCCAGATAAAAATGAAAAAGTGAAGCCGGAGGAATTGAACATGACAGGGCAACAACGACTTGGAGAGCTCTTAATAGCAAACGGAATGATAAGTCCAAAGGACGTCGAGGATGCATTGCGGATTCAGGTCACTGGCACCAGAAGATTAGGTACAATTCTGGTGAAAATGGGGTGCATCAGCGATGAGCAACTAATTGATATCCTGTCAAAACAGCAAGGAGTGCCGCGGATAAAAATTGAAGATGAATTTGATCCACAGGTGAGAAGGATATTGCCAAGATATTTATGCAAGAAATACGGAGTGATACCATTAAGAATTGAAGAAAAGAAAAAAATTTTAACGGTCGCAATGGTTGATCCGCTGGATGATGTGGCAAAAAGTGATGTGGAAAATTATACAGGAAAAGCCGTTCTGGCAATACCTGCTCCGGCAAGAGAAATTGAAAGGACAATTTGTAAATACATACCGTTCACAAGCAAAGATATTTTTAACCCGCAAACTTACAATTTATTTACAAAGATAGCATCTATTGCTGCACTCATCCTTGCCTTGGTAACTGTCGGATTTGTGGCAAACTATTTTGAAAGGGAAAAGTACGGTGTCATTTCCAAACAGGAAAATGCCACTATTTATAGAAATCAGGATTTGATCGTCAGCTTCGAAAAGGAGGGGAAAATCTCACTCCTTGGCCATGGAGCCTATGCCGAAGGATATTATGCGGTTTTGTTTAATGACAAAGAGTCGTTCAGTAGTTTTATGGAAAAGAAGAAAGATAAATTCTCAGAAAAGCAGATGAAATGGTTGAACTGGGTATTACTGCAAAATCCATCATAAACTAGTTGAGGCCAAAGGTAGTAAAAAGGTCATTAAAGTAACGCTTATGCGAACACAACCAATAGCAAATAAGAATACTGCTCGAAAGTTTTCTGATGGCCAGAAATCTCAGGCAACTGCAAAAAATACCGCGGCTGAGGCAAAAAAGCCCCACAAAACGGAAATATTGCAGGGAAGATGGGGAATGAAGCAAGCAAGGAAACGGAATCTGAGCCTACAGGAGAGGAAGAAATGGCTATGTAGGTTGATCTTCACGGCATTGTATTTATTGCTGGGATGGCAGTATCTCTATGCGGCTGATGCGACATTTACATGGACCGCGAACACAGAAACAAATTTAGCAGGTTACAAAATCCATTATGGGAAAACGAGCAGAAATTACGAAAGTGTTCTGTTGGTGCCAAAAACAGAAACCACCGCAACCATAACTGATTTAACGCCGGGAATAACATATTATTTTGCGGCAACCGCCTATGATACAGATAATTTTGAGAGCGACTATTCAACAGAAGTATTTTGGACCGCACAAATAAGCAACACACCCCCAGTGGCGACAAATGGAAGTTTAGAGACAACACTGGGAAATTCCGCCAGTGGAACACTCAATGCTACGGATGCTGATGGGGATTCCTTGACTTATTCGATTGCCAGTAATGGGAGCATGGGATCTGCGATTATAACAAACGTTGCTACAGGTGAATTTATCTACATGCCAAATACCGATGCGATAGGTGCTGATAGTTTCACCTTTACAGCCAGTGACGGGAATTCTCAGTCAAACCTGGCAACTGTGGAGGTCATGATAGCTGAGAAGCCGGCAAACATACCCCCGGTGGCGGTGATTCAATATCAGTTGCCAGTTGATTCACCATTTACAGCGGAATTGAGCGGAGTAGCATCAAGCGATGCTGACGGCGAGATTGTTAGTTACCAATGGAATTTTGGTGATGGGAGCACGGCAAGTGGACCTTCATCCAATCATACCTATTCGGTAAATGGACAGTACACAGTGTCACTGATCGTAATGGATAACAGTGGCGCGATCTCCCAGGATGTGGCCAGTATAACGATAGTTGGAGATATTGAAAATATATCTCCTGTAGCCGCATTCACCGCAACAGTTTCGCCGGATAATTCGGCACAGTGGGTATTCGATGGTACAGCCTCTGATGACCCTGATGGAGAAATCATCAATTACTCGTGGAACTTCGGTGATGGGGAAATAGGTAGCGGGACAATGACTGAGCATCGGTTCCTCATTAGCGGTGTTTATTCCGTGACATTATTTGTTTTGGATAATGATGGTGGGACAGCAAGGAAAGTTGTGGATATCGAGGTAACGGTACCCCCATTTATCATGGAAACGGGTGAAGTAAGTGTGGATGGTGATTGGCAATGGGTTCCATTCTCAGAGCCGATAGAAAATCCTGTGGTTGTCGCTGAACCGGCCAGCGATAACGATAAAACTTCCGGAGTGATACGCATCGCCGATGTGCAGCGCACAGGCTTTAATATTCGTTTCCAGAACTGGGAATACCAGCAGGTTGTTGAGCACGCGAATGAAAATGTCGGCTATATTGCCATGGAATCAGGTAGCTATGTGCTGGAAAACGGAGTGAGGGTTGAGGCCGGAACCTTTGCGACTGCAAACAGCGAAAGTTTTGCCCAAAAAGATTTTGCGCGTCAATTCAACACGGTACCGGTGGTATTGACAGCCGTAAACACGGTTAATGAAAGCAGTGCCGTAACGGGAAGAGTAAGAAATGTAACCGCGGCAGGATTTGAATACATGTTGCAGGAACAAAACAGCAGCGATCAGATTCACCAGCAGGAAACGATAAGTTATATTGCCTGGGAACCATCAGCCGGTATATTGGGGGATCTTGTTTATGAAGTAAGAAAAACAGAAGAGGAAGTGACCGATGAATGGTTTGGCATTAATTTTAATACACTGTTTGGCTTATCACCTGTCATGTTAGCAGGAATGCAGACAACGGATGATGATGATCCGGCCAGTTTGCGCTACCAGCTTTTGACGGCAACAGGAATGCAGATTAAAGTCGATGAGGAGCAATCGGTTGATTCGGATGCCAGTCATTTGGCGGAAAGCGTCGGTTATATAGTATTTGGTACAATAGAGAAAACGATTAGCGGCCTGACCGCAGATGCGGATCAAGACAATGATATTGATGGGGTCGATTTACTGAATTATATCGGAGGAACATCCCCTCTGAGTCTTGAGGAAATTGCTGCCCAGTTTGGCCTGGTTCGGTAAAATCAAGGTACACATTCACCAAAATAAGAGGGTCTGCATCAAATGCAGGCCCTCTGTTGTTATTTAACTCCATGAAACCTGGCGAGCGAATGGCTCAAACAGGAGTTTATCCGGCTTACCCTGTTTCATCCAATAAAATGGCGTAATTTCAATATGTTATGGCTTGAATTCCTGTAAGGCCCCATTTTTAATTTCCCAACCAAAGGCGTTTATAATTAGCGCTTGGACTTCATCAGGTTCTTCCAGCATGCGCTCAGGTTTCATTGGACCCGGAAACACATGAGGAAGGAGTGAAGCTGCCTCATGGGCCTCATCGCAGCATGCGCCGTCAACCTCATCAATTCCGCACGTCTCAGATTTAACTCAATCAGCCGCAGCAGAGCATAGGCCGCTATGCAGGTAAATATGTGGCATCTTATCTTGCTGTCTGTCCAGTGCCGAATCGGCATCATGGTAACAAAATTGTCATCTGTTGATTGCTGAAAGCCATCTACCACAATTCAGTTGCATCACGATATCCTCCATTGATCAGTCTTCAATGTTTGTAATGATTATGTTCTTGATCGCATAATAATTGTTGATGATCGATGCCGCAAAGACAGAAGTAAATACAGGAGCAGATAAATAAATTTTTTTGTGAGGTTTAAGGAAAGATAAGAAAATAATGCATAAAAAAGAAAATAATTATAGATAGATGCTTGTAAAATTCAAAAAAAAATATTAATGTAATTAGTAATTATTTCTATCAAATAGAAGGAGGTTGAGATGGAGGCAAAGAATAAACTGCGTATGACCAAACAGCGGCAGGTAATTCTTGAGGAATTACGGAAGGTTAAGACTCATCCCACGGCAGATGATATGTACCAGATGTTGCGGAAAAAGATGCCGAAAATCAGTTTGGGGACAGTATACAGAAATTTGGAAATCCTATCAGAATCTGGTATTATACAGAAATTGGATGTTGGTGGAACCCAGAAAAGGTTCGATGGAGACATCACCATCCATTCCCATGTCCGCTGTATTGACTGCGGACGGGTTGGCGACATCGATGTGACGCCGAAGTATAATCTCGAGGCTGAGGCCCAGAAGATGACGGATTTTGAGATTTTTCGCCACCGGCTCGAGTTTACCGGTCTATGCCCGATCTGCCAGCACAAGAAAAAAGCAACGGCGTAAGCATCTTAGGAGTTGGTTGCGCGCCGTAACTTTGGATGGATTCCTGCCAAATGAAAAGGAGAAGAGGATGACAAAACAGCTTGAAGTCTACAAATGTGAACTGTGCGGAAACATAGTCGAGGTTCTTCATGCGGGCGCGGGTGAGCTTGTCTGCTGTGGGCAGCCTATGAAGCTTTTTGTTGAAAATACGGTTAACGCCGCCAAGGAAAAACATGTTCCTGTTATCGAGAAAATTGATGGGGGATACAAGGTGAAGCTTGGGTCGGTACCCCATCCCATGGAAGAAAAACATTATATTGAATGGATCGAGCTTGTTGCCGGCAACAAGGTGCTCCGGCAGTTTCTGAAACCGGGTGATGCTCCGGAAGCAACTTTTCAAACGGCGGCAAAAGATGTCCATGCCCGAGCCCACTGTAACTTGCATGGATTGTGGAGGAGCTAGTTGATGCTAAGTAAAAACATGGAAAAAGCTCTCAATGAACAGGTGAACTGGGAGCTCTATTCTTCTTATTTCTATCTCTCCATGAGTTCCTACTTTGAATCAGTCAGTCTGGCCGGCTGCGCCAACTGGATGAGGATCCAGGCCCAGGAGGAACTCGTTCATGCCATAAAAATTTATGATTACATCAATGAGCGTGGCGGCAGGGCAATTCTGGCGGCCATTGCCCAACCTCCCTCCGAGTGGAAGACGCCGCAGCATGTTTTTGCAGAGGTATTGTCTCATGAGCAGAAGGTAACCGCACTGATTAATGGTCTCGTTAATCTTGCTCTTGACGAGCGGGACCATGCCACCAACAACTTTTTGCAGTGGTTTGTCTCTGAGCAGGTTGAGGAGGAGGCCTCGGCCAGTTCAGTGCTGGAGAAGTTCAAACTGATCGGCAAGGATAAAAGCGGACTGTTTGCCATTGATCTGGAACTGGCCAAAAGGGTGTTTACCCCGCCAGCCCAGTAGCAGCAGTAGCAGCAGTAAAAATCTGTGGCCACCATGACATCCGTGTCAGGGTGGCCTTTTTTGTGGGCTGAGATTTTTTTGAAATTGCCAATGTTATTATTAGATGGTAAGTGTTTTCTATTATTTAACAAGATAAATGATGTGATACAGGAGGACGAGTATGGCTGCAGTGGAGATAAAGGAAAATATTCATTGGGTTGGTGCAGTGGACTGGAATATCCGCGATTTCCATGGGTATTCGACCTACAAGGGGACAACCTATAATGCTTTTCTGGCAATGGATGAGAAAATTGCCCTCTTTGATACGGTGAAAAAGCCCTTTAAAAACGAAATGCTGAACCGCATCAATCAACTGACCGATCCGGCTAAAATAGATTATATCATTGTCAACCACGTTGAGATGGACCACTCTGGCTGTCTGCCGGAAATGGTGGAGCTGATCAAGCCGGAGAAGATCTTCTGCTCACCCATGGGAGAGAAGGCGATTCAGAGCCATTTTCATCCCAAGGACTGGCCCCTGGAAGTGGTAAAATCCGGCGACACTCTCAAACTGGGCAAAAAAACAGTTCATTTCCTTGAAACCCGCATGCTGCACTGGCCGGACAGTATGTTCTCGTATATTCCCGAGGACAAGCTCCTGATATCCAGCGACGCCTTCGGCCAGCACTGGTCCACCTCCGAACGCTTTAATGACGAGGTGAGTCAGGAGGAACTGATGAGCCATGCGGCCAAATATTATGCCAACATTCTCATGATTTTTTCCCCCAATGTGCAGAAATTGCTGCAGACTGTCCAGGAAATGAAGCTGGACATCGATATGATCGCCCCTGACCATGGGCTGATCTGGCGCAAGAATCCGCAACAGATCATTGAGGCTTATGCCCGTTGGAGCAACTACGAGGCCAAGGAAAAGGCTGTGGTGGTATACGATACCATGTGGCACAGCACGGAAAAAATGGCCAGGGCCATTTGTCAGGGATTGATTCAGGAAGGTATCAGCGTCAAGATGATGGATCTGAAGGTGAACCACCGCAGTGATATTATCACTGAAATTCTCGATGCCAAGGCGATGCTGTTCGGCTCTCCCACCTTGAACAACGGCATGCTGCCCACCATGGCGGATGTTTTGACCTATCTCAAGGGGCTGCGGCCCAAACGCAAAGTCGGTGCGGCATTTGGTTCATTCGGCTGGTCAGGCGAGGCAGTGAAGCATATCAATGGATTTCTTGAGGAAATGGGCACCGAGATTGTTGATCCCGGCATCAAGGTGAAGAACGTTCCCACCCATGAAGATTTTCAGAAATGCTTTGATTTGGGTGTCAAGGTGGGCCAGGCGGTAAAGGCCAAATAAGACGGGAAGATCAGAGCAATCTCCCGGGTTTGCCGGGAAACAGATTAAGGGCTTGTTTACGGACAAGCTCGCGTGAATTTTCTTTGAAAGAACGGGCCATAAAGAAAAAGCTGATGCCGCTTCTGCGAGAAGATGATCTTGAGCATATTCTCGCAGAGGTGGCCCTCTTCCCGCCGCATCTGGTCATTTCCTCGTTGATGTCCGGTCTCTACCAGGCGGATGAGCGGGTGAAATGGAATACTGTCACCATCATCGGCCAGGTCATGGATGCCATCGTCCGGACCGACATGGAAGCGGCCCGGGTGATCATGCGGCGCATCCTCTGGAATCTCAACGAGGAATCCGGGGGCATCGGCTGGGGAATGCCGGAGGCCTTGGGCGAGATCATGGCGGTTAACCGGAAACTGGCCCAAGAGTATGCCCACATGCTTGTCTCCTACATGCGCGAGGAAAATTTCCTGGAACTCCCGGCCCTGCAGCAGGGTCTGCTGTGGGGTATCGGCCGGCTGGCCATGGTGCGACCGGACCTGATCCTGAAATATGATGGGGACGGTTATATGGCTCTCTTTCTTGAATCCCCGGATGAGGTGGTATTAGGACTGGCCAGCCGCAATTTCGGTATTCTCCGCATTAAAGAGGCAGCCTATCATATCCGCGGCTTTGTTGACATCAGGCAGCCTGTCAGGCTCTACGAGAATCGCCGCTTTCTTGAAACCACCGTCGGGGCACTGGCCCGGCAGGCACTGGCCCGCATCGACGGTTCCGAGGGCAGTGAAAAGTAAGGAGTGAGGAGAAAAGATCCCTGGATCATTTCTCCGCCTTCATATCACCTATAACTTTTTGGCTGCAGCCATATGGGCCCCTTTCTCTTGAAATACTCCCTGCTTCAGGCCTGTCCGGTACTGTTTAAGACAGAATCTCGCCTCTGGCGCTGATGACAAATTCCTGCTGTTTGATGTCTTTTCCTGCCCGTTGCAGTGCTTCGCTGATGATGGAACGCATGCTGGCGCAGCATGGCACCTCCATGATGACCGAGGTGATGCTTTTAATGGATCGGGTGCTGAAAATTTCCGCAAATTTCGCAATATAACTCTCCCTGTCATCAAATTTGGGGCAACCCATCATCACCACCCTGCCCTGAAGGAAATCCTGATGGAAATCAGGGTAGGCAATGGGAGCACAGTCCGCCACGATGAGCAGATCGCTTTTTTCGAGAAACGGCGCACTTGCCGGGACAAGCCGGATCTGCACCGGCCAGTGACAGAGGGCGGAGGCGGACCTGCCGCTCATGGTCCGTGGCTGGTTAGCGGCCTGGCAGGGGGACTGGGCCGAAAAACTCTGGATCTTGGCGGATGGGCAGCCGCAGGGGATGGAGGCAGCCACCTTGTTTTGTTCTTCTTTTACCTTGAGAAACTCTTCCACTGCCTTTTCATCAAAATCATCCGCTTCCCGTTCAATGATTTTCAGGGCTCCGGTGGGGCATTCTCCCAGGCAGGCGCCTAGGCCGTCACAGAATTTTTCCGCCACCAGGCGGGCCTTGCCGTCAATGATCTGCAGAGCTGCTTCGGCGCAGCCTGTGACACACTGGCCGCAGCCGTTGCAGAGTTCGTCGTCTATTTCTATGATTTTACGTTTTATTTTCATGGTTTCAGCTCGTTTGATTTTTTAAAAGTACCTTTGCCGCCACCTGCCGCCCTGTTTCCGTGAGAAAGGATTTGTCGATAATCTTGGCAAGATGATCCTGGGGCGACGGTGACTCCTTCTGTGCCTCATCAAGATTGGTGATGAGGTCGGCATCATAGAGCACCTTGAAGTTGCTTGTCTCTTCCTGCCGCGGCTGGTGGTGATGGCCGATAATATCGCAGACCTCTTCGGTCAACGTCTCATCCGCTCCGAGACGGGTGAGGATCTCCCGGGCCACAGGCGGTCCCTCCTGGTGCTGGTATCGGGCGGCACTGCTGTTGAACTTTCTTTCCGCCTCCCTGATACCGATATCATGCAGATAGGCGCAGATGAGGACAACGGCCGGGTCACCCTGTTCGGTACGATTGATCTCTTCAGCATAATGGGCGACCTTGCCGGCATGGCCGATGCGTTTGAAATCCGTGCCGAAATAACGTTTCATCTCCACCGCCACCCTGTCTTTCAGGGACTGGGTTGCCGTGGTCTTGAGTTCATCGGGCAAGGAGCCGAGACATTGGGCGGCGTGGGGACAATAGGCCGCGCAGCCGAAATCGATTCGCGGGTTCAGCATGCGGTGGCCGCATGATCTGCATGTTCTGCTGGCATCATCCTTGAAAAACTCAATGGGATGCTGGCACTTGGGGCATTTCACCTCAAAGAT
>Ga0180007_10003696_pt1 | contig 16821 bp, 22 predicted proteins | sample MM_PC_MetaG_FD_121122 | JGI IMG/M metagenome (GOLD analysis project Ga0180007, IMG submission 121122) | Groundwater microbial communities from the Aspo Hard Rock Laboratory (HRL) deep subsurface site, Sweden - MM_PC_MetaG | ecosystem: Environmental > Aquatic > Deep subsurface > Groundwater... | reverse complement strand
GATGTTGGCATCTGGGTCGGCAGCTTCTGTGATTACTTTTGCGGCTTCATCTACCTCGAACATGCTTAGATCGTTGCCACCGGTAATATTGAATAACACTCCTTTGGCTCCGTCGATTGAAAGCTCGAGGAGAGGACTTTCGATAGCGGCCTTGGCGGCTTCAGCGGCGCGAGATTCACCTGTTCCGTATCCGATACCCATAAGAGCTGAACCGGCGTTTTCCATAACTGTCTTAACATCGGCGAAATCCACATTGATCATTCCATGGACTGTAATCAAATCAGCGATACCCTGAACACCTTGACGAAGTACATCGTCTACCACTGTGAAGGCATCGTTTAGAGGAGTCTTTTTGTCGATAATTGAAAGGATTCTGTCGTTTGGAATTGTAATTAAAGTGTCTACTTTGTTCTTAAGATTTTCTAAACCTTCGTCTCCTTGAGTTTTTCTTCTGTGTCCTTCAAAAGAGAAAGGTTTTGTAACAACGGCAACTGTCAAAATACCCATTTCCTTAGCGGCATTGGCAATTACAGGTGCACCACCGGTTCCTGTTCCACCACCAAGTCCACAGGTAATAAAAACCATATCGGCTCCTTCGAGAGCTTCCTTAATTTCTTCGATACTTTCTTCAGCGGCCTGTTTACCTACATCCGGATTGCTTCCGGCACCAAGTCCACGGGTTGTTGCTTTTCCAATATTGATTTTGCATGGAGCTTCGGAATGGTATAAAGCTTGGGCATCAGTATTAACAGAAATAAACTCAATACCTTTGAGTCCGGCCTTAACCATGCGATTTACCGCATTGCCTCCACCTCCGCCGACACCAATAACTTTAATGTTGGCAACTGGTGTGATTTCCGGAGTTACTTCCATGGTTTGAGATCTCGGTTTTATTTTGTTTGAGTCATTTTTTTGTGATGCGAAAAGGTTTTTTAAGTCTGTTGCATTGTCATCTTGTGTAGACATGGTGGTATAGTTTAGGTTGTTAATTTAGGGGGTATTATTACCTGCTATTTGACACATTGTCAATAAAAAATGCTAGTTCGGTAAATATTAGGGAAACAGCTTTTTGAACCAGTTTTTTACGCCCGCAACCCCTTTTTTCAAATTTAAATTCTTAAATCCGGCATGGTGCCGACCTTCGTAGCGAGATCCCCAAATTAGCAATCCGATTGCTGTTGCATATGCAGGATCATCTATCTTATCAACCACCCCATCATAGTTTTGGGGAAACCCAATTTGAGCAGGAAGATTTAATGTTTCTCTGGCAAGATCGATGGCACCCGGGATTTTGGCTGCGGCTCCTGTGAGGATAACTCCAGCTGGGAGCATTCCGTCTCTGTGAATCCTGGCTAATTCATCTTTGACCAATACAAAAATTTCGTGATATCTAGCTTGAATTATCTCTACAACTTTCTTTTTTGGAATAATTTGAGTTTCTATTTTGCTGAGTAGGGAAAGGTCGATGGTTTCGCGATCGTTTACATCTTCCGGAAGAGTTGATCCATATTCAATTTTTAGCTTTTCTGCGGTATCTATTGAGGTTTTCATGCCAATGGCAATATCGTTTGTGACATTTTCGCCACCAACCGGAATAACTGAAGTGTAGATTGTGGCTCCATCCTCAAAAACGCTGATAGAAGTGCCTCCACAACCAATATCTACAACCACTACTCCAAGCTCTTTTTGCCTTTTGGAAAGGACTGCTTCCGCAGGGGCCAGTGGAGTTGGGATCATATCGTCAATATCCACACCGGACTGCAAAACGCATTTTTCCAAATTCTTGATGACCGGCTCAAAACCTGTAACGATGTGCGTCTCCACTTCAAGGCGGATTCCGCTCATTCCAACGGGATATTTGACACCTTTTTGTTCGTCTACGGTAAAGGTCTTGGGGATTATGCGTAGAATTCTTCTGTTCGAAGGGATTGTTACCGCTTGGGCGGCTTCCAGAACTCTATCCACATCGTCCTCGCCAATTTCGTTTCCGCCTTGCGATACTGCAATTACTCCTTTGGAATTGATAGATTCGATGTGATTTCCGCCGATACCTAAAAAGACATGGTTGATCGGCTCGCCGGCCATTCTTTCGGCATCCTCGAGCGACGCCGAGATGCTGTTTATTGTCTCTTCTACATCAATGACGGAGCCTTTGCGAAGGCCGGTTGAAGGGGCGATGCCCACTCCGATAATGTTTGGAACCATATTGTCGCCTTCTAAAATCGCAACTACTGTGCGAATTTTGGAGCTACCAATATCAAGACTTGCTATAATTCTAGATTTTGCCATAACTTTGAAATTTATGCCCTTAGTTTGCTTTTTGCATACTACTAGAAATCAAAATACGATACAAACTTTTTTACAGAATGAGGACGGGAAAATGAGGGTGTGTTTAAATTTTGTGTTCGGTCTTGGAGGGCTTGACTTGGGGCGATTGTTTAAAATAGACTTTGCTGATTTTGTTTGTCGTTTTCGGAAATTTTGGAATAATGTTGGTCGAATGATGCCAATTTTTTTAGGAGGCTTTGAAAATTGAGGGATTGGAAGAATTTTTGGATTTTTGCAAGATCGTAGGTGTGAGTTTTGCACTCGTCGAGCTTGAGGGTCATCGGAACATCAGTAATAATGGTGGCCATTTTTTTGCTGAATAAGGCATCTTGTTGGCCTTGTTCAAGTTTTGTTCGGGTAGCACCTTTGAGTTCATCCAGATTTTCGTAAATACCTTCGATTGATTTGTATTGTTGAAGGAGTTTTGTGGCTGAGACTTTTCCGATTCCGGCTACACCTTTGATGTTATCGGAATTGTCTCCAGCTAGACCTTTAAAATCTGCGATTTGGGCGGGGGTGAGAGCGAATTTTTTGTAGACCTCGTCAGGGTTGTATATTTTGTATTCCTGGAAGCCCTTAACGGGGGCGAGGACGAAGGTCCTATCGGTTACGAGTTGAGTGGTATCCATGTCACCGGTGACTATGTATGTGGCCAGGTCTTTGTATTCGAGGGCTTGGAGGGCGAGGGTGCCGAGGACATCGTCGGCTTCGAATCCGTCTATCTCGTAGATTGGAATGCTGAAAGAGCGGACCAGCTCTTTGATCAGGGGGATTTGGGCATAGAGCTCGTCGGGGGCTTTTGTTCTGGTGGCTTTGTATTCTTTGTATTCTTCGTGGCGGAAGGTTTTGGCGGCGGTATCGAAAGAAACGGCTATGTAGGTGGGGGATTGTGATTTGATGATATTGAGGAGCATTGAGCCGAATCCGTAGACTGCGTTTACGAGTTGGCCTTCTGGAGATTTGAAGGGGGGGAGGGCGTGGAAGGCGCGGTGGATTATGGCGTTACCGTCGATGAGAATCAGTTTTTTCACAAGATTAAGGTAAAGGATATTTAAGGATGTGCGTCAAGGGGTAAGATCTCGACTTTTGATTGATTATAGGGTAAAATATGGGGATATCAAAATATTTACAAATGCCGAATTCAGTAATAAACAGTTTTCTCAGTACCAAGAAGAAATCCAAGAAGGAGCTTTTGAAGGAACTTGACCTTCCTTCCAAGAAGCCGATGATTGGGATTTTGCTTGAAGGAGATGTGAGTGAAAGGGATGAGATGATGCTAAAAACCGTGGTGGAGGCATTATCGCATATTGATGTGAATATTGTGGTTATTTCTGAGAAAGATCATCAATGGGGGACGATAAAAAATATGCGTGTGATCGATTATGATCGGAAAAAAAGAAAGAAACTTCTTGAAGCCGCAGACATTGCTCTGGGGCTTAATTTCAATGATGTGGAGGAAATGCTTCTGAATGGGGTTATTCCTGTGAGCCACGTTAGAGCCGAACTTGAGGACTACAATCCAAACCAAGAGAGCGGAAATGCTTTCTTGTATAAGGGTGAGAATCCTTGGAGTGCTTTTGCCGCGCTGGTACGCGCGATTGAGACCTACAAATTCCCATACGATTGGAAAAATATCGTTAGGGATGGGATTGGGTCGGTGAAGAGCTAGTTTAATTTTGAAGCAATTTCTCTTGCGGTTGCCTCGGTAGTGATGTTTTTCAGGGCTCTATTTAAACCAGAAATCATCCTCGAACGTGGGCTTCCGACTACGTAACCCAATAAAGAATTGACAATAGAATCTACTGTTCCAGGTTTTATTGTATGTATGCCGAACATAAATGTTCCCTGAACTATCCGACTTGAATTGAAGTATGAAGATTTGTCTTTTTCCATTTTCTCAGCCTCTTTTGCGAATAATTGGATTAGCCTTGTCTTCATACCAGCTGTCATTTCGTTAAAAACAGGTAATGCAAAAATTCCTTCCAAAGTTTTTTTAGCAGCCTCTGTTCTTGTATTTAATACCTCGAGAGCCGCTGTCTTTGTGCTTTCACTCTCGTGATCAACAGAATTATCAGCATATGATGATCCCTCCATGCTTTCAGCTGCACCTAATCCTAGGTTTTCGTTATTATCTTCGTTTGTCATAAATAGAAAGAGTTAATTATCTTGAACCTCAATAATTATCCCATTTTTAGCACCCTCTGTCAAGACTAGTCCAGGCTCATGGTGTCGCCGCCACTGGATGTGATGGACTTGATGGTTTCGATTACTTGGCCAAATTGGATGTATTCGATGATGTTTAGGCCGAGGGCTTTTCCTACCGTACCAATAATCACGGTAGCGAGGATTGTGATGATTAAGCCGACGATGGCGTAGCGAATGGTGCTAACTGCGGATTTGATTTTTTCTTCCTGCCCACCTGAAAGGATAAAAGAAATTCCACCTACAAAGATGAAAACTACAGACAAAAACCCCGCAATGATGATTGCGTAGGCGAGTCCGCGGTTGATTATTTCGAGGATATCATAATTTTGGGCGGCATCAATGATGCTGTCACTTTTTGTTGTATAATCAACATCTCCCGTTATTCTTGTGGCCATAGGAAAAAATATTAGAGGTAACTTACTTTAATTCTACACTTATGCTTCTTCCGGTTCAACTATCTTTAAGTTGACACGCGCGTTGTTCTTGGAGCCGATTATGCGAAGAAGGACTCGGATGGCTTTCGCTGTTTGTCCGTCTTTCCCGATAATCTTACCCATGTCGTCTTTGTTGACTTTTAGCGTGATTAGTACGCCCATTTCGTCAACTTGTCTCTCGACAACAACATCATCCGGATTATCAACAATCTGCTGTACAACGAATTGCACAAAATGCTGATCTGCGAATGTTTCGTCTGCCATTTCTCGTGGGTTAGAGAATAATGAGTATAAAAAAGATTATTCTGTGGTTTTTGGCTCTTCAGCCTCAGCTGGGGCTTCTTCTTTTGGAGCATCTTCTGCAGCTGGCGCTTCTTCGGCTTTTGGCTCTTCGGCTGGTGCTTCGGCTGGTGCTTCCTCCACAGGAGATTCTTCTTTTGGAATTTCTTCAGCTTCGGCCGGTGGCTCTTCCGGAGAAGTTGACTCCGCTGGTGCTACGGGAGATGCTGACTCCGCTTTCGCTTCGTCAGTGTCATTCTTCTTTTTCTTCTTCTTATCTCGTGGGGCAATATATTTGTCCATACCGTCCATGCCTTTAGCCTTTAGCAAAACTGCGACAGCATCAGTAGGCTGTGCGCCCTTTCCAATCCAATATTTTACACGGTCAAGATCAATCTCTGAAGGTTTATCTTTTACTGTGGGGTTGTAGTAACCGAGTTTCTCAATAAATTTTCCCTTCAATTGGAGAGTGTGCTCCTGAACAAGAATTTGGAAGCTTGGCTGGCTTTTTTTACCTGTACGGCTTAGTCTGATCTTTAGCAATGTATTATTCTTAGCGGATAAATGCGGGTCTATTTTATCTAGTAAAGTTTTAAAGTCAAGAAAAAAGTTGAGTACGGAGCTTTTTGATTACTTCATGGCCAGCTTTTTTGTTAATTTCATCGATGATTTTTGGCTTACGCATAATAACTTCCTGACCCCAGGTGGGGGAGGAAACATTAAAAACTATTTCGCCATCTTGGTAGCGGGCGGGGGTGATATTCTTTTCGGGCTCGGGATGAGTGCTGAAAAGTTCGGGGATAGTGAGGCGGGCGTAGTGACAAATTTCGGCGGCGTGGGCCTCCTTGCTTATGCCATATTTGTTGATGGCGCGGGGAACGAATTTTTGGAAAGATTCAAAGCTCATATAGTTTATAAGTTTCTTTTACTGCTTGCGGCCAGGTGAATTTTTGGGCCTGGACGATTCCTTTTTCTATCAGTTCGGCCTGGGCGTCGGGGTCTTTATATAGGGTGGCGATTTTTTTGGCAATGTCTTGTGGGTCTTCCGGGTTGAAGTAAACCGCTGCATCTCCGCAAATTTCGGGTATACAGGAGCGGTTGCTGACCACTGCGGGAGTGCCGCACTTCATGGCTTCCAGGGGCGGAAATCCGAAACCTTCGTAGAGGGATGGAAAAACATAGAAGAGAGCTGCGTTGTAGAGGTTTATGAGCTCTTTTTCGGGGACGAGGCCGGGGAAGTGGGTGTGGGATTCGAGTTTGTGGCGGGCGACTGATTCTTTTATCTCAGGGTAGGCGGGGTCTGGGCGGCCGGTGATTATCAGGTCGAGGTCGAGTTTGTGGTCGTTGCGGAGAATGGCGAGGGCTTCTATTAGGGCGGGGATGTTTTTGTGGTTGCGCCAAACGCCGGTGTATAGGAGGAAGGGGTTTTTTGTGGGGGAGTTGGGGTGGGGGATTGGGTGAAATTCGTTGCCGATGCCGTTGTGGATTGTGATGATTTTTTGAGGGTTGATTTTGAGCTCGTTGATGATGTCTTTTTTAGTATTTTCGGATACGGCAATGATTTTTTTGGCGCGGCGGGTGGCATTTTTGATGATGAGGTGGTAGGCGAAGCGGTGATACCAGCGGTTGAGTTTTTTCCCGGGGAAATATGTGAGGGTGAGATCGTGAATTGTGACTATGTAGGGGTGGCGGTAGAAAAGGGGGACATTGAAGTGGGGGAAATGCATGAGGTCTAGCTTTTCTTTGTTTAGGGCGTGGAGAAAGGTGGTTTGCTCTTTGAGGGAATAGTGGGGGGCATTTACTCTTACTTTTTTGCAGTTTTTGGGGGCTTTAAAGTCTTTGAATTGGGGATCGTTGAGGAAAAGGACATATTCGTGGGGTGTCTGCTCGAGATGTCGGACCAGCTCAAAACAGTAGCGGCCGATGCCGGTGAAGCTGGAGCTGAACATTCTGCAATCGATTCCTATTTTCATGCCGGAAGTTTAGCAAAGGTTTGGGGATGGGGGAAGAGTGGGGGCTGCGTTTTTTCAAAATTTCAAAAATTTTGAATTTTTGAAAAATGGGAGGGGGCGCCAAAGTGCCCATGCGGACTTTGGGAAAATTCTATTGTGTTTTGCTGATGAATATATTATCTTCTCCCTGCTTTTTGAAATATTGCGGAGCGGTAGTTCAGCTGGTTAGAACGCCTGCCTGTCACGCAGGAGGTCGCGGGTTCGAGTCCCGTCCGTTCCGCCATGAAAAATTAGATTGAAAAATTGATAGTTGATTCTTTCTTTCTGATTCTAAGAGATATCATTCATAGGCAATACGAACCCATCTTTGTATTCTGCTCCCCTTACACTTCCATCTGTCTGAAGAAAATATGCAAATAACACCTCACCTTCTTTGCTATGGGCGCCAATGCAAAGAGCTTTATTTGGCTCCATTGTGGTAACAGATCCTCCTGATTCATGGTGTGTTGTAACCTCATTAGTTGATCTTTCTAATCTTAAATATCCATCAAAACCTTTCAATCTTGGAAATTTTTCATATAGCTCTTCATCGCTCATATTAAGAATTGAACTTAATTCTGCTATGACTGTCTCTACTGTCAAATTCTCATCTAGCGGTAGCGACATTTGGTCATGAGAGTAGGATGTTTCTGAGTTGCTCATATTTGAAATTATAAATACTTACATAGTTTATTATACGTCCTTCCTCCTTAAAAGTCAACTGCGCCATAAGGCCCAAACGAAAATTTATTTCCCCCAAAAATAAGTTCGGATTGAGCTTAACTCCCTCCCGCCATGAGAAAAAGTCCTATCAGGAGAGATTGTTCGTCTATGGATTATTTACGAAATACTCCCTTTAAGTAGTCAGAGATTTTGCCTAGTAAATTATGAACTTCTCCATTTTCCTGATCTGGGGGGAAGGCTTCTTTTGCACTTTTTCTGTAGATTTCATCTTCATTTACTCCTAGCCTTCCAATCAATTTCCCGCTGCGCATAAAGTATTTGTGATAACCGTTTGCGGTGAGCTTTCCAGTTTGTGGATCCAAAATATGCGATAAGCCTCCGCACTTGGCTAAGAAAATATTTCCCAGATCTTGCCTAAAGTATAGGTCATGAAATCTTTGAGAAAGTACAATACTTGAGTCACTTGACGGAGTCTCGGGTAATATGAGTAGTTGCTTCTGACCTCCCCTTTTTCCAATTACAAGAACTGTTGTCCTGTCTCCATCGTCGTATTGATTCCATTCAAAACTCTCGTACCCACCTGTTAGTTCGGTTCCATTTTCGTCAATAATGTACAATAAGTCAGTAATGCCTGTTGAATCCTTCTTTTTTACGATGGAAAGTTGACTATTTTCAATTACTTCCGACGCATCTTCTGCAAAACTCTCTGCATTATAGCTTTTTAAAATTTCGGGCTTAAGTGTTGTTTTTTCTGGTTTTAACATGTATTTTAGTTTACATTTTAAGATTATACTTTACCGGATTTTCAAATTTTGTCAACACTTTTGCAAAATAAGCTCCGCGATTATCGGCTTGTGGTCGGATCTTTTTCCGTCGAGGACTTTGGAGTTGAGGACTTTGATGTCGCCTTTGTAGAAAATGTTGTCGACCTGGCCTACGACGAGGTTTGGGGAGAGAAAGCTGAAAGGTTTGTAGATGGGGAAGAAAGAGGGGAAAGTTCTTTTTTCTTTGACGAAATTGAATTCTTTTAAGGCAGCGGAGCGTTTTTTGTAAAATTCGTATTCTCTGTTGAAATCGCCCGTGAGAATTATATTTTTGTATTTGGATTTAATTCTTTCGTAAAAGTCGTCGATTTCTTTGAGTTGGGGGACAAGGTGTTTTTGGACGCAGGCGATGTGGAAGCCCAAAAGGAACAAGTCCATTTCTTTAAAATAAACACCGACCGCACCTCCACCCGAGCCGGGCAGGCCTTCTGGGAAGGTAAAATGGATGTTGGTGTTTTCGCAAGGCAGCTTGCTTGCAAGTACTGTTGAGACGATTAGAGGTTTGGTGTGATGACCTGAATTTCCTACAAAATTGTATTTGAAGCCCATTTTTTCTAATTCTTCCAGAACCGGCTTGGTTTGCAGATCATCAAAAATTTCGTTTAGGACAACGATGTTGGGGGAGTGTTCTTTGATCATGTCGAAAACTTCGGAAAAATCAGATTTTTGAGAAATTTCTTCGGGGTCTTTTCGTGCGTGTACGACTCTATAAGTCGAATTGTAGGCGCTTATTAAAGTGTTTGATTTAAGGCCGTAGCAGGTGTTGTAGGTGAGGAGTTTTATTGTTTCCTGGTGTTTTTTTACCGTGGGGTCTGCTAAATCCGGTTTTAACTCATCTTCATGGTCGGAGTGATTTTCTATGGTTTTGTCGCCTTTCTCCATGCGATTTTGATTATTTAGTGAGGCATTTTTACACTTTTGGTGGGGTTTTGTCAATTTTGTAGAAGGAGGAATTGGTGTTGTTGATGATGCGTTGACAATTTTAACTAAAAGTGCTATTGTTCTCGTCTTGTCGGCTCTTCAAACGAATAGGTAGGGACTGTTGAGTCAGGATTGGGGGTGTTATTCATAACAATATTGGTGTAGTTATCGCTAGTTAAAGGATTTACCGCTCCTGAATTTGTAATTTGGACAGCGCGTCTATATGCCGCGATAATTACGTCGGCAGGAAGCTCTTCGCTGTCAACTATGAGATGCTTGTGGTTAAAATAATTTAAATCGGTCTGTCTTATTCGTGTGCCAGCAGCTAAAGAAAAATGTCCATCTCTTGGATGTGGAGTGTAATATGTCATGTAAGGTTTAATGTCGGGGTATTGCCCAAAAGAAGCTGCAAAATCTCCTGCATCGAGTAGATCTTGCTCGGTTTGCCCCTCTAATCCGCCAAAAATAAAAGTAGGATTTATGGTGATTCCTCTCTCCATGCTCCCACTTAAAACTTTCCTTACTTGCTCTAAAGTGACCCCTTTCATTTCTTTTAGAATAGAGGGGTTTGTGGTTTCTACCCCGTATTGGATACAGTAAGCGCCGGCTTGTGCTGCGAGATCAAGCATTTCCTGGTTCATGGATTTAATGCGGGACTTACATTTAAATTTGAATTTTTTATCAAGTTTCCCTTCCTTTTTCGCATTGATGATTGCTAGAAATAGTTTACGCGCATACTCTTTGTTGGCGAATAGTTCATCATCTTTAAAATTTACACCTAAAACATGGTCGATATTTTGGAAAAACATCATTTCCTCCAAGATGTTGTCAATGGGACGCTGTAATTGTTTTCCTTGCCAAACTGGAGCCATACTACAAATTTTGCAATTTCCAGGACAGCCTCGTGTTGCCATGGTGGGCACTATTCCCACTCTATATGATTTTTCACGACCTGCTCTAAAATACTCTGCCGTATCTATGGTTCCATTTTGATATAAATCAATTATTCTAGGGATATTCACTAATCTTTCAGCCTTCCCACCAAAAACGCTTTGACCTTCCTGCCTAAAAAACAGCCCTTTGATATCCTTAAGCTGATCAAGTCGATTACTTTTTAACACTTCCAGTAATTTCTGAAAGGCTATTTCTCCCTCTCCTGCAACTACATAATCAATAAATGGATAATTATCCATTAAGTAATAGGGGTTACCTGAAGGAAAAACTCCGCCCAATACTGTTACTTTCCCTTTTGTGTGAGCTAACTTCAGTAGTTTTAGTGCTCTAGGGAATTCATTTGTGCAAGCACTAACTCCCACTACATCAGCTTGATCGATTTCTCTTTCGGTGTTATTGATTCCGCCATTTAATTTGTTCAACCTCTCATCAATAAGATCAATTTCTATGCCACTCGGCATGGACTCTCTTACAAATTTTATTATCGAACAAAGCCCTAATGGAATATCGCAGTCTTCATTGGCTAAAGGATATTTTACTGTGGGTTTTATTAGAAAAACCTTTAAGTCTCGATGCGTACACTCGCGCTTGACAGAGGGGGCTTTGATAGATGTGGACATATTTTCTATAGAACTTTAGTAATTTCCAGCGTTTTCCTTACTCCAGCAACAGTATGTATAACTTCGTCTCCCTCTTCTTTTTGAATCAATTTTTGTCCTAATGGTGTTTGAGGACTTATGCATGTAAATTCTGTATCTTCGATATTTAATTTTCTTCCGGATCCATTGGGGATAACATAGTAGTTGCTTTCCTCCCCTGTCTCTATATCTTCTAAAGTTATTAGAGCTCCTGCAGCAATTTTGCTTCTAACTTGAATGCACTCAGATTTTATTTTGCTTAATAAGCTTAAAGCATCTTCCAGTTCTGCCTCTATTTTTTCGTGGCCACCTGCTAGTGCTTCCGCTTCTTCTCGAAATGAGTCGTAACGTGATTCCATTGCATGACTTGCATTTTTTGCATCTTCTTCCGAGGATTTTTTGCCTTTTTTCGCGGTCTGCAAATCTTTATTTACAAGATCCAAAAAAGCAGTAAAAGCTCTTGTTTTTAACTCTTCCATATCTACTTTGTTATATTAATATGAGTGCAAATTAAAACCGCTTTTTGCTAGTTTGTCAATAGTCTTTTCCACAACTTGGTTTATCGACATTTGATTTGTATCAATCTCTATAATTCCGTATGGAACTAATTGACTGTATAATTCCACGATATTGTTCTGCAAGATAGTGTCAAAATCCATATTATGGTCTGGTAATTTCTCTTTATTTTTTAATCTCTTGGTTAAACGCTTGTGTCTTTCTTCACCGTCTGCCGTGAGCAATATTGTGATGTTCGGCAAAACAACCTGTAATTCATTGCGTATATCCTGAATGACTTCTTCCGCAGTATTTAATTCCGCACCCAATGCCAAATTTCCAACTATTGTAGATAATTCAAATCTGTCTAAAAAGATCGTTTCGCCTCTAGCTAGTCTCTTTTCAATTTCAATGCTGTCAAGAATATTGCTTTTTGTAAAGAAACGGAATCTTTCTAAAGGCTGTTGAAAAGCCAACTTATCTACTTTTGATCGCGACTCTTTAGAGGTTTTATTGATAGGGGTACTTAATGCTGTTGCATTAAATTTTTTTGCCAGAGCTCGGACGAGTGTAGTTTTTCCAACACCATCAGGCCCCTCAGTGGCTATAAGAGTGCCAGGGTAAATGCGTTCTGCTTTTATTCTTCTTTTTGCATATTCTAGTATTGGGCCTGAAAGTTTTACTTCATTTGTAAGTTTTTCCATTATAGTAAGTGGTTTTGCGAATCTATTTGATGGCACAAATTAAAGGGAGCAAATTTTTTCATCAATGATCGTTTTTAAGAGTTTCAGTTATTTTTTTGAAGCTTGCTTCTACTATCATGCTGGGCGTTACCATGCGCTCTCTCAATTCGTTGTAAATAGTATTGAAATATGCCGGGTTTCTTTGAAATTCGATTATCGTGGCGATTGCGACAATGGCACATAGTTCTTCGGTGGATTGTCTTTTTACTTGTCCGAATGTATAAGTTCCTTCTGAATAAAGCGGCCTTATTGAACCTGAACCTTCTGATAATGATTTCAATCTATTTTTTGAGATAGTGGAAAAAATTGTTTCCATAACTTGAGCGTCAAATTTTCCTGTGAGTGCTAGCCGGATTAGATTGTATTTGTTAAATTCCCGCAGGAGTGTTTCCTCAGAGGCCTGAAGGATTAAGTCTAGTAATTGAGAAGGCGTGAAATCTCTTATGTTTTCATATATTTCTATTATCTCGTATACATTCATGGCATTTTCACGGATGTTGTTCATGAGAAATTTTTCAATTTCACACAATCTTTTTGCTTCTTGAAGGCTTACTGTTGACTGTAAATTTTTAAGGATTGGGGCAGTATCTTCATTTGTATCCTCATTCGGGGTCTCTACTCGGACTTCTGCTGGAGCTTCTGCCGAGTTCTCCATAGGATCCTCATTTGAGTCCTCTATCCGTTGCTTTATATTGAAATCTATTTTTATAAGTTTTCCCATTGTGCTTGATTATTTAGTGAAGTGTTTTACCTCATTAGGTGGGCTTTGTCAATACGCAGAAGAGACTAGCCCACCAATATGCGGCGGAATTTGAGCATGTGCTCGAAGCCGTTGGCCTGTATTTTTAGGATTTTTGTAGTTGGGGCGATTTCGTTTGCAAGCAGGTGGTGCTGGTTTTCGGGGTTTTTGTTGAAGAGAACGGCGAGGTTGTTGAGAAATCCCCGGTCGACATCAATAAAAGCTTCCCGGGTGATGAATTCACAGGCAGCTATTTCTCCGCGTTTGAGTTCGTTTGTGGGGGCGGCGGGCAGTTTGTAGCCTTGGCCTACAACAAAATCATAAATTTCCTCATAGGTTGCGGGGCTTGCTTTTTTGCTTATTTTTTTCAGCACTTCCCTGCTATCCGGTTGTGATAAATCTAACATTATCGGCTCCTCTTGTTCATTGAAAAACAATCGAAGACCCTTTCTGCTTCTATCTGCAATGCAAATTTTGCCATCGGGGTAAACGCCGATCAGACGACCTCCGTTGACCATTTTTGAGGCTTTTTTCAAAAGTCTATACCCTTTGTCCATCAGTCTTTGTTCTATTTCTTTCCACTTGAAAACTCCCATCTGATATTTGTCGATTGATAGGGAATTACTGATTTCAACGATGCCGTTATCAAAATCTTCTTTTAGGCGGTTTAGGCAGACTTCCAGCTCCCTGATGAGAGGTTCTTGTTCTTTGTTGAGTGTTCGAACGAGGTATTCGCCGGTTTTTTCGGAATATTGTGCGCCTTTTTCCATGCCCGCAGCGGTTTGGAGTTGCTGCATAATTGTGAGAACGGCGGATTTATTTTCCTGCAGAGTGTCTTCTATTTGCTGTGGGATTTCTGAGGTGACTCCGCGTGCAATCAGCTCCAAAGCCGCTTTTTGGACTTCGGGAGTGACTTTGCCGGGTTTTATGTTTTCGCCTGACATGTGTTTAAATAAAAAGGGGGTTATCGTACATATTTTTTGTTGATTTGTCAATTAGGCGGGAGTGGGGGCTTGACTTATTTTTTGGAAATGTTATTTTGCTCGTCCAAATAATAATAATTTATGGGTTTAGATAATATTGATTGGGAAGAACAAGGAGATTTAGACAACGGAGAAGGATTTTCTGCGGAAGAAATACCGGAGGAAAAAGAGAAAATTATTGTAAATATGGGATTTGCCAAGGTTCATATAAATTCTGTTGTTGATGATTTCCTCGTTCCTAAAGAGAAATTTGCAGGGCTCAAATGGACAGTGAGTAAAGGTGGATCTTTTTCAATAAAAGTTCCCGAGGGATACTATAAATCAACTTATTTTGGGTATTGGATAAATCTAGCTGAAAAGAGGCGAAGTAGTACTGACAACAGGGCTTCAAAGAGTATTGCAAAAGAACTACTAAAATCTTCGCTTGAACATATTTCGAAACTGATTATGGGGCAAATTGCGAAGCGTCTTAATGAAAAAAGGGAGCAAGCTAGGGAATCTCGTTCTTTTACCACTAGAAACCGGAAGCGGACAATTGATTCCAGAATAGATGCTCATTTCGATATCCAAACGATTGATGATGATGAGGATATTCCGGAAAGAATAGCCTCTTCTTTAAAAAATCAGATTCTCAAAACGAGGAAGCGGTTTTAGTCTTTGGCGATTGGGTGTAGGATGGGGGCATGGAATATGCAGAGCTTTCACCTGAGGAAGATAGGGTTATTGTGGGGAAGGGAACCGAGGCTCCTTTCTCTGGGGAGTTTGATAAATTTGATAAGGCCGGGACGTATCTGTGCAAGAGGTGCGGGGCTGAGTTGTATCGGTCTGAGGATAAATTTGATGCGGGGTGCGGGTGGCCGAGTTTTGATGATGAGATTGAGGGAGCGATTCGGAGGGAAACGGATGCCGATGGGGTGAGGACGGAGATTTTGTGCGCGCGGTGTGGGGCGCATTTGGGACATGTGTTTGAGGGGGAGGGGTTGACCGAGAAGAATGTGAGGCATTGTGTGAATTCGATTTCTATGAAATTTGAACCGAAAAATAATGAATAAAGCAATGTTTGCGGGGGGATGTTTTTGGGGAGTTGAGCATCTGATGAAACAGCTACCGGGCGTTGTGGCAACGCGTGTGGGGTATAGCGGTGGAGAAAAGCTGTCTCCTGTTTATGAAGAGGTTTGCGCGGGCGGCACAGGGCATTTTGAGGTGGTTGAAGTGGAGTTTGATCCGAAAAAAATAAATTATGAAGATTTGCTGAAGTTCTTTTTTGAAATTCATGACTTTGAGCAGGCAAACGGGCAAGGGCCGGATATCGGGGAGCAGTATTTATCGCGGATTTTTTATTTTGATGAGGATCAGAAAAAGGTGGCTGAACGGATCATTGAAGAGCTTAACGATAAAGGCTTTGAAGTACAGACAAAACTTTTGCCCGCCGGTAAATTTTGGGAGGCCGAGCAGTATCATCAAGACTATTATTCCAAAACGGGAAAGACCCCTTACTGCCATCTCCGCAGGAAGATATTCTAAAGGCGGCCTATTCGTGCTATAAATATTGCATGATTTTTGTGAATAATTTTGATCCGGTTTTGCTGGAGTTTGGGAGCCTGCAGGTGAGGTGGTATGGGCTTTGTTTTGTTGTGGGGTTAAGTTTGGGATATTTGGTTATAAGGTGGGCGTTTAAAAAGGAAGGACTTAAGATGGAGGATTTGGAAAGTGTGGCGTTTTATCTGTTTGTTGGGTTGATTGTGGGGGCAAGGCTGGGGCATGTGCTGTTTTATGATTTTAATTATTTTTGGAGGCATCCTTTGGAAATTCTGATGATCTGGAATGGGGGGCTTGCCAGCCATGGCGCAGCTATCGGGCTGCTGATTGCTTATTTGCTGTGGCTGAAGATTCACAAAAAAAAGTTTGTTCAATATATTGACGCTTTGGTGCTGGGATTTCCGTTGGTGGCAGGGTTTGTGCGGATCGGGAATTTTTTCAATTCGGAAATTGTGGGATATAAGACCGGCGGGGATTACGGTGTGGTGTTTGCGAGGTTGGGGGAGGATTTTGCCAGACATCCCGCTCAGCTTTATGAGTCTTTGTTGAGTTTTACGATTTTTGCCGTGATGATTTTTGTTTATGTGAATTATCGGGATCGGCTTAAACCTTTGTTTTTTGTGTTTTTGTATATGGGGTTGTATTTTGGCGGGCGATTTTTTCTCGAATATACAAAAGACCTTCATGTGTTTAGTTCCGATTTCCCTTTGAGTATGGGCCAGGTGTTGAGCATTTTGCCGGTGTTGCTGACTGTTGGCTATGCAATTTATTATCCTAAAATTTCAAAACGATGAGTGCTAGTATTTTTCATGAAAAGGGGACGGTTTTGCAGGTGGGAGAAGTTGTGAAGGTGCAGAAGAGTGATGGAACTGTGGTGGATGTCCAGAACGATGCCTATGAAAATCCTTACGGAATGCAGTTTGAGTCCGGGGATAAGGTGATGCTTTATTCGCAGGAGGGGGGAGCGGGGTATTTTATCCAGGATTATTGGCATTTGGATGGCATTGTTTTGTGGTCGATTGTTTTTTTGGTGGCTGTTGTGGGGATCTTTGGGAAGGCGGGAT